>Ga0116231_10006044_pt1 | contig 23452 bp, 22 predicted proteins | sample S1TSphgellanicum_2_FD_89695 | JGI IMG/M metagenome (GOLD analysis project Ga0116231, IMG submission 89695) | Host-associated microbial communities from peat moss isolated from Minnesota, USA - S1T2_Fd - Sphagnum magellanicum MG | ecosystem: Host-associated > Plants > Peat moss > Unclassified...
ATCGCCTGGAGTTCGGCCAGGCCCTCGTCGCCTTCCGCAGAGCCGCCGATGGCGTCAGCGATAGCGTCAAGGGTCGCGCTCCGAGCGCCGCGCCCCGCCGCCGTGAACCCGATCACAGCCTCGATCCCTTTGGCGGCGAGCCCTGCGCCTTTGGTGAAGTCGCCGCTCTCGTCGAGCCGGCCGTCCCCGAGAAGCTGGCGCACGCCGTCCGGCCCCAGTCGCTCGAGCTTATCGACGGCGCGCAGGACCGCCAACGTCTGGCCCTCGCTGGCGACCCCCGCCGCGGACAGAAGACCATTCAGAAGCTTGCGGTTGTTGATCTTCACAATCGCCTGGCCGCGTGGGAGACCCGCCGCCTCGAGCCCCTCGACGGCCATCGCGATGATCTCAGCATCGGCCTCCGGGCGGGCGGATCCCACCGTATCAGCGTCGCACTGGATGAACTCGCGCAGGCGCCCCGGACCCGGCTTCTCATTGCGCCACACCGGTCCATACGCGTAGCGGCGAAAGGGCTTGGGTAGGCTTTCCCAGTTCTGTGCGGCGAACCGGGCCAGGGGCGCGGTCAGATCATACCTTAGCGCCATCCACTGCTGGTCATCGTCGTTCAGAGCGAACACGCCTTCGTTCGGTCGATCGCCGTCCGGCAGGAATTTGCCGAGCGCGTCGGCATATTCGAAGGCTGGCGTGGCCAGGGCCTCAAAGCCATACCGCTCATAGACGTCGGACACGGCCGCGATGATGGCGCGCTCGCCGGCGAGATCTTGCGCGCGCTTGTCGGCGAACCCGCGGGGGCTGCGCGCCTCAGGCCGAAACGGTTTGGCGTCATCCATGGCGGTGCGCTCGTACCGGATCGCCGGCTGAGCGGCAAGGAAAGGCCTCAGGGCATGGACCATCGAGGGGCGTTGGATCAGGCGCGTCCGCCCGGTCGCCCGCGCCAGACCGCCGGGGTGGGGCGCAGGCCGGCGTGCGCAAGGGTCCGCCTCAGCTTTTCTTGATTGGCGGCTTGGCGGCCGCCGCCCGGGCGGTGGTCTGCTTGACCGGCTGAGCCGAGGGCAGGGTCAGGGGTGCGGAAAGCGCGTCATGAAAACGCTTTTTACTGGCGGCGACCCAGCCGGCGAACGCGGCGGCGTCGGAGGCGGCGCGGGCGAAATCGCTGGCTGACAGGCTTGCCTCCTGAACGCCGGCCAAGGCCACGCGCAGGGCGTCCGGCGCATTGGAGAGGTCGGCAAGCCGGGCGTAGCGCGTTCTCAGGCGGGCCAGGGCGGCGTCATCGCCGGCGAGGCTGAAGGCGACGCCCGCCCGCATCAGTCGGCCCTGGTCCTCCCCGCTCAAAGGCTCCGGTCGCTTCCAGCGATCGCCGAGCTCGCCTTCCAGCAGAGCGCCCGCCTGGGCCCAGTTGCGCTGTTTCCAAGAGGCCTCCGCCCGCACGTCCGCGGCCTCAGGGGACTTATCGCCCTGCAGGAGCTCCAGGGCATGGTCGCCGCGCCCGAGGGCGAGGAGGGCCCGGGCCTCCACCACGCGGCGCTTGGCGTTGAGGGCCGCAGGCAGAAGGGTTGTACGTGAGCTGTTGATCGCGTCGAGGGCGTCCTCTGGCCGCTTATCCATCAGATCAATCGTCGCAAGGTCGGTGGAGACCTGAGCCTTGGGCACCCCGTCGAGACGGTTGTCGACCTGCCATTTCAGGAGCTCGGCCGCCTGGTCGAGCAGATCGACGTCGACCAGACGCCGCACCATCTTGCGGACCATCAGATCGCCGTCGGCGCCGATGGGCGTGAGCTCTCGAAAGTCATAGAACAAGGCCAGGGCCTGGATCGGCTGCATGCCGTCGGCCTGTCCGTCGAGGAAGAGGGCGCGAAAGGCCCCGGAAAGATCCTGGGACACCGCAAGCGCCATGGGTTGATCCGCAGAACGCTGGCCGGCTGAACGCAGGGCTTCAAGCGCTTCGCGATAGCGGCCCTGGGCAAGATAAAGGTGGCCGAGGGCGCGGACGGTCTCAAGTTCGCTGCCGTCGCCGCGCCATCGAAAGCGCAGGGAATTAAGCGTCGCCACTGCATCGCCGGGGGAGAGCTTGCCCCTGGCCAGGCGGATTTCGGTCGCGTGCAGAAGGGCTGGGGCGGCCACAGCGCCATAGCTCGACTTGGAGACCTCGTCGTAAAGGGCCAGGGCCTGATCGGTCTGGTTCTGCGCCTCGTCGAGCCGGGCTTGAGCCAGGTGAATGGCCGCGGTCTCGTTTTCGGAGACGTGTTCGCCTTCGGCGAGGGCGAGCTGGTTGCGGGCGGTGACGACATCGCCGACCGCCAAGGCCGCCTCGGCTTCAACCCTGGCGAAGCGCGCCTTCCATTCGGGGGCAAACTGATAAAGCGCCGAGCGGCCGTGAATAAATTGCTCGCGCGCGCCCGCGTAGTCGCCAAGCTTGGCCGACACATAGCCCCGCCAAAGGGCGCTGGCCGGATCCTCGGCCACGACGGGCGATGAGAAATCCGCCTGGGCGTCGTGCCAACGCCCGGCCATAGCCCGGGCTGCGCCGCGCAGGCCGCGGAACTCCGCGTCGCCGAGCATGGAGGCGTTTGTCTTCGCAAGAAGGTCAAGGACGCCGATCGCCTCGTAGGAAAGTTCCGAGCCGACCAGAAAACGCGCGAGGCCAAGACGCGCCTGAACCCCGGCGGACTTGCCCTTTCCGCCCTCGGCGTCGGCGGCGTCTAACAGGGCCTGATAACGGCGTACGAAACCTCCCGGCCCGGTCTTGGACCAGGTCTGGAAGTCGATCATCGCCGGGAGCGAGGCGGCGGTGGGCAAGGAGAGGTCCTGAGGGACCGGGGCAGAGCGGCGCAGCGGGGCCGTCGCCGGGGAGAGGGCAAGACCCCGCGGGCGGCCGATCCTCACCAGATCGCCGTCGGCCGACACCGCAAGGTCCTCGGCGATCGGCTGGATGGCGAGCCCTTGGGACGAGGGCAGGATCACCGCGTCCACCATCTCTCGGCGAAGCTCGAGCCCCTTGGCCGGAGCCAGGGCGGTGACCACCGCCAGCCGGTCGCCGACCGCCGGATCATTGATCCAGAACACGCCGGTCGACCCGGCCACCTGCGCCGTCAGCGCCGGCGGCCCGGCGGAATCGTCGCGCGCCATGGTCACGCCCTGGGGCGGGGCCGGCCGGGAGGGGCCGAGCGTCAGGGTCCAGACCGAACCTTGGGCGTCGGCGCTGGCGAGGATCGTCGGCGGCGCGACAATGCGAAGCGCCGAAAAGTCCCGGCCCTCGACCTCGTCGATCCGGCGAAACTGGGCCAGACCGCGAGCGGCGGACGAGAGGTCGATCTTGGCCTTGGTGTCGAACACCATCCAGATGGCGTCGCCGCGGCGGAACACAGCAGCGCCGAGAGGCGCGCGCCAGGCGAACCTCAGGGTCAGGGTCTTGCCCTGCAGGTCCGGCTGCATGCGCACGATGCCCGACTGGGGCGCCGGGTCCGATCGGCGCTGGGGCGCCTGATCCTTGGGCGGGGGGGGCGCGGCCGTGGCTGTTTCTGGCTTTGCGGCGAGGTTGACGTAGGCGACGCCGTCGGCCTTGCCGAGTTTGACCACTGCGCCATCGGCGGGGCTGATCCGCAGCTCGATCCCTGAAGAGGATGCGGTGATGGCGGCAGGCTTGGCGAAGTGGGGCGGCGCGACCTTCAATTGCACGAGGTCAGGCGAAGAGCTCCGCGCGAACCTCAGCACAAGATCGGCCCCCTCCTTGCGGCTGGAAACCGGATCGGATCCCGGGAATTCGATGTGGGTAAGATCGCGCGCCTCGCCGACGCGGACCTCGATCGGCCGCATCGGTCCAGGCTTATGACGCAGAGCGCTCCGCGCCTTCGCCAAAGCAAGGCCTGGGGCGCCCAGCGCGAGGCTGGCGCTGAAAAGCGCAAGGATGGCGGGCCTTAGGGGACGCATGGCGATCGACTTTGCGCCGCGCTCGATTGCAGCGTAGTTAACGCCGCTCAACTGGCTTTGGTCGACGCCGCCGCTGCGGCAGGCGGATCCGCCGGCTTGGCCGGCTGGTCCTTGACCTCGCTATAGGGGCGCGGGCCGCTCGGCGCCTTGGCCTCGTCCACCGCCGGTTTCGGCGCATGAGCCACGGGCTTTCTTCGTGCGGGGGCGCGCCGGGCGATCTTCGCCGACTTCACCGCCTTGGGAGCCGGCTCATCGACATTGGCGTCGTCCGGCTCGCCCGCGGCGGCCGCCTCGCGCTTGGGCGGGGCGACCGCGTTGGTCGGGCGGGCGGAGGGCGGAGCGCGCGCAGCGTCCGCGAGCTGCTGCACCGGCGCAAACCGCCGCGCAAGAAGCTCGGTCAGCTTCTTCGCGTCGGGGGGGTTCATCTTGTCCAGGATCGCGGCGAGGATGGCGGGCTTCATCGCCGCGGCGACCGGCACGCTGACCTTGTCGTCGAGCTGGCTCATCACGGCCGCCGCGTCCTGGGGTTTCATTTTCGAGTAGACAATAACGAGCCGATCCACCTCGCCCTGGGTCTTCTGGTCGGCTTGACCCATCAAGGCTTGGATCTGGCTCTTGAGGTCATTCATCGCCTTCAGCTTGGTGTCGAGTTTGATCTCGGCTGCGGCGAGGAGCTGGACCTGGGTGTCGAGGTCCTTCTCGCGCTGATCGATCTGGCCGCGCCGGGTCTGCAGGTTCTGAAGCATTTGAAGTTCCGCCGGCGATAGGCCGGCCGACTTGGCAAGTTCGGCGGCATTGGGCGCACAGACGCCGGCAGGGATCGGCGAGGGTCCGTTTTGGACCGGAGGCAAGGGCGAAGCGGTGATCGCGGTTTCCGTGGGCGTCTGGCCCGCCTTGGCGGTCTTTTTGCCCTTTTCCGGCGCAGCGACGCCCTCGGCCATGGCCCGGGCGGCCGACAGCATCTGCGGCAGGTCTCGAGCGCCTGCGAGGGCGTTGACGGCGATCACGCCGGCGACGGCGACGCCGACGAGGGGAAGGAGGCGGGGAACATTCATGGCGTTAGCGACGCGCCAGGCTCATGCGAAGCAGGCCCTCCAGGCCCGGCCGCACCTCCCCCTCGTCACGATCCGCAAACAGGGCTTCATCGACGATGGGCCGCCGTCGCGGGGTCGGCCGCGCGGCATCGGCCTCAGAAAGCTCCGGTCGGATCGGGCTCGCCTGAAGCGGACGCAGGGGCGAGAGGGACGCAGGCACGGCCTTGGCTTCGGCCGCGGCGGCTTCGGCACGGCGCGCGGCGCCCTCCGCCGAGGCCTCCGCCTTCTCGAGCCTTGATGCGAGCGCCCGGGCGGTGTCGATGCGGGCGAGGAGGCTGTCGTGGGCTTCCTCCGCGGCGCTCCTGAGGGCGGTCAGGCCAGCCTCGGCGCGAACCGCGGCGGTGTCGAGCTCCATCACCGCTTTGGCGAAGTCGAGCTGCGAGGCTCTCAGGGCGTTCAGCCGCCCATTGAGCCGCCAGCCGATCGCCACAGCGACGAGCAGCAGACCTGCCAAGAGAAGGTCAAGGCCGATGACGATCATGCGTTAATCCTCGTCATGGAGTGGCGACCGCCTTGCGCGCGGCGGCGGTGAGGGGGGCGTCGACCCGGATCGCGATGGAATGGTTTCGTCGGCCCATCCGGCCGTGGGTCAGGGAGATGTTTCCAGACCTAAGCTCAACGGGGCTGTCGGGCGTTGCGTGCAGCATCAAGGTCTCGCCCACCTTCATATTGAGAACCTTGGAGAGGGCGATTTTCTGCTCATCAAGCACCGCGCGCACCTCAAGCTCGGTTGTCCAAAGCTCGGTGGCGAGGTGACCCTCCCAGATATTGTCTCTGCCGAACTTCTCGCCCATGAACTGCTGCAGGAGCATCTTGCGGATCGGTTCTAAGGTTGCGTAGGGCAGCAAAAGCTCGATCCGACCGCCGCGATCTTCCATATCGATGCGCAGCTTGACGAGAATGGCGGCGTTGGCGGGGCGGGCGATGGCGGCAAAGCGCGGATTGGTCTCCAGCCGGTCGAGCACAAAGTTGACCGGGGTCAAGGGCTCGAACGCCGCCTTTGCATCGGCGAGCACCACTTCGACCATTCGCTGCACCAGCACCCGTTCGATGGTGGTGTAAGGCCGCCCCTCGATGCGCATGGCCGCCGTCCCACGCCGACCGCCAAGCAGCACGTCGACGATGGAATAGATCAGGTTGGAATCGACGGTCAGCAGTCCATAGTTGTCGAGCTCCTGCGCCCGGAACACCGCCAGGATCGCCGGCAGGGGAATGGAGTTCAGATAATCGCCGAAACGGATCGAGGAGATGTTGTCGAGCGACACCTCCACGTTGTCGGAGGTAAAGTTTCTGAGGCTCGTGGTCATCAACCGCACAAGGCGGTCGAACACGATCTCGAGCATCGGCAGCCGCTCGTAGGAGACGAGGGCCGAGTTGATGATGGCGCGCACGCCGGTGGAATCGGCGCCGTCGTCGTCGGCAAGATCGAAACCCAAAAGGCTGTCGATCTCGTCCTGATTCAAGATCCGTTCAGCCGTCTGGGATCGGTCGGTATCCGGCGGCGCCGTCAGGGGCTCGACCGCGATCGGGGCGGCCGGGCCGGTGCGGAGCTCATCCTGTGCAAGCGGGTCGGTGTCAGCCATGGGGTGCGCGCCAGAAGCCTGAGCTCTACTGGATCAGCATCTCCTGGATCAGGACTGCGTTCACCTTGGACGGGGCGATCACGAGGTTCACGCGCCGCTGGAGCTCGGCGCGGAGCTGGTAGGCGCCCTGGCTGCCGTTGAGATCCTCGGGTCTGAGTTCGCGCAGGAAGGTCTGGAACATGTCATTGAGCCGCGGCGCGTTCGGCTCGATCGCATCTGCAGTGTCCTTATCCGGCAATTCGAAGGCCAGCTTCAGCTTCAAGAACGTGGGCTTGCCGTCTGCGGCCTGAATGTTCGCGACGAGGTCGGGCATGGTGTAAAACACCACCCCGTCAGGGCCTTCGGTCACCGGCGACTTTGCACCGTCCTTCCCATCCTTCTTGGCGTCGTCCTTCTTCTTGGGCTTCTCTTTCTTGGCGTGCGCCTCGTCGGGCTTGTGGCCGCCCATCATGAGCATGGCCGCTGTCCCGCCGCCGCCGAGGACGACCAGGGCGCCGACCCCGCCCGCGATGAGGATCATGAGCGGCGGCTTCTTCTTGGCCGGCGCTTCACCATCCGCCCCGTCAGCCGGCGCCTCGGCGTCGGCGTCCGTCTTCTTGGCCTTATCCTTGGACATAGGGCGTCCTCCGACGCGGGCGTCTGCCCGCAAATCAGGTCCGATAGAGCCCAGCTATGGTTAACGATCGGTTTTACCCAGCGGCAAAACTTGCCGGGCCGTCGGCGTCAGGATTGCGCCGTTAACCGTCTTTCCCCTTGATTATCATAGTTTTTTTACTGGCCCCAGGGTTGCACGGGGTGCGACGAAGGAGTCCGCTATGGACAATACACTCTACGTCGGCCTGTCACGGCAGCTGACTTTGCAACGCGCTTTGGACATTACAGCCAACAATCTCGCCAATGTGGATACGGTCGGGTTCAAGGTTGAAGCCCTCACGCTCCAGGCCGACCCGCTAAAACCGGCGAGCGTGTCCTCCACCGATCCGATCACTTATGTGATCGACAACGGCGTGGCGCGAAACTTCGGCCAGGGCGGCGTCGAGCAAACCTCCAATCCTCTCGATGTCGCCATCGAGGGGGAAGGGTTCTTTACGGTTCAGACCCCGGACGGCAATCGCTACACCCGCGACGGCCGCTTCGGGATAAATACGCAGAACCAGCTCGTCGATCGCCAGGGCAATCTTGTCCTGTCAGCGGGCGGTTCGGCCATCACCCTCGACCCGCAGAAGACCGACCTTGCGATCGCCAAGGACGGGACCATCAGCCAGAACGGCCAGACCGTGGCCAGGCTGGGCGTCGCCCGCTTCGCGGACCTGTCGGTGCTGACCAAGCAAGGCTCGAATCTTTATGATGCGCCCGGCGTAACGCCGAGCGCAGCGACCAACGTGCACGTGTCCCAGGGCGCCGTTGAGCGTTCCAACGTGCAGCCCATCGCCGAGATGACCAACCTGATCGCCATCACCCGCGCCTACGACCAGGTGACCCAGATGGTATCGCAGACCCAAGACCTGTCCGACAGCGCCGTCCAGCGCCTCGGCAAGGCCGCGTAAGGAGACCTTGAATGCGCGCTCTGTCCACAGCCGCGACCGGCATGGCCGCCCAGGAACTCAACGTCGAGACCATCTCGAACAACATCGCCAACATGAACACCATCGGCTTCAAGCGCCAGGTGGCGGAATTCCAGGACCTGCTTTACCAAAATGTCGAGCGCATGGGCTCGCAGACCTCAGACGCCGGCACAGTGGTCCCGACCGGCATCCAGGTCGGCTCCGGCGTGAAGACCGGATCGATCTATAGCGTTCGCGAGCAGGGCTCTCTCACCCAGACCGGCAACCAGCTCGATCTCGCCGTCAATGGACGCGGCTTGTTTGAGATCCTGCTGCCCGACGGGGAGACCGCCTACACCCGGGCGGGCAACTTCTCGGTCGACAACACAGGCACGATCTGCACATCGGATGGTTACGCGGTTCAGCCCAAGACCACCATCCCCGAGAACGCGACCCAGGTCACGATCTCCAGCACCGGCCAGGTGCAGGCTACAATCCCCGGCCAAACGGCGCCGCAGGTCGTCGGTCAGCTGCAACTGGCCACCTTCTTCAACGAGGCGGGCCTTGAGGCCACCGGCGGCAATCTTTTGCTGCAATCCAACGCATCCGGAGCGCCGGTGGTCGGCAAGCCGGGCGACCCCGGCTATGGCACCATCCAACAAGGCTATACCGAGGCGTCCAACGTCGATGCGGTGACCGAGATCACCAACCTGATCACCGCGCAGCGCGCCTATGAGATGAACTCAAAGGTCGTGACGGCGGCGGATCAGATGTTGTCGACCACCACGCAGATGAAGTCCTGAGGCCGCTGATGCGCGCCCTGGCCCTGATCCTTGCGATGCTGCTTCCAAGCCTTGCGTTCGCGGGCGTTCCGGTCGAATTGAAGGATCACCCGGTCGCCCACGGCGCGATCATCACCCTCGCAGACCTGTTCGACGGCACCGACAGTCAGGCGCGCGTCGGGCGGGCCGCGCCCACCGGGGGGGAGGCGGTCCTGGATGCCGACAAGGTCCAGGCCCTGGCCGCTCAGGCCGGATTGGACTGGGACAACGCCCACGGTCAGAACCGGATTGTCGTGGCGAGCGTCGGCAGCGCCCACCTGCGGCCCATCCGGGCCGTCAGCCCCGCAAGGCGGGCCGCAGCGCCGGACCGCCAGAGCCAGACCCTCGTCTACGCCCGAAACATTCAGGCCGGAGAAATCCTCACAGCGGGCGATCTCGTCTGGAGCGCCGACGCGGTCGCCGTCCCGGACGGTCTTGGCGATCCGGACGCGGCCCTCGGAAAGACGGCGCGGCGCCCCTTGCGAGCCGGCGCCGCCGCGCAGACCCGCGACCTCGCTGCGCCGCGCGTCGTCAAGCGCGATGAGTCCATCGAAGTCGCATTCAACGATGGGGGCGTCTCGCTGATCATGAACGGCAAGGCGATGGCGGACGCCTCCGTCGGAGAAGAAATCTCAGTTCTCAACACCGATTCCAAAAGGACCATCCAGGCGGTGGTCTTAGGTCCTGGCCATGCCGCCGTCGGTCCAGCGGCGGACGCCATCAAGACCGCCGCCCTGCGCCCCGCCGTCGCCGATCTCGCCGCCGCCTATCGTTGATGGAGCTCTAGTCTCATGCGTCATCCCCTCCGCGCCGCCCGACGGGCCAGGCCCCTCGCGCCGTTCCTGCTGATTCCCCTTGCCGCGTGCGGCAGCCTTTCCAACGCGGTCAAAACCCCCAAGCTCTCGTCGATCGCGCTTCCGGCCAAGCTGGCTCCCGGCGAGCCTTCCGCCGGCGCCGCCAGCGCCATGTCCGAGGCGCCCCGTCCGACCAGCGCCAACTCCCTCTGGCGCAACGGCGCTCGCGCGTTTTTTCATGACCAACGGGCCAGCCGGGTCGGCGATATCCTGACCATCAACATCAACATCAACGACAGCGCCCAGGTGTCGAACGAGACCAAAGCCAATCGCCAAGCCTCCTCGAGCCTCGGCATCCCAAACTTCTTCGGACTGGAGACAACCCTAGGGCGGCTGCTGCCCAAGGCGTTTAACCCGACCAGCGCAATCAGCACCAATTCCAACAACCAGTCCGATGGCCTGGGGTCGGTGAACCGATCAGAAGCGGTGATCCTGACCCTGGCGGCGGTGGTGACCCAGGTGATGCCCAACGGAAATCTGGTGATCGAGGGCAAACAGGAGGTGCGGATCAACCAGGAGCTCCGCGAACTCACCGTCGCTGGGGTGGTGCGACCCGAGGATATCAGTTCCACCAACACCATCCTGCATACCCAGATCGCCGAGGCGCGGGTCTCCTATGGCGGAAAGGGCGAACTCTCCAACGTGCAGAAAGTCCCGATGGGACAGGCGATCCTCAACAAGTTCTCCCCGTTCTAGGCCTCTGCGCAATCCGAGCCGCCGAGACCCGACCTCGGGGACGCCGGCGGACCCTGCCAGGGATCCGCCGCCTGAGGTCGGGGTCAACCGGCTTCAGGCGCGCCGCCCTTCGGGCAAAGCCAAGCGAACGGCGAGGCCGTCGGTAGAGGGTTCACCCCCGGGCCTGAACCCTATTCTTCGAGATACCAGACCTTTGCAGAGGTCTCGACCAGACGCTGTTTGAAATCGTCGAGGAGGCCGACGACGGCGTCCGAGCGCTCGTTCTCTTCCAATCGTGCGCTGTCCATCGCGTCATCAAGGGCGTTCAGGATACGAACATGGGTCTCGGGCGTCGCATCGGCCAGGGTCTGCAGGGCGATGCGCGCCATCACCAGAGCGCATCGGATGTCGATCTCAACGGCCGAAAGCTCGGCGCGCAGCGCGTGCCCGTCTAAAGGGCCAGCGCGTTCAGCAATAGTCATCGGAAAAGGACTGCCTTAGGACGCCCGACGAAGGTCTTCAGCGTGGCTGTGCATCCAGAAGGGGCGCGCGCTGGTCGCTCAAGGGAGCGGTGAGTTGCGTCGCGACATAGGTGCTGATACGACAGGTGTCAACGCATAATGTGCGAATGCACATGGTGCTCGATCGGGGTGTATCTGGGGTCGGTCCGGGGGGGATTATTGCAGACCAAGCGTGAAGTCGATCGGCTCGACGGGTCGATTGGCGAGGGTTTCGACGAGTACCTGTTCTATCTCATCACCCAGGTGCAAAACCGCCGGGTGCGGGATTTTACGCCAACGCTGGAGGCCCTCGGCCTGACCATCTCGCTCTGGCGCACTCTGTCGACGATCAATCGCCTTGAGGGCTGTCTCATGAGCGAGTTGGCCGAATTCACCACCGTGGACCGAACGACCCTGACCCGAACGGTGGATCAGTTGGTCGAGCTTGAGCTCGTCGCGCGTTGCGCGACGCCGGACGACAGGCGGCTGGTGCGCGTCGAGCTCACCGCGCGCGGACGATCGGTTTTTGCACAATCGGCCCAGCAGCTCGCTCAGCACAATCGGCGGGTCCTCGGCGACCTCTCCTCCCAAGACCTTCGGACGCTCCGCAGCCTGCTTCAGCGTCTCTTGCGCAATATCATCGAGGACGACGCGCTGTTCGAGCAGGTCCTCGCCTTCCGGCGCTAGACGCCAAGCCGAAGGCCTAAGCGCGGGCGACCTTGGCCTTCTCAACGCCAAGGGCCGAGAGCGCGGCTGCGGCGATGCCCGCGGCGTCGAGACCGGCTTCAGCGACCATGATCTCCGGCTTGTCCTGGTCCTGGAACCGGTCGGGCAGGGTCAGAACTCGGATCTTCAGCCCGCGGTCCAGGGCGCCCTTTTGCGCCAGAAGCTGGAGAACGAAAGCTGCAAACCCGCCGGTGGAGCCCTCCTCCACCGTGATCAAGGCCTCATGCTCACGGGCAAGCCGCAACACCAGCTCCTCATCGAGGGGTTTGGCGAAACGGGCGTCTGCCACGGTGGCGGAGAGGCCGCGCGCCGCTAAAAGATCGGCCGCGCCAAGGGCGTCAGCCAGACGGGTGCCGAGGGACAGGATGGCGACGGCGGACCCTTCGCGCACCACGCGGCCCTTGCCGATCGACCATGGGTCGGCCCAGTCAGGAATGTCTACGCCGACGCCCTCGCCGCGAGGATAGCGGAAGGCCGAGGGGCGATCGTCGATCGAGCAGGCTGTCGCGATCGCGCCGGCCAGTTCCGCCTCGTCCGACGGCGCCATCAGCACCATTCCGGGCAGGGCTCCGAGATAGCCTATGTCAAAGGAGCCCGCATGGGTGGGACCGTCCGCGCCCACCAGCCCGGCGCGGTCCATCGCGAAGCGCACCGGCAAGGACTGGATCGCCACGTCGTGCACCACCTGATCATAGCCGCGCTGCAGGAAGGTCGAATAAAGCGTGCAGAACGGCTTCATCCCGTCTGCGGCGAGACCGGCCGCGAAGGTCACCGCATGCTGTTCGGCGATCCCGACGTCATACATCCGCTCGGGAAAGCGATGCGCGAAAAGGTCAAGCCCCGTGCCTGACGGCATGGCGGCGGTGATGGCGACGATACGAGGATCGCGCTCAGCGCGTTTGATCAGCTGTTCGGCGAAGACCCGGGTAAAGCTCGGCGCATTGGCCTTGGCCTTGGCCTGCTTGCCCGAGACCACATCGAACTTGGCGACGGCGTGCAACTTGTCGGCGGCGGCCTCTGCGGGCGGATAGCCCTTGCCCTTCTGGGTCACCACATGAACCAAGACCGGCCGATCGGTGATGTTGCGCACATTGCGCAGCACAGGAACGAGGTGGTCAAGATTGTGACCGTCGATGGGACCGACGTAATAGAAACCGAGTTCTTCAAAGAAGGTCCCGCCTGTGACCATGCCGCGGGTGTACTCCTCGGCCTTGCGCGCGGCCTCTTTCAGGGGCTTGGGCAGAACCGAGGTGACATTGCGTCCGAGGTGACGGATCGACTGGTACATACCGCCGGACACCTGGCGGGCCAGATAGGCGCTCATGCCCCCGACCGGCGGGGCGATCGACATGTCGTTGTCGTTGAGGATCACCGTGAGCTGACGGGTGGTCTCCGACGCGTTGTTCATCGCCTCATAGGCCATGCCCGCACTCATCGAGCCATCGCCGATCACGGCGACCACCCGATTGTCACGACCCTGTTGGTCGCGCGCGGCGCAAAAGCCGAGGGCGGCCGAGATCGAGGTCGCCGCGTGCGCCGCGCCGAACGGGTCGTAGATGCTCTCAGCGCGCTTGGTGAACCCCGAAAGGCCGCCGCCCTGGCGCAGGGTGCGGATCCGATCACGTCGCCCGGTCAGAATCTTATGCGGATACGCCTGATGGCCGACGTCCCATATCAATATGTCATCGGGCGTCTCGTACACATGGTGCAGGGCGACGGTGAGTTCGACAACGCCAAGCCCCGCGCCCAGATGACCGCCCGTCACAGAAACGGCGTCGATGGTCTCGGCGCGTACTTCCTCAGCGAGCTGTTTGAGGTCCTGAACGGTCATCGACCGCGTGTCGGCGGGCGCGGCGACGGTGTCGAGAAGCGGGGTACGCGGAAGAACTGTCTGAGGCATGGAAAGGACCCGACCCCGAGGGCTTTAATCTGTCAAGCCCGGCGGTCTAACACGAAATCCACGCTGGCCCTCAGATAACTGGCCTCGCGACCGAAAATATCAAGATGGGCCCGACATTGCGCCGCGAGCAGCTCCACCCGCTCGCGCGCCGCACCGACGCCCAGCAAGGTCACGAAATTCGCCTTGCCGCGAGCGGCGTCCTTGCCGACCGCCTTGCCAGCCTCGTCCACCAGGCCCTCCGCGTCGATCAGATCGTCTATGATCTGGTAAGCGAGACCGAAATCGAGGGCGAACGCCTGCAGGGCGTGGCGCGCCACGTCGTTGACCCGGGCGATGATCACCGGAATCTCAAACGCGAATACGATCAGGGCGCCGGTCTTCATCCGCTGCATCCGCGCCACCTGGCCAAGGTCGGCGCGCTCACCGATCATGTCGATCATCTGGCCTCCCGCGAGCCCGCGCGCCCCGGAGGCCAGGGCCAGCCGGTTCACAAGCTCACAGCGCACCTCCGGATCGTCATGGGTGTCCGGATGGCTCATGATCTCAAAGGCCGCGGTCTGAAGCGCGTCGCCGGCCAGGACCGCTGTGCCCTCGTCGTACTGCTTGTGCACCGTGGGACGACCTCTTCGAAGATCATCGTCATCCATGGCCGGGAGATCGTCGTGGACGATGCTGTAGGAGTGGATGCATTCCAAGGCGCATGCCGCACGAAGCACGCTCCGCTCATCGGCGTCGAACAGCCTTGCGGTCTCGAGGGCGAAATAGGGGCGAAGCCGCTTGCCCGGTCCCAGCACCGCATAGCGCATGGCCTCGGTCAGGCGGGCCTCAGGCCCATCGGCCCGGGGAAGCAGCTCGTCCAGAGCGACGGTGACGAGGTCGGCCGCCTCGGCGATTCGATGCGCCATGACGGCGTCGAGGTCTGGGGCGTCGCTGGCGGCCACCGGCGGCATGTCAGGTGAACTCAGCCGGATCAGCGCGCACGGCTTCGCCGTTTTGGCCGACGACGATGCGTTCGACCTTCAGCCGCGCCGCTTCAAGGCGCGCCTCGCAATGGGCCTTGAGCCGCGCCCCGCGCTCATAGCGCTCAATCGACTGCTCCAGAGGCGCCTGCCCCGATTCGAGTTCGGCCACGATGGACTCAAGCTCCGCCAGGGCCTGCTCGAACGACAGGCTGGCGATGTTGTCATGCGGGGCGGGCAGGTCGGCCATCGCCGATCACCGTAGCGAGGGCGGCAGGACCGGGCAACGACCGAAAGGCGGCCGGCTGCACAATCCGCGCCTCAGACCGCGCGACCGATCAGCGCCCCGACACCCGCCGTCGCCGCCATCGCCACCGTTCCGCCGAGCAGGACCCGAAGCGTCGCAGCGCCGAGCCGGGCGCCGCCGGCCAGGGCGCCCATGGCGCCAAGACCGCCTAGGCCGAGGAAGGCGGCGCCAAAGATGGCGATGGGCGTCGTCGCCGCAGGACTGACAAGCGCGCCCAGGATCGGAATCACCGCCCCGGTCGAGAAGCTCAGCGCCGATGCCGAGGCCGCCTGAAGGGGATTGGCGATCGAGATTTCGGTAATGCCGAGTTCGTCACGGGCATGGGCCTGGAGCGCGTCTCTACGGCTGAGCTGCTCGGCGACCTGGCGCGCCAAGGCCTGATCAAGACCGCGTTCGACGTAGATTTCTGAGAGCTCAAGGATCTCCGCCTCGGGATCCGCCTTCAACTCGGCGCGCTCCTGGCTCAGCGCCGCAGCCTCGGAATCGGCCTGGGAGCTCACCGAGACATATTCGCCCACGGCCATCGAAAGGGCGCCTGCGAACAGTCCGGCGAAGCCGGACACCAGGATTTCGCGCGGCGAGCGCGTTGCGCTCGCGACCCCCATCATCAGGCTGGCGGTCGAGATGACGCCGTCATTCGCCCCAAGGACCGCAGCCCGAAGCCAATTGATGCGGCTGAGCAGATGACGCTCATTGTGATCCTTAAGCATCTGGGTGATCCTTAGGCATCTGGCCCCCTAGCCTTGTACGCGCCCGCGCCTAAGCCCCTGCCGGGAGGGCGCGCGGGCAGGAAGGCGTCCCTCCAGAAGAGGGCCGCTCCCCTTGGAGCGATCGCCGTAGGACCAGCCCCCAGCATGCCCGGACCAGGCCCTATTCGCGTACGTAACGGCGCGTGGACCAGTACCTGTAACCCCGACCCGAGACCCGTCGCCAGCCCAGGCGTTTGAGCTCGCGACCAACCATGTGATTGAAATAGCCATGCGCGAGAAGGACCACGTTGCGCCCCTGGTCCGCCTCCCCCGATAAGCGCAGAGCCGCCGCGCGCGCACGCGCTTCGGCCTGAACCCGGCTCTCCTCTGCGCCATGGCCGCCGAGCCACCAGTGAACCCGCGCGATCACGCCCCAGACCCTGGGACTAAGCCGGATGAATTCTGGCCAGTGCGGCGGCGGCAGGGGCGCCTCGACGAACATGGGATCACGGACGAAATGCTTGCCCTGAACCACAGCTTCAGCCGTCTCGACGGCGCGCCGGCGCATGCTTGCGAAAATCACGTCAGCGTGGCGCACCAGCTCAAGCAGGCCCACCGGCGCCTTGTGAGGGTCGACGATGCCGCCCTCTTCGTAAGCCGCCCACCAGCGGCGATAGCCCGACGCCGACAGCTTGATCCGCCGGGAAAGGGCTGGCTCTCCATGGCGGGCCACAACCACGGCCCCGGGCTTTGGGGAACAGGGATCGGCGGACGCGGTGGGCATCGGTCGAATGATTCAGGCCGTCTGCAACGCCTCGACATGCGCGACTGCCGAACGGCCGAGCGCCTCAAGGTCGTATCCGCCCTCGAGAGTCGACACAATACGCCCCTGGCATGTCACGCGTGCGACATCGGCGACCGCTCGCGTCGCCCAGGCGAAGTCCTCGGCCTCCAGCGCCTGATGTGAAAGGGGATCGCGCGCATGCGCGTCAAAACCGGCCGAGACAAGAATGAGGTCCGGGCGATGCGCCTCAAGGCCGGTCATCAAGGTCTCAAATCCCCTGCGCCAGAGCGATCGTGGCGCACCGGGCGGCACGGGCGCGTTCCTGACATTGCCGACGCCGGTCTCCGCTTCGCCGCCTGACCCGGGATAGGCCGGCCACTCGTGCACGGATGCGAAGTAGAGCTCCGGATCCGCCTCGAACACGGACTGGGTGCCGTTGCCGTGGTGGACATCAAAATCCACCACAGCGATTCTTCGCAGACCGAGCGCCTGGGCTTCTCGGGCGGCCACAGCGACGTTGGAGAACAGGCAAAAGCCCATGGCCCGCTCTGCCTCCGCATGATGGCCCGGGGGGCGGACGGCGCAGAAGGCGCTGCGGGCGCGACCTTCAGCCACGGCGCGCACCGCGTCCAAGACCGCGCCGGCGGCGATCAGGGCGGCTTTTAGGCTGCCAGCGCTCATCATAGTGTCAGGGTCGAGCTTCACCAGACCGCGCTTTGGCGCGGCCGCGAAGATGGCGTCGACATAGGCCGGGCTATGAACCCGCTCCAGGGCCGCCCGATCCGCCTCGCCGGCCTGCCTGAGGTCGCGTGCGAGGCCAGCGTCCGCCAAAGCGTCGAGCACCGCCGCCAGCCGTTCGGGCCGCTCGGGATGCTTGCCGCTGGCATAGCCGGCGGACGGATCGTGCCCGGCCATCGCCGGATGGGTGAAGATCGGAAGGCTCACCGCTTGAAACTGCGACGCCAAGCGGCTTGAAGCAAGTCATGTCGATCACCCTTCGCATCCCTGCCCAAAAAGACGTCCCCGCCTTGTCCAGGCTGGCTGAGGAGACCTTCTGTCAGACCTTCGCCGAGGGCTTTCAGATCGGCTATTCCCCGTCCGACCTCAGGACCTTTTTGACGGCGAGCTACGCCCAGCATCAGGTGGAGGCGTGGATCTGCGACCCCAAGGGTCAGGTGATGATCGCAGAGGACACAGGCGGGCGCTTGGTCGGCTACACCCACTGCGGCCCAAACACTCTGCCCTACCCTCACGCGGCGGATGGGGACTTCGAGTTGAAGCGCCTCTATGTTCGGCGCGAGCTCCAGGGGAGCGGCGTAGGCCGCGCTCTGTTCGAGCAGGCCCTCCGCTGGTTCGACCAGCGCACCGTCCTCCTCGGCGTCTGGAGCGAAAACCTTAAGGCGCAGCGCTTTTACGCCCACTACGGGTTCCAGAAGGTCGGCGAATACACCTTCATGGTCGGCTCCACCGCCGACAAGGAGTTTATTCTGCGGCGTGCGCCGCCGGAGCAGGAGAGCCCGGCGCATTCGCCGCAAGCGGCGATAGACCCGCACCCTTCCGCGCAAAGCTGAGGGCGCCGTCCTCGATCCGGCTGAAACGCAGGGTCAACATGTCGAGCAGATAGTTCTGATAGAGCCGCCAGGGTTTCTTGTCGCCCTGGCGCGGGAACTCGTCCATGGCGCGCTGGACATAGCCTGAACTGAAGTCGAGCCAGGGCAGTTCGCCGAGGCTGGGATCGGTGCGGCGCGGGGCGCAGTAATCAAGCCCGCGCGCCTGCATATAGTTGAGAATCCGGCACACGAATTCACAGGTGAGGTCGGCCTTAAGGGTCCAGGAGGCGTTGGTGTAGCCAAAGACCGACGCGAAATTCGGCACGTCGGAGAACATCATCCCTTTATAGCTCATGGTGTCGGCCCAGCGGATGGGGCGACCATCCACCTCCACCAAAAGCTCGCCCGCAACCACAAGCTTCAAGCCCGTGGCGGACACGACGATATCGGCTGAAAGGGTCTCGCCTGACTTAAGGGCGATGCCCTCCGGGGTGAAGCGCTCGATCTGATCGGTGACGATCGACGCGGATCCGTCGTTCAGCGCCTTGAACATATCGGCGTCGGGCACAAGACACAGACGCTGGTCCCAGGGATTATAACGCGGCGTAAAATGGGTTTCGACGTCATAGCCCGGGTTCAGGGCTTTGCGGACCAAGGCGATCAGTTGCTGTTTGGCCTTTTCAGGATGCTTCCTAAACTGATGGAAGAAGAACATGCCGAACAGCACATTGCGCCATCGAACGAGCTGATAGGCCAAGCGCGCGGGCAGCCGCGCCCTCAGCCAGTTCGCCAGGGCGTCCTCAGCCGGGCGAGAGACCATATAGGTTGGGGAGCGCTGCAGCATGGTCACATGCGCCGCGGCCTTGGCCATCTCAGGGACGAGGGTCACCGCTGTCGCGCCTGAGCCGATCACCACGACCTTTTTGCCGGCATAGTCTAATCCCTCCGGCCAGTGCTGGGGATGGATGAAGCGGCCTTTGAAGGTCTCAAGCCCGGGAAAGTCGGGCGTATAGCCGGCCGAATAGCGGTAATAGCCCGACGCCATCAAAAGAAAGGCGCAGGTGAAGCGCGCGACGGAGCCGTCGGCCGTTTTGGCCTCTAGCGTCCATACCGCCTCAGCCGATGACCAGGCGGCCCGCTGGACCCAGTGGTTGAACCGAATATGGCGCTCGATGTCGCTTTCACGCGCGGTGTCGCGCACGTACTTCAGGATCGACGGTCCATCGGCGATCGCCTTCGCCTCGCGCCAGGGCCTGAAGGCGTAGCCCAGCGTATACATGTCGCTGTCCGAGCGGACGCCCGGATAGCGGAACAGGTCCCAGGTGCCGCCGATCGCCCCCCGCCCCTCCAAGATCGCATAGGTCTTGCCAGGACTGCGCGTATTCAGGTGCCAGGCGGCGCCGATCCCCGAGAGGCCCGCGCCGACGATCAGGACGTCGAAGTGTTCCGCAGCCATGCTCAAGGCCTCCCTGTCCCAAGACCCTAACTTATCGCTGATCACAATTCCACCGGCGCGCCTTTTTTGGGCGGTGAAGTCGGTCGGCCGACAGAGATCTCATTACAGCCGGAGCCCTCGCCCTTCGGCCTGGTCTCGCGCTGTTCTGTTATCTGAAACCGGATCGGCGCTCTGACCTCGTTCCGGGCTGAGGCGCCCGCCCTGAGACCTGCGGGCGGAAAGGCCGGGTGTCGAAGGCAGGACCCAGAGGCTCCGGCCGCTCAGGGCGCAGGACCGCTTCCCATCCGCCCCTCCAGCGCATACCTTGCTCGCGAAAAGAGGTCGCCATGTTTCTTCGCCTGTTCACCGAGCTTCGTGAGGCGCGCGTCCCGGTCAGCCTGCGTGAATATCTCACCCTCATGGAGGCGATGGACAAGCAGGTCATCGGTCTTTCGACCGATGACTTCTACTATCTGTCGAGGGCGGCGCTGGTCAAAGACGAGCGCAATCTCGACAAATTCGACCGGGTGTTCGGCCATGTATTCAAGGGCTTCGAAAAGGTTGACGAAAGCCTTACCGCTGAAATCCCCGCCGAATGGCTGAAAAAGCTGACTGAGAAGTTTCTGACCGAGGAGGAGAAGGCGGCGATCGAAGCCATGGGCGGCTTCGATAAGTTGATGGAAACCCTCAAACAGCGCCTCGAGGAGCAAAAGGAGCGACACGAAGGCGGCGACAAGTGGATTGGGACCGGCGGGACCAGCCCCTTCGGCGCCAATGGCTACAACCCTGAGGGCGTGCGGATCGGACAGGACAAAGGCCGTCATGGGCGCGCGGTGAAGGTGTGGGACAAGCGCGAGTATAAAAACCTCGATGATTCCGTCGAGCTTGGCACGCGCAACATCAAGGTGGCCTTACGCCGCTTGCGCAAATTCGCCCGCGAAGGGGCCCCGGACGAACTGGATCTCGACGGCACCATCAAGGCCACCTCGCGCCAGGGGTATCTCGATATCCAGATGCGTCCCGAGCGCAGGAACAAGATCAAGGTTCTCCTGATGCTCGACATCGGCGGCTCGATGGACAGCCATATCAAGCTCTGCGAAGAGCTTTTTTCGGCGGCCAAAACTGAGTTCAAGAACCTCGAGTTCTTCTATTTCCACAACTGTCTTTATGAGAGCGTGTGGAAGGACAATCGTCGGCGCGCCACCGAGAAGACCCCGACCTGGGAGGTGCTCCATAAATTCCCCCACGACTACAAGGTGGTATTCGTCGGCGACGCCACGATGAGCCCCTACGAGATCACCTATCCCGGCGGTTCGGTGGAGCATTGGAACGAAGAGCCAGGCGCGGTCTGGGTCGACCGCGTGACCCAGATTTACGAGAGCTGCGTCTGGCTGAACCCCACGCCTGAGCGGCACTGGGAGTACACGCCTTCCATCGGGGTGGTGCGCCAACTCATGAACGACCGCATGTTTCCCTTGACCCTTCAGGGGCTCGACAAAGCGATGCGCGAGCTGGTGCGCTGAGCCCCGCCCGCCGCGTCTTCCTAAGATACGCCGCCCAGCCGGCGCAATGACCAGGCTGCGCCAGGGGATATTCACCATGAGCGGGCGCGGGCTGCTGGGTCTTATGACGGCGGCCGTCCTCGCCCCCGCATCCCATGCGTCGGACCCGCCCCACCCCGACGCCAGGCTTCTTGGCGCGATTAAGGCCTGCGGTGAGCCGGAGCGCCGCCTTTTGGAGCGGGCCGTGGCGACTGATAGCGGCACGGGCGACGCTGCGGGCTTGGACGCTGTCGGCGCGCTCTACGCCGGGGCGCTCCAGGCCCTCGGCGCAGACGTAAAGCCTGTGTCCTCCGCCCCGCCAGCGGTTGGCGACAATAGGATCGCCACCCTTACCGGGACCGGAAAAGGCCGCATACTTTTGATCGCCCACCTCGACACGGTGTTCAGCACCGGCGAGGTCTCCAAACATCCCCCCCACTGGGAGGGCGAACACTACGTCGGGCCTGGCGCGGGCGACGACAAAAGCGGCGGCGTCACCGCGGTCTGCGCGCTCTCAGCCCTCAAGGCGATCGGCTATCGAGACTTTGGCCGCATCGATGTTTTGCTGAACGCCAGCGAGGAGACCGGTTCGCAAGGCTCTCGAGATCTGATCGGCCGTATGGCCGCCGACAGCGATCTTGTGATCAACCTAGAGCGAGGCGTGCCAAGCGACCAGGTCCTGGTTGCGCGCAAAGGCGCGGCGACCCTGATTTTCGAGGTGACTGGCCGGGCGGCCCATTCAGGCCTCGAGCCCGAGAAGGGCCGGAACGCGGCCCTGGAGGCTGCGCGTCTCGCCCTTGCGCTCGGGGCTTTGGCCGATCCGGCGAAACAAACCACCGTCGTGGTCGACATCCTTTCGAGCGGCGACAAGATCAACGTCGTTCCTGCGCGGGGGCTTGTGAAGGCCGACGTCCGCGCCTTCTCCGCCGCCGAGTTCGATCGGGTGGAACAGGCGGCCGCGGGGCTGGCCGCCCATCCCAGCCTCGAAGGCGTTTCGGTCGTCAGTCGGCTAGAGCGCCACTTCCCCCCCTGGCCGCCCGCGCCGGGCAGCGAAGCGGTGATCGCCCGCGCCCGGCAGCTCTATGCAGAGCTCGGACGGCGCCTGACCGAGACCGCCGTGGGGTCGTCTTCCGACGCCAATTATGCGGCCCTGACCGGAACGCCGACCGTGGACGGCTTTGGCATGGAGGGCGGCGGTGCGCACACCCCCCTCGACTACGCCGACTTCGCGACGCTCACCCCCCGCGCCTATCTCCTTGCGCGACTTTTGATGGTGGTCGGCCATGATCCGAAATCCCCCTAGGCCGCAGCCGCGCTCGCCATCGGCTCGCCACATCCTTGGTCTAGGATCAGGCGCATGCGGATTTGGATGCTGATATCGCTGGCTCTGGCCGTCGCGGCGCCAGAAACGGGGGCGGGGGCGACCGCGCGCATCGCGACCGATCCGCCGCCGATCCCCCAGGACGTCACTGTAGTGGCGCCCAAGCCGGTGAAGGTCGTCGGCACCTATCCTGCCGACGGGTCGAGCGTGCCCGGGGGCACCGTCGTCATCCGCATCAGCTTCGACCAGATCATGTCTTCAGACGCCTGGTCCTACACCAAGTCAGACAAAGGCAAGTTCCCAAACTGCCTCTCTAGGCCGCGGCTGCTCTCAGACAGGCGCTCGTTCGTCCTGCTTTGCTCCTTGGACCTCAACACCGCCTACGCCTTCGACATCAACGCCTCGCCCACCTTCGAAACCGTCGGCGGCCGCAAGGCCCCCGCCTATCCGGTCAGCTTCAAGACCAGCGGAGATATCAATATCGGGCTGCACCAAGCGCTGAGCTCCGCCGGCCTGCAGGATGCGGACGACCCGATCATGAACGAGCTTTCCACCCCAGGCATGGTCAAGTCGCCGGCGCCCGAGCCTGCCCTGCAAGCGCCCACGGGCGAGTAGCCGCCCCGCTTTACCCCTCGCTAACCCAACCTCTGCACCCGCCGTCAATCGCTGGGGTTTAGCCTCGGCGCATGCAGAGGACCCGCATCACCTTGCTCGGCGAGCCCGTGGACCTCGTCACCCCCGCCGAGGTGATGGCGTTCACCCAGCGCCGGATCAGATCCGGCGCGCGCGGCGTCGTGGCCAATCACAATCTGCATAGCCTCTACCTGGTCCGCCGCGAGCCTGAGATGCGCGCCTTTTATGAAAGCGCCGATCTGATCGAGATCGACAGCATGCCGATGATTTTCTGGGGTCGGCTCACGCGCAAGCCGGCCGAGCCTCGCCACCGCGGCACCTATCTCGACTGGCGCGAAGATTTCTGGGCGATGGCGCAGACCGAGGGCTGGCGGGTATTTTACCTCGGCGGCGCGCCCGGCGTGGCTGAGCGGGCGATCCTCAATCTGCGTCAGCGCCATCCCCGCGTCATCCTGGCCGGCCGCCACGGATATTTCGACTCCAATCCGGGATCTTCCGAAAATCAGGCGGTATTGGCCGAAATCAACGCTTTCAGGCCTGATGTGCTCTTCGTCGGCATGGGCATGCCGCGCCAGGAGATCTGGATCGCACGCTGCAATCTGCAGATCG
>Ga0116231_10006045_pt1 | contig 23446 bp, 20 predicted proteins | sample S1TSphgellanicum_2_FD_89695 | JGI IMG/M metagenome (GOLD analysis project Ga0116231, IMG submission 89695) | Host-associated microbial communities from peat moss isolated from Minnesota, USA - S1T2_Fd - Sphagnum magellanicum MG | ecosystem: Host-associated > Plants > Peat moss > Unclassified...
CCTTGGTTAAATCTAAAAAGCTTCACCCACATCTGTCCAACCTTGTGCAGCAGAACCAGGCCTGCACCACACTATTGTAGAACCAGATAGACTTTACTACTAGCCTAATTCCAACTACCACCACATTGCATTGGGGTCTTTTTTTTTGGTTAAATCTAAAACCTCCACCCACATCATCTGTCCAACCTTGCACAGAACCTCATGGGCACTGCACAGGGCATTTGCTTTCACCCTGTGAATTTCAATGGAATATTTAGCACCTTCCATAGTGAAGCCTGAGATGCATTTGCCTCACGGTTGTGGTTCTCAAGTAGGGACAAGTGCTGCCAGGGTAATAATCATGTGTGCCTAGCAGAACCCACCCTATTTGACCTGCTCTCTAATGTTTAGATCACCTGTTACTACTATATGGATTTAGCAGAATCGGCAGGCAGAATCAGCCCCCTCCAAGCCTGCCAATTCAGCAGCTAGGGGGCAGCTAGGCCTGCGCATTTGGTGCAGAAATAATCTCTTCGAGCAACTCTATAGGTCCTCAATATGTGACCTTACAAATGAAAATTGGATGAAGAAAAGTGGAAACATGCTGGTTTGGCTCAGCTAAATGGTTTTGGGCTAACATTTTTGCACTGTTTGCCAAGGCTGGTAAAAGGCACAGCAAAGCCTAACACCTGTTTGAGTGTCCTCTCCTTGTAAGCAAATGCTTACAAAGTCTCGACTTCACTTGCCTTAATATTCAATAGCAGCTCAGCTCCTTACTTTCAATTTGCAAGATTAAAGAGTTGAAGAGACTATTGGTCAAGTTTGGGAACTAGTTCAATTCAATAAGTATTTGATCTTTGGCTTGGAATTGTGTCCTGCAACCCCCCTTCCCCCCTCTCCCCCAATGCCGAATTGTAGGTTAGTTTCTAGCTTCAACCCATGTTCAGCCTTCTCAGAGTAAGAATTGGACCATCAGACTTCTTCTAAAAGGTTTGGTGCCTTCAACAAGTTCCCACACAGCTAGAATTAACTAGTATACTAGTGAAAAGCTTTAAAAAAATTATATCCACTAGAAATTTGTGACATTAATTGTGTGCCAAACTATGGATGATCTCTCTTGAGATGACCAATTATTTGATGAATGCTTCTTCTAGGGTGATAGGTGGTTGGCACTAACCATGGTGAAGGTGGTTTTCATGTGCCCAACTCTAGGTGATACCCTTTCCTTGTGGTCTATGGTCCAACCCTTGAGTTGAAAATTATAACCAAGGAATATCTATATGTTAAGGCCATGGGGAGGATGTCACTAGTATAAGGGGCATGGCCGATGCAGAGGTGAGGCTTAATATGGGGAACACCTGTCCTTGAGGGTAAGGCCCTCTTTGCCATTTTTTTTGCCCTCTTTTTTTCTTGTGATACTTGATGGGTACTTGCCATGTATCACATACATGCTGCGTATCACATGATAAAATGAGTGTTGTTTAGTTTTTTATAGAACCTTTAGTCTAGTTTTGAGACCAGTTCAATGAATTTCTGAAACCTTTGGTTCCAGTCAGTTTTTCAAAGAATTTAGAACCAATCCTGATAATAATCAAGTCTAGTTTCATGTCCATTACACATAATTAAACTTTTTGTTTTTTTTTGGTAATATCAATTTGTTCAACTAGTGCACATAGTTTAAAGTAGACATTCTGTAACACTTAAAATTATGTACAACCAACAAACGTAATAACTTGCTTAAAATATAAGTCCAAGCTTTTCTTTTTTTTTCCCATAAAGTTATATTTGTCTACCTAGGAAACCTAATCTTGTTTCAAACATGACAACATCCCTAGTTTAAGTTCTAATTCAATTTTGGAAGGAGACCAGTTGTCCTGTTAGGTGCCAAATTTGATGCTTCTAATAGAACTTAGAACCTCCAATCTACAAACCCAAGAACCTAGCCTGATGTAACATCACCCTAATTTACTCACCTAAATCCCATAGCCTTCCAATAATGGAAACAACCACACACAAAAGGGGCGGGGGGGACACAAATTATACAAGAGAGACAAAATTAAAATTCTGGAAAATTTAATTTATAGTCTACAGTGCACGTGTTTGTGTTTGAAAGTAAATTTAGTGTAGGGTAAAGCCCATGGCCACGGGTTTTAAAATAAAGGCCCAAATCCGGTAAAGCGTGATCCTTGGGCTTTACCCTGTAAAGAGTGAAGACCTGCTGCAGCAATAGGTTATATATTGTAATTTTTGTCTTATGGTACCTGGTGGATACCCACCAAGAATCATAGGGAAAAAAGAAAGTGGGCATTTCTAAAAATGAAATGCCCACATACATACTCGGCAGACATTAGGATTTTCAAAATGCCCATCCTTTACATCCAGGAAATATTGGGGCCTGTAAAGTGCCCTCCAACTCCACTAAGAAAATGGATGCAGCTCTTACCGCAGTAAGTAAGGACCCAAAGAGGGGCCGGGAGTCAGGAGTCCACAGGCCGGGCAGGTTGTGAGTCATGCATACGAGAGTCCCCGCATCGGAGTCGAGAGTGAGGCAAGAGTCGAGGGTTGGGGGTGGGCAGGAAGCAGTCCACGGGTGAGCATTACCAGAATGAGGAGTCTACCCGAGGGAGAACCAAGGGGCAGATTCCACATCCTAGTTATGCCCCCTGCATCTGAGGGCCTTAATGTGCCTAAAGAACTGGCAAGGAGGAATCTTATGAAGGGTAAAGAACCTTGCTAAAACCGTAAGTAAGATTCTTGCTTGGCAGCTGAGGTAATCATACCTTTTTTTTAAAAGCTGCCCAGATCCAACTACACTAAAGAAATTTTGGCCTGGTTAGACTTTAGGTGAGGATTATGCTGACATGATGATCTCTCTCATGAGATCATCTCATCTTGAGCAGATGAAGGTGACATGATGTAGTCAGCGTGTAGGAGGATAGATGATGGGTGAATGGATGGATGGGTGGATACAGCTGAGCATCGTGGCATGACAAGAGGAAGAAGATGATGACATGATGATGATGATGATCCATTGGGAATTATAAAGTGTGAGCTAATTCATGCATTCGGTTGGGTTGGGGGCAGCCGTGTGCTGGGAATTCTCTTGGGAAGCTTCCTCATGGTTTGGATTTGTTGATTTTGTTTGGGAGACGATGAAGTCTATGGGGGAGGGTGGATCATGAAATGATGTGGTGGGACCGTTGATCATCAGAAGAAGAACCTAAGAAAGAGCTTCTTTACATAGCCTACCATATGTAAAGAAGGAACTTGCAGCGTCGACGATGTCGTAGCTGGTACTAGCTGTGGGCCTCACCAGGTAGTAGCTTTGTGCACTAGGGTGACAGTGTGTGAAGCTGCTGCAGGTACATAGCCTAGCAAGTTCTTTACCAGCTCTGCAATCCATTGCTGCTGCTGCTGCTGCTGCTGCTGCTGCTTTTCTTTTTATACTTGTCATGTAAACCAGTTGCCGTTCCAGATATCGTAAAGGGATCAACTAGTTCATTTGTCTTCGGCGCTTAGCTATCGTCCTTGTGAAGATGCAGTTCATTTTTGTACATATCTCTCTCTCTCCCTGCACCTCTCGGCTGGCCTCTTTCGTGAATTTGTTCCTGATCTCTAGAGAACTCTAGATTGCTAAACTCTAGCTAGTTGATCACAAGACTTGTTATACAGTCAGCTGCTGTAGTAGACCAGCTTTAATTTTATCCCGTATGGTTGAGCAGGAGTCCATATTCAGGATCAGGTCATGCAGCAGCTGAAGAAGCAAGAGTTGATCAGATCCTGGACCAGCTAAATTCCATGACGAACTGCAATATTGGAAGTCTAGCAGCAGCTCATGCTAATTTCGGGGCTGCAGCCCCGAATTTGATGATAATGCAGCGGAGCCAGAGCTGCAACTCCACAGACACATTGGTGGCGATGCTTGCCTCTTGCTCTCCTGCAGCTGTGGCGCAGCTTCAAGGTTTGTTATAATGGGCCAAACCCAGTACTACAATGAGAAGAAGGATCATCAGCTAGCTAGTTTCTTCTGCTTCTAGGAATTAATTCACTTGACAAAAAAATATATATATATGATTGTATAGCAGCTCAGGAACAATTTGGGATGGATCTATGTCTTGATCTGCAGCATCTCGGTCAACCGGAAGCCTGGAAGATGCAGTTATCGGTTGTGGCCAGAAGCGCGGCGCCGAGTCGTCCTTCTATCCAGCTTCAGCTTATGACGCAGCAGCTTCGGTGATCGATGAGGCAGGGGATGACTTCTATGCAGGTGGTGACGAGTGTGCACAGAACGTGGAGAAGAAGAGAAGGCTCACCTTTGATCAAGTGAGATCACTGGAAAGGAACTTCGGGCTGGAGAACAAGCTTGAGCCTGAAAGGAAACTGCAGCTGGCGAAGGAGCTAGGGCTTCAGCCACGACAAGTGGCTGTGTGGTTTCAGAACCGTCGCGCGCGTTGTAAAACCAAACAGCTAGAGCGTGACTACGAAGTTCTCATCCTGGACTACAACAGATTGAAGTCGGAACTCCAAGCTGTGATTGAAGAGAAAAAGGAGCTCAAGGCTAAGGTGAAGAATATACACCCAACTTCTGAACTTAATGATCCCAAGCTGCAATGTATCTGAAGCTTGCGTAACGTATTCTAACTTCTGTTCTGTTGGGTCGATCACCAGATGCAGTGGCTAACGGGAAAAGCTCAGCCTGAAGAGGAATATTCAGGATGCGAAGCTGCTGCTGCTGCTGCTGCTGTAGAAGAAGACGTGTCCTGCAAGGTCGTGCAGCAGCAGGGGAGTACCACTCAAGCGTGGCCACACCCGGCCCCAGGTTCCAACAACCCAGCAGCTTTGGTAAAACCGGAGAAGCTACAACTGGAATTCTGTAACAGCACTAGAGATGTGAATCAGCTGCTGCCGAGATCATCAACATTTGTTATGGCCGATCAAGCTCCTCCTCCGCGGAGAAGGAAAGATGGATCACCCATTAGCTCAGCCAGCTGCACATCGAGCGAAATACTGGACGCTGACAGCCCTCGCACAATCGACAGTGGACTCAATTCTTCTTCGCTTCAGACGCAGCTGGAAGATCAGTGCAAGCCGGTCGCCTATCCGGCCCTGCAGATCCTAAGATCAGCAGATACACTCCTGGATCAGTCTGCAAATGCAGTGATGAATCTAACCGAGTCTGATGATGTCTATGGGCGTGTTTTCTCTCCCCAACCGTATAGTAACCCACGCAGTATCAACATCCTCAGAGATGATCACGCTGCTGCTGCTGCTGCTGCAGCTACCATGAGTCCCAGCTGCTGCTTTCAGGATCAGGATTCTTCTTCTACTTATTTACCTGCAACTCAAGTGGAGGAGCATGGAGCTTTGTCTTGGTGGGATTGGCCATTTGCCAACATTTAGAACTCATGTGTGCAGCCATGCATGCAGCATGCCGTAGTCCTGCCAGGCTCAGGACAATGGTTTCCTGCCCATATTGTAGATTTCACAACTCTTCTTCTTCTTCTTCTTCTTCTTCACTTCAATTGCCATCTTGTAACATCATCATCATAATCTTCTTCTTCAAGAATCTTCTCCTTCTTCTTAAACTGCTTTTTTTTCTAAGCCACCTTGTTCTTATTCTTTTTCTTCTTCTTCTTCTGTTTCCTCTTCAACAAATTTAGTTTTGGAGCTTCTGATCCAGATCTTCTTCTTCCTTGATCTACTTGACTGAAGAAGGATTTTTTCTTCATGTTCAAGAGCCAGAGTGTGAGAAATTGGGGTTGCACTAGATCTTGTTGAAGATGATCTAGGTCCAGAGAGACCTAATCTATCATGGGTTTTGCTGTTGCTATTCATTTTGCAAAATGGTGCTAAACATTTGGCAGGTTTAAATTAGCCCGAAATGATGTAACATCAGGCCATCTCCACGGGACATATATAGTTTTTTTTTTTTTTGGTGTTTTTGATAAGTTCAGGACTCCACAGAATTAGTTTCACATGTTTACTCTTGTTATGAATAACTTGCTGGAATGCAAAAACCAGCTGATTGATTCACTTCAAGCAATTCTAGGATCTGAAGAAATAAAAGCTCTTCCTAAAGAGGGGTGGTGGGATTGCATATGTACCTACCTAATAAGCTTTCACTTCTCTTTTTTGTACAATGAATAAAAACACCCTTCTGATTTTTTTTGCAACACACTTTGAAACACCCACTTGTCCATCCCCGGATCAAGTTCTTCATGTGTCAATGTGTTTGAATGTAATATCTATCCTTTGCTTTTGGAAATTGGTGTATGTACACTTTTTTTCTGGTGATCCATATCAAGCTTTGGATTCTTGTAAATAATTAGGTGCATGTTCTTTAGGCACATTGTACAATTTTTGATTTTGATATTATTAGGTAGCGCAAACACCCAAAAGAATTTTAGTTTTTTTTTTTGTTGTTATTGAAAAGTTCACTACCATTCGAGTGGGTCAGTGGTTTTTGACATTGAGTGAGTGAGTGAGTGAGTGATATACTTTCTTTGTTCTCATTTGAAGTTTTGGCCCAAACAAACCTTTAAATTTAGGTTTCAACTAGCGCATTGTTTTGAGCCATGTCCGCCCCCTCAATAGGTCAACTAATTCTTTGTCTCTTGTTGAATTATATGCTTTTGTATTACAACTGGTGTGCCTTCTAGGACCTCACAGCTCACCAGTCCTACTTTAAAAGTTCTTGGGAAACAAATGTCCCTCTTTCATATTGGATTTTTCTTATGATTGTGGGTCCATGAGTTGGTGTCGGTCTATTGTGCCTTTGCACAACTTTTGTTGGTTGGGGTTTGTTGTTCCCAAAATGTGTCCATTGGTAATATGTCGGGCGGAAATTCTTTTTGACCACATTCTATGCCTATATCGTGTAGGTCCTCCCCACTTTAATTGCTGTGCCCTAAAGCTAAGCCTTTCTTTCAAGCCTTGCTTGACAAAGGCTCAACCTTAAGTCTAGGCTTGCTTGTGCAGGAGAATAATATGACATGAATATTTGACACAAGGTCACGCTACCAGATCATGGCTTAAGTCACATACAAGCCACAAATTTATTGAGTCATGCAAGCACAAATGTCTCGAGGGAAGAAGAGCTCACTCTTTTGGAGTGTGCTGAAGAACACATTGATCTCGATAAGCATCATAATCACCAAGGTCAGCTGCAACCCCAACATGTGGCATTGTGTACAAACACAACACAATTATTGTCTTGTCTAGACGCTGATGTTAGATGGATTATGCCTACCACTTGGATTATTTGTGGTACTTGGTGACAAATAACAGACCATTTGCTTGGATTGTGTGTATGGTACAGAGTGGAAGATGAATGTAATTTTACTTGACTATACCTTTATCATCTAATGTTTACTATTCTGTAGGAGACCCAATGAGAACTTTTACAGGCTGGGGTACCACTTTGGCACGCATGCAAACTCCACTGACATGCTCTGTCTTCTTTCACAGTTCATCTCAGAAGATAATAATTTCTCCTTTGAACCCTAAGTTTTTGGGTTACTCATGAATTCCAATTTTCCAAGATAGATCCTGTGAGATGATTATAACACTTTATGCTACAAGTCCGTCCTTCTGGGATGTACAAATAAATTTTTGATTCCAAAACGGATCTTGACAACATATATTGGGCAGTACTCAGAATTTGCAAACCTCACCCTCCATTGGGTGCTCAGTATGTGGCCAAGCAAAAGAAACTTGGGTGAAGAAAAGTCAAAACATGCTTGTTTGGCTCTGCAAAATGGTTTCGCTCAGCATCTTTTCACAGGATGCTGAGGCTGGTAAAAGGCACAGCAGAGCCTAATATATATGATAGGATCATAGGACTGTTGGTCCCTGTTTCTGATTAGCCAACCATAATGGTCGGTCTAGGTGGTTTGTTAGTATTAGTAGTCACCCATCTATGTGCAGTCCCAGTTTTAGTTTTATGGGTAGAGTTGGAAAAACGTAAATAACTAAACTTGAATGTGAGAAATATTTTTGCGGGGTCACATGCTAGAGCTGGTCTTATGCATGAATCAACAAGTATTTTGAATCACCAAGCCAATGAATTGTAAACTGGATTACATGTTTCAACATTGAAAATTGTTACTAAGTGGCTCTTCACCAATGTTGAGGGCCTGTGTGAGACTCAGTGATCCAGCTGACAGAGACGATGCCTGACCTGATATAGGAACATTAGTAAGATCTAGCCAACACCAGTAGATGTCACCTTGCTGTTGCTTTTAACATCGTGCTCTCTTCTTTTCCACGGAAACCAGTCACAGTTGGCCCTAAGCATATGCAAAACGTCTGAATGGATGAGACAACATCAAGTCAAAAGAAAAGTCTTAGGCTACATGGGACACCAAAGTCCTTGTGATCCCATTTTCTAGCTTGTCGAGAGGAAAATGGCAGGCTTGTGGGATGGGACTTTTTATTCCAAACTTTTTTAAATAAGACAATAGGCTAGGACTTTTTAAGGTTGTCCCCTTTCTTGGCCTTGTTGTAGCTCCTCCCTATAGACTTTGTCGTAGGTAACAATCCCATGCATTTTCCAAAGTCCCCTAGTTTTCAAAGTTGGATTCTTCTTATAATTGTGGGGTCCAAATTCTGAACTCCTTGGTCAAGTTTACTTTTGACTTCCATAATATTCATTGTTTCCCAGCTGTCCTGGGATTCCTTCATCACTCTACTAGCTCCTCCATACTCTTCCTGCAAGACACATGCCTTTCGTGCATCCTTGTATTTGCATGATGAATGGGGCAGTGTCAAAACAAGTCTACTTGCTGCTGCCTTCCTAACATAGCATTCAGAATCAAATAATCACATACACATGCATGAGGCAAATTGAGCCAAGATATGTTCTACCCACCTCACAAGGTTCAAACAAAGCCTATCTAGCTTGTAGGAAGAGACCTTTATACAAGCACAATTAACTTGGGCTCTCCTTCCTACACACCACATATGTGTGTATTTTTCATACACACATAAGTTCATCAAATGGAAGAAAAGTTTGCAATTCAAGTAGGCAAGATGTTGGAGCTAACGCACCATCTTGCAACTGAATACATCAAGCAAAAGTGTCTATTAAAGTTCGTTATTGCACTAGGACGGGTGATCTCAAGCGAGGATTGTGGTACCGACAAAAGCCCCACACCTCCAAGAAAAAAGGAGCTACTACCTCAATTCGTTGTTGGTTAATGGACGATTTCAATTCGCATCAAGATTGTTAGTTTTAAAAGTGGATTGGATTGTGGCCTTTTTATTTAGATATACGTTGTCTTCTACTTCCCTCGGACAATAATTCCTTCATGATGACATTAGCATGTCGCTTATATAAATAAAAAGCTTTTACATGTGCACCCCACTTGGGTCCCCAAAGTTGGCTAATTAAAATGCAAAAGCTTCAAAGCTTGAACCAATTTGGGACACTAAGTTCACATGTAAATTGTAAATCATTGCACTTTAATTGTAAACTTTGGGTCCAATTTGGTGCCCAAAAATTGATTGTAGCTCTAAAAACGTTATAACCTTTAGGCATTTTTGTCTGACTCCGCTAATTTTCAGGCCTCGAACTTGCTTGAGTTTACAACTGGAACATAAAATCCATTTCACGAGGCTTTCATGCGGTGTCACTTTAGCCACCAAATTTCTATGAAGTGCATGGGAATAAGCTTTTTAAACCTTTGGGGGCTTTTCTTCATCTTCACTTTAGGCGTAGTAGGCTACTGCATGACTGCAGTGCTACCTAAGCATGAAACCATTGACAGAATCCCTTTCAATTTTTGACCCGATGGCACACCAAGTCAGCACAAAAGCATCCGTCCACCAAACTAAAGCCAAGTCTTTTTGGCCCATAACCCATTGATCAGTTCACCAAAATTAGGGTTTTGTGTTTTCGGGTGTCTTCTTCTTGAATATATCCTTATTGTTTTTGGGGTTGTCTTGGAAAGGGAATATATCTTCAATCATCACCATCATCTGTGTGTATGTGCTCTTATGGGCCACAGGACTCTAGCACCCACGAGCGCACCATCCATTGGATGCCCATTATTACTTGGTTGTGGATGAACCTCGACTGAGTTAATATTTGGTTTCACCTTGGTAACCGATTCTGTAGGAAATAATAGGTCTCATATATAGGTAGATTGGTAAGAAAATAGGTAACTAATAGATAACTACTAGGCAAGTAAATGGTTCATACATAGGTAAGGGCTGTTTTTACTACCTACCTGCTTGTGGGTTGTTAGTAGTAGGTAGGTAGAAAAAAAAGCAACTGAGCTAACCACCATGGTTAGCAAGGGAACTGAAACCCAACAGAAAACTGTTTCCTGATTACTCACCATTCATCCTTCATTGTGCGCTGGTGGGTGCTGGTTCACTGTGGCGATTTTATGTACTTCACTTTATGGGCTGAGCAGTGCCAGTGTTTTTCTAGGGAATTTTTGTGTGTAGCCAAAGTGGTGATCATCCCTAGGAAGATTTAGCCAGAAATAAAGTAAAAAATCTTTAATCATCCTTCCATATCTTTGGCTACACAATGAAAATCAAATATATAAATCTGGCAACTTTTACTCTCTTTTTTTTCCCTGAGTACTTGTGGCAACTGAAAACCTCCAAAACCACTTTATTTTAATTTTTAGTTTTCAATTTATCATTTTGGCGAAATTTAGCCATTTCTTAAAAAGGCTACCGTGCACAGCAAAACCTGAATCAAGGTCTGGAGATTGCATTTGGAGTAGTTGAGTAGAAATAAGAACAAGCACTACTTTCTGCCCTGTAAATGTGGTGGGAGCCAGACTCCAGTGCTTATTTCGCCAATTTAATGAAAATGATCCAGAAAAACGTTTGGCCAAATTTGGCTCTATATCAGATATGAATGTTTTTCAAAAAATAAGGATCCTCCTACATTCTTGCCTACCTACTGGAACTTATCATAAAAATCTGGAATTCTGGATTTATTTTTTAATATGGTGAATTTGGGTTATTCTTTCCATGAAAAATCCTCTCTCTGTATACGTCGAAACAGTGTTTTCTTTTGGGCAAATTCCTAACACCATGGCAACAAAAAAAAACAATCCAGTGCAAAGTGTACAAAGGGTTTTTCAGGAACAAAAAAGTGCACAAATTGCCATATTTTGAGGAAGAAACCCAACAAATCGCTAGAGATTTAGACAATGAGTTCCTGGAGGTCACCAGAACAAACTCCGATCCTAAAAACTTTTCTACTTAAAAGGGAATATTATGTCTCAATATTCACCTTTTTCTTATTAAAAATCACCAAATTTTGAGGAAATTATTTTTGGAAAACTTTTTGCCATATTTGGAGTCTGCTTTTAGTTTAGGTGACAGTTTTAAAAACTAGTTTGTTTACTGTTTAGAGATTTTAAAAACTTGTCGCCGTTTAAATGCTAAATTGCTCTTGGGATGCTAGCCAATTACGCAACATCTGAAATTTGAAAAACAATGTCACTGAGTTAGTTACAGACAGAATTCCACCAAATGAAATTATTATATTTGCACCTCTTGGCAACAACATTAAATACTACACAGATCAATAGCATTCTCAAAAATGTTCAAGTATTGGGTTTTGGGTGGGTTAGGGTTTAGGGTTTGAACATTAGTGAACATTATTTTGTTCCAACCAGTGTTGGACTAGAATATCAATGACAGCTTGGTGAGGAATACTAAGGAATTTTGTAAGAATATGGGTATGCAAGATCCCTATTAGTGTGATATTAAGACCTCACCAATACCCATGTTGAACTAATTAACACAGCTTTTTGTACTCAAGCTGCTACTAGATCTGTTTGGTCTATAATATATATTTTGGAAAATAGGGCTCAAAACCAATATGGTCCCATCTTACTTGCATGGTGTCCTTGGTAGGAGCGTGGATGGAACCTTTGGATAGGTTTTTATTTGCTTGTTACACATTGAATACATTACACACCTTCACTCTCAACCATCCATAGGATAGGGAGTAGGGTAAACACACCTATCACCGAGCACCCACTGTTGAGCAAATGTCCAAACAAGTTGAGGTTATGACTGGTTAATAAAAATAGACCAGCTGGTGACCACATCCAAGGAGATCCTAAAACTGAATATCCAGTTTCTAAAACTTGTGGTTGAAGTTTTAAAACTTTCCATTCCAAGATGGAATTGGTGTGTTTGTTCATGAGCTTTGTAACTTACATATGCCAAAATATTTGGGAGGTTCATTTGCCTCATTGTGTTTGGTAATAAGTAATCTGTTGTGATAGTCAACTAGGGGTCATAAGACAAGGGCAATTCTCTTTTGGTGAAGGGAGGTTCAACAACAAGAGCACCACAAAAGGGTACCTCCTGCATGTCCACTCTCTAACCCAAAGCATAACACCTCATCAATCATAATCTTACAAAAGGATCAAAGTACCAATCAACAAAGGATTCAAGTATGTGCACATTGAAGACAAAGCTCCCTTAACCTAAACTTGAAAACTAAATAGCCCACTTTTAGTTACCCTTTTATTGTCAAAATTGACAATCCAAATGAGGAGTTGAGGATTATTGAGTGGTGTCATGCATGTATGCTTGTCCTCATACATGACGGCCGGTTATGGGCATGCCAATCATGCCTTTAGGGTTAATGTATGCTCTTAGGGTTAATGCACATTCTTAAATTACTATATGTTATTAGGTGTTTTAGGGTTATGGCTTGTTTAGGATTTTAGCTTTGTTGACGGCTATATAAAAGGTCAAGCTCTTCCCTTCTCTTATCAGTTTTTCTAAAATTCCTTTGTCAAGGAAAGTTTCTTCCATAGTTAGATTAGATTTCTAAATGTTCATGGCACTTATTACATGGCCATCATTTACATACACTATGTTTTCTTTCCTTCTTTTCAATTTAATTCTAGAAAAACTTGCCCTTTGTCACTTAATGTTGAAAGTGGCAATTTTTCCTAGCTTTAAGTTTCTTGGGTTTCTTTTGCTTGCTAGTTTCTTGTGTTCTTGAATTGCTGCTACTTCTTCTTCTTTTTCTACTCTTATACTATAGCTACAACAAGAACAACAACCATAACTAGCAACAGCATAAACGTCGTCTTTTCTTCCATAACAAGAACAACTTTAGTAGTAACCTCGTGTACTCCTCCTACCACGATTCTAGCAAGGGCAAAGGAAGCAGTTGTGACGCAAAGCTCCTCTTGCAACCTGCCCAAGTAGTCAAGGCCGCCGTCCGTGAAGATCTGAGAATTGCCTTGAACCATACTGATTCTCCAAATGGGACGCCATTCTTAGCCAGAAGTTCAAATCTAACGCAACCCAAAGTTCCAAACATGGCCCAACGTGAGTGAATCACTGCCAATTCCCTATTCTTGGTGAAAGTCTTAGGGTCCACTAACAATCCTGTAATGCCCCAGCCATAGTCATTAATGAACTCTCTAGTCAATTATGAAGGGGTATCTCTAGAGAATGGGCCCAAGTACTTGGGATGATTAGGTCCATACCAGATACTAGAACTAAACTTGCTCTCGCACATTTGAACACGAGCCTCATTGCTGCCAATTTTATGTAACAACTTACTACTTTACTTCAACAATGTCTAAGCTGCAAAAGTAGTGGATGCATAGGCTAACGCTGTTGCTACACCAAGAAACATAAGCTCCACAACACACAAAAAGAGTTAGAGAGTGAAGGTAGAGAGAGGAGGCGAGCGAAACGAAAGACACAAAAGAAGACAAAGAAGACTGTAAAACCAAGTGCAGCTTCAAGTAAGAAGGAAAAAAAAAAAAATCTCTTCTTTTCCGTCCACCATCGCTGCAAAACTCCCAAGTGATATGTAACGTCATGTCGCCGTCTACCATCGCTACAAAACTCTGGGATGATTTGCAACATCATTACTGTTAGAGTTGTCGTCGTCGTCACAACACCATGGCAGTTATGTTGTCGTCATAATCACCGTCACCATCACAGCATTATGGCCATCACGTCATCATCCGACGACATCCATCCGTCACAGTTTCATCCGCCCAATTTCATTCTGTCCACTGACGTCCGTCCATCATCGTTCATCCCTGTTAACATACCATTTTCTTCAAACTATATGTACGTATTTTTCAAGATCGTATATAGGTTTTTTAAATTTAATACATACATTTACATACTTTCCTATTAATACATACATCTACATATTTCATATTAATACATATATCTACGTTATTTTTTAATTAATACATACACTTACGTAATCTTATTAATACATAAATATACAATTTTTTCTTCTTCTACTTCGTCATTTAGCACTGGTGATTATAGAAATTGAAAATTGCTTAAGGTACATTTTTTGAAGCACTTCACATTTCAGCTTCCATTTCAATTACATTTAATTACATAAGTTGTGTTAGAACTTTAGAGCTAGTGTTCTACATTGCTACAAAATTTTGGGGCATGGGACAACAATCATGTCCTCAGATGATGAGAGCACTACTACTTAGCCAAAGCCAAAGTATCAACTACGAAATAACACAATCATTTGAACCGATTTCTTTGAACTCATAATCTTCACAATGATACCATCAAGCGTCTATAACGCCACTATCATCCAATACAATTCCTACCAAGAATTCAAGTTTAGGTTACACTACATCAACGATACATCAGAGTCCATTTGGAGGGGTAAATTAGTGGGGTACACTATTACCACAACAGCTTTCACACCATCACCGTACATTCTGCTGCCAGCCGTTACCTCTACACCCATATACACCATGGAAATCAACAGTTCCTCTAGGAGAATGGAGAAATTCAGCTAAAGGTCAAGTACCATTTCTTTGAGGGAGTTCAAGGCAACTTTCTCAACTATAATTTGTGAATTGGAATTCAAGTATGGCACTAATTACACTAAAGGGTTCGCATTCAAACAACTACCCCATTATGTGCATTGTGAGACATTGGATGTCTACGAGCAACATTCTCTGAGAATTTTAGGCGTCACCCAAATCCCCAATCCAACTTATGCCACATCCATTACCACAGCCTCTCAAACTACACTACAAGTTGCCATTACACATCATGGGACTATGCCCAATAATCCAAATTTGATACCTATTTCATTAAACATTTATCCTCAACAATTCATTGCTATTATCGCAAACATTCCTCCCACCATCGATACACGAGCTTTTGTTGATCCAGTGGGGAATTCTTTTGAATTCTTGAACTAGAATTTTCGATCAAAAGTTCTGAAAAAATTCTACAGTTCGCCACCTTCTCTCGATAGAAGGATGAAACCTTCAATATGCTCTACATGAGGCTTCTCAAGCTTAAAGAGGATACTCATAGCATCACAGACCTGGAAGTTGCCCATTGGTATCTTCGTTCATTAGAAAGTACTCCGACATTCCATGCGCAGGTTTTGCGATAGGTTTTTGCAAAATTTAGAAACATGTACACTTTGCTGGATGTGTATAACATTTCTAAAAAGCTAGAACTGGCTCATGCACACTATGAAGCCAATGTTATGAGGCCTCCATCACGTTCAAGGCCTTAACCTCCACCACCTGCACCAACCATATCATCATATTCTTCTTCAAGGGTTAAAGCGATGCACTCATCCTACCTTTTTGCAACTACTGCGGCCATCCTACTCACAAAGCCAGTGAGTGCAACATTCCTTTCGAAGATTTCTTTTGTGATTATTGTGAAAAAGAGGGACATTAGAAAGTTGTTTGTTTTGCCAAGTTCCTGGAATGGAAGTAACTCCGATTACCACAACAAACTTTGCTAGCATCTTCTGTTACCCCTCAACCAAAAGCCAAGGCACCTTAGCCTTCGACTCAAGCTTTCCCCACCAACGGTAATTCCAATAAGAATGCTAAGAAGAAATAGCACAATGTTGACAAGAGGGAGGTACTTGAAGCCCATGCTGCTCAAGTTTAAACTCTACAAAATGAACTCGAATCATTGAAGGCCCAACTTGCTAATCTAAAAGGCAAGTCTTCCCAACCAACTAGTCATGCCTAACCTATACAGGGTTCAGGATCACAGGAGGGACCTCCTAGGTCATTTTATGGCCTTTCACACAATGCCATGGTTAGGGAGTATGTTCTTGCTAGTGCACACAATTATAGTTTCCCACCAGAATTTGCCACTTCTTTTTGTCCTTCCTACTTCGTAACATAAGAGGCTACTAAGGCATTCAGAGTTTCTACCACTAGGTAGGTAATTCAGACTAATAGACTCACATCTGGTTCAAATCCTATTACCAAGGCTAAAGGAGTTCGAACAGTCATGCCACAATCTTTTCATCCTTTCAACATGGAAGAAAAACGCACCTTGTTGACGAAGGGGAGGAGACTACTACACCACAAGTTGTTGGGGCATCAAATTCGCATGTCCCAAGAATACATGTACATAAAGAAAACACATAATTTTCCACTAATTAGCTTATGGAGTGCCAATTTCAAATGCGTGAAGTGGCGCAAAGCTTGTGAGTACACCATTGTTTAATTTTCAAAATTTGAAGTTTAACACCAAGGATATAATTACAGTACTAAAGGATACCCTAAACCCTACATCAGGTCTTCTACCAATCTCGAATCCACATGCTATAGGGGTCCCATCCAACACCTTGGAAAGACACTCAATTGGCTCACGTGTTACAAATGGCATTTGTAATTTGGTCATTAATTCTTGCATGGCTAAACTAGTGGGCTTTCCTACCTCTAATTCTACATTCGCATATCAATAGGGAACTAAGAACACTTCACTTGTGGATTTGTTACTTAGCAAAGGCATTGTGGATAGTCGTTCTCTTCACAAAGTCTTTCATTCATTTCTGAAGGTGGTGCCTAGTGAGAGAACTTCCATTGCCATCGGAGTTGTCATTGTTGACAATACTGAGTCAACAATCCAGGTGAAAGGACATACACCCAAAATGGTACTTTTTGATATAGGTGCCAACCAGTGATTCTTGGAGTTCAATTCGCCAAGAAGATGGGCATGTTCGATTCTAAACTATGGAAATTTATGTGACAAATTTGCATCACTAGTGGGAACATAGAGGCGGTACTTGGGGAGAGCTTGGATTTGATTGCATTTAACTTCAATGAAGGTCCAGATTAGGAGCTTTGCCTATAGGTCAAATGTTTAGTCACCAATGCCACCAATTACGATGTGCTCATTGGGCAAAAGGCCCTACTTCCATTAGGTTTCACAATTGACAATTAGTTCGGGCATGCGTACTACCAAGTGCATTGGGAGACTAATGGCCACCACTTGGGATATATACCCATTGATTTACATGGGAACCACAGTCCTATGGCTCACCATTGTATGCTCAAGGAAGCACACATTATTTCCTACATATAATAAGTTAACCACAAGTGGATAAAAGAAAATGAAGAGGAGATAGCTTATGCCCAAGCTACTGAAAGCTTGAGGGTGGTTCCTATTAACATTCAACGCGAACCAGAGGTTTTACAGATGTTCAAAGCAGCCCACGGGCCTTTGGTCAAAGCTCTATCTAGTTTCGAAAACATGGAGAACCATGGCGAATCGATTAATCTAATACTTCGTCAGCTAATCACCTGAACACTGCCTAAGGAAGGGATTACATTACTAGAGTTCTTTGGTGGTATTAGTATAGGTCTCGAAGCCCTACTATAATCAAGGATGGTGGTTCGGAGGTATTTCTACGTAGACATTGATCCTATTGCAAAGCAAATGGTGGCATCGAAAATGATGGAGCTCACAACCAAATTTCCACAACAGTTTGTAACCACCGCATGGAAGGCCAATTTCACTTTCTTGCCTTTTGACATAGACTTAATTCAAAAGAAGCATATGGAATTACTTGGCCCCGTGGATCGCATCATTTCAAGTTGGGAGTGTCAAGGATTTTCAACGGCTGGATTTGGAGAAGGCTTGAGTGACACAAGATCCAGTCTCTTCACTGACATGGTATGATTAATCACCTAGGCTCAATCCATTTCTCCTATGTTTGGTTGTGTAATTAAGAACACCCTTTTTCAACTTGACTAGAGGGAAAAAGTCCAAGAGCACTGCACACTGGTCAAACATTACCTTGGAAAGTCGCTCCTATTTGATGCAACACAACACGATTCTTATGCGCACCACCTACACAACTAGTGGACCAACCTTGCACCACTCTCAGTTCTGTAATTGGTTCTGAAATACACCATTAGAGACCCCAACCTACAGGTTTCTCACATATTGGATGATTAAGCTCCTGCCAACCAGTTACAAGGCAAGAGAAACCTCCTTGTGAAGATAATAAAAAAACCAAGGGGTGTTTGGCCCACCTTTATCTCCTTCCCAAGAGCACACACCTTTCAAGGAGATGGACCAAGCCTAGTATATTGTCATGCTTCAACCACTTGGGATGAACCAAGCCCAGAAGAAACAAAAAGGGTTATGAGGTTCCAAACTAGCACTACTAATCACACCAAGGTGATTAGATTAGAACATAACATTCTATTGGGAAAAAGCATGGACCTGAACTCCTTTACATGGTTATTAGTAACCTATGTACTCTTTCAAATGTACACAACACTAGCACTGATTCAATTAGCTTGTAGTTCTAACGATGCGACTACATGGCACCCTGACCAAGTACACTTACCTATCTTCAACACCTTACACTTCACTTTTAGTGTGAGGGGGAAGAGGTACCATGTAATTTGACTCAAGTTGTTTCTGATACACCTAGAGGTACATTAAATTTTGAAGAAATAATTACAACCTTTTACGAATCTACGTAATTGGACAGTGGAGAACCCAATACACTAGGTTCTTTAAACACACTTTCCAACTCCATTCCATATGTTTTCAACTACCCTTTTGTTATGGGGAACTAGCTCACCAAGAAGGAGAAAGACCAGGTCACAAACTTGTTAATTAAGTATGAAAATGTGTTCGCATTTTCAATGAAAGACTTAGGTAGGTGTAAGGCCATGCAATTCTCTATAGACCTTTCAAATGAAACACCCATCTATCGAAAGAGGCATAGGTTGAGCAAGCATGAGTGGGAACTAGTAGATAAAAGATGTAAAGAGCTCCATGAAGTTAGTCTCATTCAGCCATTAAGTTTTGATTTCGTAGCTGCTATAGTAATGCAAGCAAAGAAGGATTCAACTAGATTATGGACTAAAAAAAGGATGTGCAAGGATTATAGGCCTTTGAACCTGGTTACACCTCAGGACAGGTACCCCATGCCCATCCCCAAAAAATTGTTTGATAGCATTGGAGATTCAAACATCTTCACAATTGTCGATCTAAAGCAAGGCTTCAACCAAATTATGCTCGTTGCAAAGGATCATAAGAAAACGACATTCCATGGAAGTAACAAGTTGTGGGAATGGCTTGTGATGCTTTTTAGATTAAAGAATGCACCTGTCTTCTTTCAGCGAGTCATGGACTAGGTTCTCGAAAGGGTAGATTTCCTAAAATGTTACATAGATGATGTCTTAGTGCATAGCAAAGGATTCCTGCAGCACTTGGCTCATCTTGAGAAGTTATTCAAAAGGCTCCACGAAGTCAATATGAAGATCCATCCTAAAAAGTGTGAGTTTATTATCACCTCCGTAGTCTACCTTGGACACAAAATTTTGCCAAATGGTATTATGGCTCATTGGGCCAAAGTAATAGCCATTTTAGAAATGCCCAATCTTATTGATGTTCACACTTTGAGGAACTTCATTGGACTATGTAATTACTACAAGATTTATGTCCAAGACTTTAATACTGTTGTTCATCCTCTCTATGCATTATTAAAGAAGGATGTTGCTTAGACATGGAGTGAAGAGGCTCAAGAAGCTTTCAACACACTCAAGGAAAAGCTTTCAGAGTTCCCCATTTTGAGAAGACTTGATTTCAGCAAGGTCTTCATTCTACACACTAACTAATGTGCTTTTGGTATTGGTGTTATTCTTGGCCAACTTGATGAGGAAGGCAAGGAATATGTTATCACCAATGCATCTTGAAACAACAACAAGGCTGAAAGCAAATACTCTTCATATTAGGGGGAGTGTCTTGCTATTGTATGGATCGTCATACATTTTAGGCCCTATCTTTATGGGACCAAGTTCACTTTGTATACCGACCACCAACCTATCAAGTGGTTGATGACCAACGACAAGCTTACTAATAAATTAACTCATTAAACGCTTATACTTCAGGAGTATGAGTTCAAGATTATTCATCGACATGGTATTACACATCAAAATGCAAATACCATGTTGCGGAGACCTTTCACTACCTCTGAAGATTTCTAAGAAGCCAGGCAAGACTTTGACTAGATTCCAGCAGTACATGTATCTTATGTATTTAGTTATCTTACACTATTACAATGCAACCTGGTTGAGCATCCCATTATGGATATATGGGAGGACTTGGACACTCTGAGATTTTTTCAACATGGGGAATATTTTCCCCAAGTTACATCGAGTCATCGGGATTGCATACAACAACAATCCAAATGCTACTCATGGAGGGACAATCACCTCGTCCGATGCTTAGCATAAGGCGATAAAGTGGTTTTTCCACCACATGAATGATCTAATCTTATTCAAAAGGTACAATCAAAGTTTGAACACTTTGGAGTTAAACGTATTTATAGCCTTTTCACTTTTCATTACCATTAGAGAGGTATGTATGCTCAAGTCTGAAACGTCATTGCTAGGTGTGAACAATGTGATAGAATGAGAACTTCCTTCTCCTTTCGATAGCTCACGCGTTTTCCACTCCCTATTCAGGGCATGTTTTATCATTGGTCATGTGATTTAACTGGAGAGTTACCACAGACCTCTAGGGGTAATGTCTACATCATGATTATGATTGAGCATTTTTCAAAGTGGGTCGAACTTGTTGCGTTGTCAGACAAATCATCACACAGCACTAGCTAGGTTTTCTTACAACAAGTCCTAAGTAGGTTTGGGGCTTGTGCTAAATGCCTTACTGATCAAGTATCAAAATTCAAAGGAGAATTCCAAAACCTACTTGATCATGCTTTCATTAACCATCATTGGACTTCAAAGGATCATCCCCAAGTTAATGACCTTGCAAAAAAGATGGTTCAGACATGCAAGAAGGGACTTTGAAAGATTTGCCTCACTGGGAACAAAAAGGATTGGGACCTAGCTTTACCTTACATCGCCATGGGTTATAGGATGTCCAAACATGCCTCTTTGTCGATGGAATTCATTTGGTCAGATCCCACTTATCTTCCTTCCTCTTTCAAATTGATCACAAATAAGTTATTTATTAATGCAATTGAGAGAGGAGTTTCAAAATTTCTTGAAATTCCTAGTTCTTTGAGCAATGGTGCTAAGAGCAAAAGTAAAGTGCTTAGAAATAAAACCAAAGCTAGTTCCTAGTACAAGTTGTTCAAAACAAAAGAAGAGCAATTAAAAATAAAAGTAAAGGCAAGTCGTAGTGCATGTTTGTTGAGAATAAAAATAGAGCAATTGGAAATAGAAGTAGAGTTTGGTCTAAATGGAATCACATCCGTAAACATGTTCTATATAGAAAGGCTCTCCATGTTCTTATATTACTATTGGTTCCAACATAAAGCAATCCTATCAACACCTACATCATGACCTAGATCTTGCAAATTTCAAGTTCCATTACACCACACTTTGAAGTTCACCCCCATAGCCTACACAATAATCACATATGTAAACAATGTGGGGGTGCAATCATGCTAATAGGAATCAATTCAAATATAACTACTATTTTTTTGACATTTTTACAAGTTTCATAAACTAGATTAATGTTGAAAACTTGTGTCATATTTGTATAACAATGTTTTTTTAATATGTCAATCTAGCATTTGAAAAAGTTTGAAAGGATGAAAACACACTCAAAAAAATCACCTAGAGGGTGGACATTACCTGAAATTATATTTATGTATCTTTGAAAAACCACAAGGCAAACACAATAATTTGGATCAACAAAAAAAACTTAGAATAGTTTCCATTATTTGCAAAGTTTTCATACTCAAAATTTGATGCAAATCAAGAGTCCTAATTTGCACATTTAAAGTATTCAAACCTTTAAAGTGGACAATCTTTTTTTCTAGACATATTTTCTCCTATGTAAACTACTTAGGGGCTACATGTCAACTATCTAGAGGTCATTAAAAACTACCTATGACTTACCTAAAACCTACATAGGCTATTTAGAGGCCTACCTAAAGGTTGTCAAAAGGTTGCCTAGGCTATTTAGTACCTAGGGACTACATAGGTAAAAAGGCTACCTAAGGGCCAACTAGGGGCTCCATAGGTCTCCATAAGTTATGTTAGTTACCTGCAAACTATAGAAGTTACTTCATACATGTATTAGAAGCTACTTAGGCTTACTAAGGTTTCATATGGGCTACCTAAGCTACTTAGGGGCTACCTAGGTGCATAGGGTCTAACATAAAGTCCTATGTAGGGGTTACATAAGCTACATAATAGGACAAAATCATACATTTTAAGTCAAAAAATTCATAATTTAAATATATATATGCATTAATTCTATGCTTATTTATTTACAAGCTTTTATGGCCTTATTTACTACCTTCCATGTAGCTGTATTCACGGTTACAAGTTTATGTTTAAAGGCAAAAACATGGTAATTATAACTGAACATGAATTAGTTTAGTCACTAGTGATATTTTGTTCTAGTCATAGATGTCAAGTTTTAGTGTAATGTGATAAACATATGTGATTAAATAATCACCGCACATTAATTAATAACATACCCAAGTGGTAATTCGCTACAAGCACAACCTAACTTAGTGATGTTAAATAGGTAGCCTAAGCCTATCCAATAAGCTAGGTAGCTATGCTAGGTGACATAGGTATCTAGGTCTTGCTAATAAGCTAAATAGTTATGTTAGGTAGGTAGCATAGGCCTAGCTAGTAGGTTAGTTTAGTATATGAGATAGGTAGCATTGGCCTAGGCATAGTTAGTGTCAAATTAGTCTAACCAATTTGATTAAGCCTTAGTCATCTTGATGGATCTTTTTCTTTTGCTTGTCCTGTTTTACTAGATGTCAAGTTGATATTTAACAAAAAAAGTCAATTTAATTGAATGTATTAATAGAAAATAACATGTTTTTTCATGCCCCAAGCCTTTGTCCTTTGGTCAATGTGAACATTTTAGTCAAGTTTAACCTTTTAAAAAGTTACATTTGCTTCTAGCAATTATAATCTTGGATCAAATTAGTTACACCTCATGAATAAATATTATGCAATTAGAAGGCATTAAAAAAGGAGGCCTAATAAATGAAATTAGGGATCAAATGTAAAATGAAAAGTCTCAGGAAAAAACACCAAACATTTGCAAGACTCATTAACCACCACTAGTAGAAATCAGCCAAAATGTAACCAGTCAATTTACGACTACATGCGACTTATAGTCGTTTGCGACTAGATTTGAGAATATTTGCAACTACAAGATCAACTTTCAACTATTTTGGTCA
>Ga0116231_10006046_pt1 | contig 23445 bp, 34 predicted proteins | sample S1TSphgellanicum_2_FD_89695 | JGI IMG/M metagenome (GOLD analysis project Ga0116231, IMG submission 89695) | Host-associated microbial communities from peat moss isolated from Minnesota, USA - S1T2_Fd - Sphagnum magellanicum MG | ecosystem: Host-associated > Plants > Peat moss > Unclassified...
ACCAAAATAGTTGAAAGTTGGTCTTGTAGTTGCAAATATTCTCAAATCTAGTCGCAAACGACTATAAGTCGCATGTAGTCGTAAATTGACTGGTTACATTTTGGCTGATTTCTACTAGTGGGATGGCACTAACTCAATCCACTTGGAGAAGTGCTCCATCATCACCAACACATATTTGTTGTGTTGTATTGTTAATGGTAATGGTCTCGCAAAGTCCAAATTCTAGCGATAACCCAACCCCATAATAGGCAAGGGGTGTAATGTGGTGTAGGGGCATTGAACGATGCCCTCACCCTATCACAAACCATACAATGTGACACAAATCGTTGCACATCGGTGTGCATACCACGCCACCAATATTGACCTAGGAGTAAGCTATATGTCTGTTTTACTCCAAAATGCCCCAACTCCTCATGGGCATGCCGCACAATACGCCTTCTCTGGTCTCGATGTGGTACAATTCGTACCCTACCATCCTCCTACACTCGGAGTATATGTGTCCCCTCCAACTGATACCTCTTAGCTCGTTGGAGAACACGGTCTTTCTCTTTAGCACTCACCATGCTTGACACCATACTGGTTTGTAAAAACTCCAACACTAATGTATCATCATGAACATCATGGTGATCGATGCTACCATCCCCAACTTCAGGATCTGAAGACTAGCCATCTACCCTTTGACTAGAGTAAAATGTCATGTGGCCCTCCATACTAGAGTCCACACCCAAAATGCATAAAAAGGCCGATGCATGCCAACCTGGCACCATCTCCTCATCACCCTCGCCATGCCATCTAGTTCCAGTATTATCCTTTTAGCTAGTGCATGGGTTCCGACTCAACCTGTCGGCATCAAGGTTTATAACTCCAGGTTTATGCACCACCTGGAAGTCATACTCCTGTAAAATGAGAGCCCACCGTGCAAGCTTTCCTGTAAGTTTATCAGACTCCATCAACCACTTGAGCGGCTAGTGGTCAGTGACAATGGTAAATTGTGTGCCAAACAAGTAACACCTAAAGTGTGAGACAGCCCACACCACTGCCAAACACTCTCCCTTGTAAAAACTATAGTGTGACTCCGCTGCATTGTTCGAACAACTCGCATAGGCCACCACAAACTCCTTCCCTTCATCATCACAATGTGTCAACACCGCTCCAAGTCCCAACATACTCCAATCAATGTGTAGCTGGAATGGGAGTTGCAATTAACCTCAGGATGGGAGTTGCAATTAACCTAGCCTTGAGCTCCACAAAAACTCGCTCTTGTTCATCACCCCACTACCACTCTTGATCCAACTTCAACAACATGTTCAAAGGCTTTGCCATCGCATTAAAGCCTTTGACATACCTATGATAATAATTCGTCAATCCCATGAAAGCGCGAACCCTATTCACATCCGTGGGACGCAAAATACGTGCAATAGCCTCCACCTTGGCATGTTGCACTCCCAAACCACCTAGGTAGATCACATGACCCAGATACTCCACACTCTCCTGGAAGAACTTACACTTCCCAAGATGTAGACGAAGACCATGAACCTTCAACCGCTTAAACACAATTTGTAGATGAATTTGGTGCTCTTCCACGGTAACACTATATACCACAATATCATCGATATAACAGTGGACAAAATCCAACCTTGCTAAGATCCTATCCATCACACGTTGAAACATGGTAGGCGCGTTCTTCAACCCAAAGGGTAAGAACTTCCACTGATACAAACAATCCTTGCCGTGAGAGTTGACGCCCCAAAATGCGGTCTTGGCCTTGTCCTCTTCTCGAATCAGCAACTGATGGTACCTTGTTCGAAGATTAAGTGTACTAAAAACTCTCGCATATCCCACAACATCAAAGATTTCTTCAAGTGTAGGCATGGCATACTTATCGGACTTAGTTTGCTGATTGATAGGATGGTAGTTTCCACACATCCGCCTATCTATGTAGTTGCCATGTACATCCTTTTTGGCAGGCATGACAGTGGCTGATGCATACTCACCATGCGACAACTCCACTAATCCACCCTCCAATAGATCTAACGTTCGACTTCGAATCAAGTCCCTCTCCATATCACTATATCTATAAGGACAACGGAAGATTGGCCTGTCACTAGCCAATTCAATTCGTATACCAAGTCTAATCAAAGCACCTAACTCCTTCATACTAAAGGCAAAACAAATCTTGTGCGCTCTTAGGAATTACATCAAATGTCGCCTCTCTCCTCCTATTAGCTTGGGCCCTATCAAAGGCTCCCAAGTCTCCTTAGTAGACACACTAGAGGAAGAGGACGATGCCATGGGTTGCTATGCAAAAACCTTGGGAGAAGCCACATGCTCCTCCAAGTCACCTAATGTGACACCACTGGAGCAACAAACTCCTCCAATAGTATGGGCCACAACCTTCACATGCTTTCCCAACACATCCCATGTACTCCAAGGATGAAAAATATAACTCTCCTCGCCCCCAGTCAATGCCTTTACCATCACAGTGAACAACAAGCTCACAGAGGTGTAACTACTACAAATGTGGCTTTGAGTCGACGTTGCTGAGCCATACCAAGGCTAAAAATCCAAGTCAAACAATTCAAGTCCATAGCTTGACCCAACACTTGTCGACGTGAAGCCTCAGAAATAGAAGGGACAAATGTCATTCCTGTAGGAAACCCCATTGCACGCTCTCTTTCATCGGCGTTGGGCTCCACCAATTGCTGCAAACAAGTATCCCATACAAGCCCGAGACCACCCTCTCTATAGGCATGTGATGCTGGAAAATTGACAAATGTGGGTAACGCCATCCTAGGTTGTCCCACTCAGTTCACCACTACCATGGGTGACCTATCAACAACTTTCACCACCTGAGAATGTCGCCCAATATCTAAGATACTATCCATTATGAGGTGAGAAGATTGTGGTATTGTCTCATAAGCCCGTCTCAACACCTCCCTCGGCAACAAGTTCGTCCACCACAATCGGGGACGATGAGCACGCGAACCAACCTTCGCTGCATCTAATAAAATCGCTGGTCGAATCCAAGACCAAATTTGGTGTACACTCACCATCACATGAGACCTAGTATCACCCAACAAAGGTACATTCTCCAGAATGTATGTGGGAACACGTGCCTAATGTGTCTGAAGATGGCATAACACCCGTAACATTTCCCAAAACATACGAGATCGAGGGTCACGTAATCCCTCACCACGACCAGCTCGAGTGTGACCTTGGCATGGCCATCCAGCAATCACCAAATTAATAGGACCAACTCTCACAAGGTCTTGCACCCCCAATAATGCAATGTCTGATGGCAAAGCCCGCTGATATCCTCGAATAGCCGACCTCGGTAACAACTCAGGGTATCGCCGCATCAATAATGCAAGATGGTGCGATGAAACCCTCTTCGCGGTCTCATCTTTCTGCATGTAAAGGTATTTTCGAACTAGAATACCCGCTTGAAGCACTGTTGCCAAACCAGTGCTGATCCCACCAAATAGATCCAACACGCAAATACCCTCGGAAGGATATTCCCACGCAATGGGTGTAATATCCAATGGAGACAACCCAACAGGACCAGAAATAGGAGTTTGTTGTGGAACCTCCTTTTCCTCCATAGGCACAAAAGCTTCATGCTAAGCCTGTGATACTAAACAATCGGCATCCTGCCATAACGCCCCATTCAAACGCCAAAGTGGAACATCCAATGAAGAGGACACTGTTGCAACAAAGCTAAAAACCTCCTCTATATCCTCGTAGATCGGAATGTCAATGGTTGAAATGTTGCCCTCCAACAAATCACCTGGCCAATTGACCACTCCACTAAAACCAGCAACTGATGCCAACACCTTTGGGGGAGACCTTCTTGGTCGAACCCCAAAAATAAATCTCATAGGCACTTGGCTCATCCGTCCATCCCCAGATTGCCAACTAGGTCGATAAGTCGCTATCTCTGTCCATATGAAAACCCATCGGATATAACACGGCACCTCCAACTAGTATATCATATGACTCTGCTGTTGTAACAATAGTAGTCACTCCCAACCTAGAACTATCAGTCACATGATCCGGTTTCATTTGCACCGATAATCTCTCACGTGTCATGAAGTTAGACCTATCACTGGCTCCACCAAGTGATGTCTGAATTTGGAATGGGCATGGTTCAAGCTCCGACCTCCGAATACCCAAACTAATACATGCTGCCTTCCCCAACATTAAGGGTTGGGCACCAGAATCCAACAAAACCCAATATGGTTTATACACCTGGCCCGTAGGACTCACCAACCGGAAAATTCCATTCTAATTATCCAACATACATACACTAGGTGTAAGCCTTTCACAATTAATGGCTGGTCGAGTTGGTAATGCATCCATTTTAGCCGTCGCTGCCTGCCAAGGACTATCCACACCTGATACCATGGGTTGCTCCACAACAACATCCCTCGCCACAAGTTGCCCCACATCAACACTCTCACGCACCTCGGCACTTGTAACAACAACATTCCCACGTTCACACAATGTGGTTGCTAGTCGAAATACACGAGTTAAGTCAACTCCTGACACCATCAAATCATTAGCCAAAAATGTTGGGGATCCCAACATTGAAGTCACCATCCGCGACACTACACTCGATGATACATCCGTGTTTACTACACGTGATGTCGATGCCGTTGGCCCCATTGTTGGTTCAATAGGTGGTGTAGGAACCATGGAAGGAGTCCTAACCACTTCAAACAACAAGAATGATTGGGGAAGCCTAGCCTGTCTACCAGCTTCACCCTTGTGTGGATCCAACTCCACAGTTGCCCCACGTGGCTCCGAGGCTCGAGTGACACCTCTCGTCATTACAACAGACGCTTCAATTTGTGCTACACTAGCCATATAAAAGAGATCATCTCCCCCATAAGATGTGGGAACCTCGCCTTTTGAATGTGATTGATGCTGGAAACTCGCCATGGTAGCAAACCTTTACTCCAATTGCTCAATCCTAGTAGCCATAGCTGCCTCTATCGTAGGGGGAGGGTGCCCTAACCATTGGTGTACCTCTACCACCCCCACCACTTCTACCACCTCTACCACCACGACCTCTTTGAGCTGCTCCACCACAACCTCCACCAGGACCTGATCTCAATTCTGGGTGAAGGTCAAAACAACACTCATGAGGGTGGCCGACCCGGCCACAATTATCACATTGAACTTGTGCCGATTAAAATCCATTAACCAAAGTCCATCCACCACTCTCCTGTGGACAATCCTTTCGAATATGAAAACCACCACATGTCCAACAAGACTGTCCCTGTTATTAACTAACGAATGAAGGCCGTTGTCTTTGTGCACCCGTCCCTCCAGAACCTGACTAAGGTCGTACCTGACCTCCACGACTCCCACCTCCACTAGTACGAGGTGAGACTGTTGTCCACGGGAAGTAGTAACTATATCCCTATTGAATCCAGATGTCACCCTCTCCTCCACCATGTTAAACTCTATTTTCTCAGACAAAGCAAACACATGGGCCAATGTGGGAGAATCGTCATTCATGAGAGTCACATCGCGTGCTTTCCGTCGCAACTCCTTGTCCAGAATCCCATACCAAAATTGAACTGCCTGAGCCTCCGTCACCCCCTGGGTAACTGCAATCAACCGTTGCATACGAGTGTATGCTTCACGAAGACTCTCACTAGTCTTCCGCTCAAATTCTTGAAGACTCCTCAACTTCTTCGTCTTCACCCCTTGGTAGTTATTCTTCAACCTCAAAAAGAACTCCATGATAGGGTTAAACGAAGGAGGGGGAATAACCTGTGTGCTTGTAAACGGTGTAGTAATACCACCACTAGTAACACCACCATGAGTAATAGATACATAGGATGGAGACCAATGCTTCCTCCACTCCTTAATCTTAGTGGCATGATCTCTCCAAAACTCATGATAATCATCCATCGGAGGACCCTCCAAGTGTTGAAACAATCCCTTCCATGCTAAGAAGGGCGAGAACAATTTGGCATTATGTAACATTTACATATCACACCAAGAATCAAACTCCTGAATGAAGTCCTCTAACTCGATGGTGCCTACTGCACCTGAGTAACATCGGGGGCCCTTCATGGCCCCAGAACTCCCGTCCATATCCCAAATCAATGGGGCTGCAATACTAGATGGTAATATGGAAGACTTGTTATTCACGATAACCTCGTCCTCTTCAACAATCGATGATGTGCGTGAAGGTAGTCGATACCTCAACCCACTACGTGTAACTCCACCATCTCCACCATGGTCCCCCACAAGACCACCAAATTGCTCCGTGATGACCTAATCACCAAACCCAGTACCCAAATTGAATCACCACTAAGTACCGTCGACCTCGTGCCCGATTTGCTACTAAAAACGAGTACTCAACTCAACCACCTAGCGGAGTAGCGGCTCAATTCGAAAAATGTGCTCCCCACTAGCCAAAAGCTCAATTTCTAATGAAATCCCTAATTTGCCATAGCCAAAAGTTGCGAAATTGGGCTACGAGCACTCAAACAACCATATCTCCACCGTTCCTACACCAAATGCCAATCTACTTCAACCAGAATGTAAAGGATAACTAGATCTTCCTTCCTTCCAAAACTCAATTGAAAAGAAGGTTTGTGTGCTGAGATATGACCTACAAAAGACCGCTGAAAAAAACTTGGGCAAATCTACACAAACTTGAGATCTTTCGAAGGTCAATACTCCCAATTGGCTTTACCAAAAAATCCCAAACAATTCCTAGATGCAATTCAGCCTTCAAGCAAAAACTTCACAAAATTGTAGCACTTGATTTTCCCCAATTATTTAGTTAAAAATCCGACAGCACTTCTGCACTAGGTGTGCACAAACTAGAAAAAGCCATCACCACAAAAACAAACATAACGCATAATCTGCTCAATGAAAGCACAATCTGTCATTGCCAGATTGTAGATCGGCTCTCTAGCTACACTCCTACCAGTTTTCAGCAATTTTCTTTAAGAAAATTTCCACTTATCTAAGAAATTAACGTCGCTGGTAAACCATCACTAAAAATTATCAAACCCGAAACTAGCAACTTCAAATGATCATAACTTTTGATCCGCTCAACGAAATCCAACATTCTTTGGTGCATTGGAAAGCTCTCGCCAAGGTGCTCCTTTTGACACCACCCACTCCCAATTCGATCACACAATTAGAGAGCGAGATCACAAAACCCCCACGGTTTAACTATTTCCAACAAACAGAGTTCTTTGAGTGAAAAAGTCATGATAAGGATCTACTATCATAAAACTCGTGATGCAAACACATATAGTCAAGCCAAGCCCACTCCACTCAAAGAATCTAGGTCGATGTTAATGGGACACCATAGTTCGAAGCTCCACTAATTCCAACTACTCCCAACGCCCTGGGCTCAACTCACACTTTATACCCCCACTCACAACATGAGGGTGGGTCCTACCAGAAGAGCCACTCTCCTCTAACCCTAAACCTAAAAATGTTAAATAGGCACTACTCGTTACCATAACACACTATATGTTATAGTTAACACACATATGGTCATGACAGATGAGAGTAGAACTTCACTAGTAGATTGTGCATGGGCCAAGATTGTTGGGATCACTAAAGTTGCCAATTCATCAAACTTTGCCAAGGCGAAGTTGGTCAAGGATTTAAAAAGATGTAATGTGGTTCACATTACAGTCAAAATGTCTCGAACACCAATTCTTGCATCCATGGATTGCCCTGCCCCTTCCTCAATTTCATGTGATGTGAAAAAATTGTGGGAGTCACAAGCAATCACCATTCAATGGCCAATAACCATATCGTCTTCATCCATATCTTCTAATATTTTTTCATCACTTGAGGTAGAGGTGAAATGATCAATATTAAAAGAGGAATGATTGCTAGAAGAGGAAACATGGCTCTCATTTGAGGAAGACATCTTTAGTTTCAAATGAAAATGAAAAGAAAAAAGTTTGGGAAAAGGTCCTCCTTATATAGCCCTTGTGAAAATCCTAGGCTACATGGATGAATGTTACATTTCACCTAGTTTAGAGAAAACCCTAAAACTAGCTTTCTAAGCATGGAATTATCATTCATTTACATCCATGTTACCAATTCTTAACCCTAGCTTGACGAATAGCCAATTGCCAATGTTAGTAGCCAATAACCAATGGCCAATAGCCATAGCTAGTAGAGTTTAGCCAATGGGTAATAGCCAATAGCCAATGATCAATGGCTAATAGCCATGGTCAATAGCCAACAACCAATGATGAATGGCCAATAGCCAATGGTCAATAATCAATAGCCATAGCTAATAGGAGTTTAACCGATGGCCAATAACCAATAGCCATAGGTCAATAGCCAATAGTCAATGTTAGTAGCCAATAATCAATGGTCAATAGTCCATAGCCATAACTAGTACCCAATTCTGAATGGCCAGTAGGTAATTGCCAATGGTCAAGAGCAAATAGCCATAACTAGTAGCCAATAGCCATTGGTCTAAGATTGATCCATTTCATACTGAGATTTCCTAAAATGTCTTTAACTTGCTTGCAAATCCTACAAAGTGCAAGATAAAAAAAACCCTAGACCCTAAATACAATCCGAAATATGGTGTAACAAAACTAAACCCTAAACCCTAAATACAACCTTACAAAGCATTATAACACAAAAACCCTAAGCACAACCCATGAATCCGCTCATAAAACTAAACCCTACACCCAAGTTGCATTATTATCATCAGCTCCTTTGAACTTTGAAATTCTGAGAAGAGATTTCAGAGTATTTTTTTGGAGGAAAAGAGGAAATTTATAAAATTCAGAACCAAAAACAAAAGGTTTTCTTCCGGCTCAAAAAACCAAGCAAAAAATCCACAAGAGCAAAACCTCAAGAATTGACATAAGCAAAATGTTGGAGAAGCTGAAGTCGTGAAGAGAAAGTTGTTGTTGACAGTTTTGTGTTTTATTTTCTTTGGGAGATAGGTGGAAGAAGAAGAAGAAGAAGAAGAAGAAAAATAAAAAGAAGATAAAGAAGAGGAGCAGCATTTGATGAAAGAATGGGTGAAGAGCATTTTAAGGACTGAGGAAGAAGAAGAAGATTGTCGTGTCTTTGAGAGCTTCTAGGAATTGGGTATTGAAGAAGATTGCGATAGAAAATTTGGGTGGAAGAAATTGAAGAAGAAATGCAGAAGTTCTTTTTGCACAAGAATTCTTAGGAAGTGGGTGTTGCAGAAGAAGAAGAAGAAGAAGATTTGCGAGAATTGGGTACAAGCGAGAAAAAACAACAGAAAAATGCACAGGAATTCTTTTTAGGCTTTCGGTCTCGAAGAAGATTTGTGAGAATTGGGTGTAAACTAAATGCTCGCAAGCTTTAGGGGATTGTTTGTTGGAGATTTGCGAGAATAGGGTGCAAGCGGAAAAACCCACCCACAGCTATTGATTTCCACGGGAATTTTCTTAGGGTTTGGGTGTCGAAGAGATTGCAAGAATTGGGTATAAGCGAGAAAAAAACAAAAAAATGCACAGGAATTGGGTGCAAGCAGAAAAATCCACTCACAGGGATTGATTTCCACAGGAATTTTCTTAGGGTTTGGGTGTTGAACAGATTGTAAGAATTGGGTGGCAAGCGAAACAGAGGCAGAGGAGTTTTTGGGTATTGATTGGGCGTTGAAGAAGATATGCGAGTATTGGGGGTGCAAGAAGCTTAGCGGAAGAAGAAATGCAGAGGGATTCGAAGTTTGTAGTAGAGATGAAGAAATCTTCTCGAGCAGAAGCAGTTTGCATTGGCAGCTGCTTCCCAGGGCAGGGGTTTGATGAATTTCTTTGTGGGGTTTAAGGATATGAAGCTCTGCGTACAAATCCTTCCACGGAGGAGTTTGTGAGGATTCCAGGTAGTGAGGAAATCATCTCTTGTTCTTGAGTATTACAGAACTGATGATTTTTGAGCCTGGAAAAAATTTCTGAGAAAGAGGAGGAGGAGGAGGAGGAGGAGGAGGAGGAGGAGAAGGAGCAAGGGGGAGCATTCATTCTTCCAGGAAAATTTAGTGCAAGAAGAAAGAAACAAGAGAGGAGGAGCAAGGGTTTAGGGTTTAGGTGCAAGAAGAAAGAAACAAAAGAAAGGAGAAGGTAGAGGCAAAAGAGAAGGAGGCAAAGATGAGTACAGTGGACAAGATGGTGATCAAGGGCATTCGGAGTTTCAGCCCTGAGAACACAAGAGTCATCACATTCTTCCGACCTCTAACTTTGATTGTGGGGCCGAATGGAGCTGGGAAGACTGTAAGCTTTTATTTTTGCCCCCTTTTGCCTTGACCAGAAAGCACTCTCTGAAATTGCTTCCTGTTTTTTTTTCCCTTGAGCAATTTCTTTCAGTTGCTTGTGTTTTGTTTGTTCCTTGCAGCCATTGTGATGATCATGCAGGTTTTTGCCAAGAAAGAGAGCTTTTGGTTGGGGGGGGGTGTCTGAGAATGGGAGTTCAAATGTGATAGAAATGTATGAAGATGTTCAGTTTGTTGGTTTTGTGCATTTTTTGCCCATTCCTCATTTCCTTATGATTTTTTGAAAGACATTTTTGCTGTTGGTTTTATGGGGCTGGCTACAAAGTGTTGTTGTTATGGTGTACTTTGGGTGTTTGCTGACAATAGCCATAATCTAAAATGTTTTGTGTTTGCAAAAACCAGACAATCATTGAATGTTTGAAGCATGCATGTACGGGAGAGTTGCCACCGAATGCAAGATCTGGTCACACATTCATTCATGACCCAAAAGTGCGTATGCCCAAAACCACAACAAATATTCACAATTTTCCTCTCTTTATCTTCTGCCCAATGGTGTTTTTTTTTCCTGGTCTTTTGTTCAATGGATTTCAGTATGACTTGTGTAAGCAAGTCCATAGTGGTCCCATAAGTAGAAAGTTGCTCCTCATCTTAAGCCAACAATGGCTTTGCGTTTTGCTACTTCTCAAGAAGTTGATTTCTTCTCAATGGGTTTGCATAACATAGTAGAAGGAAGGTTTTTGTGGATAATTGCTTTTGATGAAGTAAGTGGATGTGATTGGGTGTGGGGGTTGGTGCTTGGGAGTCATTGCTCAGGTGGCAGGGGAGACAGAAACAAAGGGTCAAATAAAACTACGCTTCAAGACTGCAGCTGGAAAGGATGTGGTGTGCATCCGATCATTCCAGCTCACCCAAAAAGCTTCAAAGATGGAGTACAAAGCGATTGAGAGCGTGCTCCAGACCATCAACTCCATCACAGGAGAGGTATGGAGCTTTTTCACCCAAAATGCCCAACATGAATTCAAATATTTACAGTTAAAAAAAGAAAAACCTTACTTCATTTGATGTTTTCAGCCAGTTTTTGTGTTTTGAGGAGGAGAAAAACCATATGCAATATTACCTTTCAGTATATGTGAGCACCAGAAACATGGCATGCTTATGGTGTCTTGATGAAATCATTCGTGTGTGTTGCAGAAAGTGTGTCTGAGTTATAGGTGTGCAGACATGGACAGAGAAGTGCCAGCGCTCATGGGTGTCTCCAAAGCTATTCTGGAGAATGTGATCTTTGTGCACCAAGATGAGGCCAATTGGCCATTAGCTGAAGCATCTGTCCTTAAGAAGAAGTTTGATGATATCTTTTCCGCTACACGGTTTGTTTGTTTGTGTACTCTTTTTTCTTTGCTTGATTTCTTCTTGAACTAAGAAAACTGCAAATTTGCACTTGTTTTCAAACCCCCAAATGCTCTCGAGTTTCTGGATCCTTGAAATTCCCAGTGCATTCAAAGTAAGAACACATACATTTGAGCATTTCTTCCTCTTTTCAACCCAAAAGTTGAAGTTCTTGCCGAATCTGAGTTTGCTACTCACTAGTATCATCATTATTATTATTATATGTTAGGTTGCTTGCTCGCTTGGACAGAGAGCGTTGTTGATTAAGAACATTCAAATTTTGATTTGATGTTTGTGTTGTTGGGTGATGGATGGATCAGGTACACAAAGGCGCTGGAAGTGATCAAAAAATTGCACAAAGACCAAGCACAGGATATCAAGATCTACAAAGTGAAACTCGAAAACCTGCAAACTTTGAAGGATGCTGCTTACAAGGTAAAATTTTGATCTAGAACTCCCTCCCTTGAGGATAAAGGAATTGACATAGTGGATGGCCTTGCTGGTCCTTCAAAGTTGCATGTTTTATGTAACATGTGACAACTGGGAATTGTCCACACAGATGGATGGACAGATGCATGGGATTGGAGGACCATAAGGACTGTAGTAGTAATTGTTTCTAGATGAGTACTTAATTTTTGGGATTTTGGGGTACTTTTGTGAAGAGAGGAAAAAATTAAAACCTTCATCTTTTTGTTGTTGGTTGTTGTGTGTTTTGTTTGATGCTCTGGCCTTGTAGCTACAAGAGAGCATCGAGCAGGACCGAGGGAAGTCCGAGTTCCTACGCGCACAAATCCAGGAGCTGGAGAAGAAGGTGAATGATACGCGTGAGCGGATTGGTGTCATGGAGGTTGGCTTAAAGGAGGTTTGCAAGTTGCAGGAGGAAAGGCGCATCATGGAATCGCAGAGAGAGATGCTAAAGAACCTGAGAGACAAGCAGCTTCGTGAACTTGCAGAAGAAAATGAGGGTCTGTTGTTTCTTGAAAGTGTATCATGATGCTTATCAATAATGCTGCTGTGTCCTCCTCCTTTTGTCTTCCATTCATAATTCAGCCTTTTGGTAACTCTTGTGGGTGGGTCTGTTGTGAAACTGTTGTGGGTGGGTACTGGAAGAAGTTTTGTTGTGGAACTCTTTTGGGTGGGTCCTGATGGGGTGGCAGCTTGCCTGCCTGCCTGCCTGCCTGCCTGGTGTAAAATACAGATACAGATGAGGAGCTAAAGACTTGGCAAAAAGGATTCCATGAGAACATTGCAAAGCTGAGGTTGAAGGAGTTGGCTATTGAGCGAGAACTCAAAGACTTGGAGAATGTGATCAAAGATCTTGGTAACCAGTACATACAGGATTGCAAGGACCAAGGAGAATTGCAGGCTGAAGTCAAGGTAACCAACCGACAGTAAAAACATTCTCTTGTGATTCCCACTCAATAATGACTGTAAAAGCCCAATAAGATGGTTTTATTGAGATTGAGGAAAATGTGCAAAATCTCTGTGCCACAGGCAAATGCGGAAGTGAAGGAGACACTTGAGTTGGAGATCCGCAGAGTCTTTGCGGAGCACAATCTCGGTGATGTGGGCATGCATACTTTGAGCAATGACGAAGTCAGGATCCTTGTGAATCGTGTTTTTGCACGTTTCAATGACTTGAAGATGGACTATAATCACTCAAAGGTAAAGAAATTGGGTTTTTGGGTTTCTTGAACTTGAATAAAAATATCAGAGTTTTTTTGCAGCTTCTTCTTCTTCTCTGTGCATACTCCATCCTGTGAGGATTTTTAGTCAGCAAACTCTGCTGCTCAACAATGACAATTTTTTTTTTTTTTTAATATTCTTGCATGCATGTTTCCAAAGTGGGTCCTTGAAGACAAGTAGATTTGATTCCATTGTTGGGTATGTACATGGATGGTGCTTGGGCTGTCATCTGCAGAATGCAAATGATGCAGAGACCTTGAAGCTATGGAAAGCTGTTGAGGTGGCAACAAACAAATACCTCCAAGCTGAAAGCAAGGTCACTGCAAAAGAAGAAAAGAAGGTGTTTGTTTACATCCCCCCTGGAAAACTCTATTTACTGAAATGCTCATTTGCTGGCAGTTTCAACAGTCTCAGATCATGCTCTCTTCTTGTCAGGCAAACTTCCTCATTTTTTTGTCTCTTCAAATTGAAAGAATTTTTTTTGGGTGGACAGAAAGGTCTGGAGGCAACGATCATGGAGCTGGATGTGGCAATTGCAAGTGATTCAGAGAAGCTGTCAGAACATGAAATCCACCGGATTGAATCATCTGAGACTAAGGCTGTAAGTTTTTCCCAGGCATTTCATATGTCCCTAGAAATGAAAAGACTTCTGGAGGAAAGAATCAAGATGGAAAGGGGCTGGACAGTGTCTGATGGATCTTTTTTGCAAAGATGTGGAAGCTACAATGAAGTCAAATTTGTAGCATTTGACAAGAGATGGGTTGTCAGAAAATTCTTGCTGATTTGTTTTTTTTTGGGGCATCCTATGCAGAATGCAGAGGTTCAAAAGTTGCAAGCAAAGATGCTTGAACATGAGTATGAGAGAAACATCGATGAGGGGAAGAGCGAAGTTGCAAAGCTGGATAAAAAGATCAAAGATTTGCGCCGTGAGAAGGACACAGAGTCAGCTGATGATTTCTTGTTCCGATCGAAGAGCGATGAACTGGCTGACAAGGAGGCCAGCCTTGCCAAAATGTTATATTTTCTTCCTGTCTTTTCTTTTTCCAGCCCCACTTCTTGGTGTTTGTGTGCTTACTTCATTGTCTTCTTGGAGCCCAACAACAACTATTTTGTTCAACACAGATATCTGATGCAAACAATCGGATTTTGGGTGCCAGTCTAGCAGACAACAATGAGGCAATACGGAATGCTCTGAAAGGATGCATGCCTGATATAAAAGATTTGAAGCAGCAGGTTGATGCCACATTAAGGTAGTGCTCCTTTTTTGTCTTACCCATCCATCCATCCATCCATACCTGTGGGGATTTTTTTCCCTCCTGATTGTTGGTACCCATTATCCTTTTTCTGCAGAGTTTTAAAGTTTTGAGAGTTTATTTTGCAAAGCAGTTTGCAGTGAGGAACCTTAGCCTTTTTTGTATTGCTCAAAAACATGGAAAAAAGCACCCATGGTAGATTTTGTCTAATGCAGTTCAAGAAAGGTAGCAGTGAGTGAGCTACACCAGAAGTGCATGGATGCACAGAGGGAAGTTGCAAATAATGCATCAAAGATCCAAGAAACAAGCTCAACTCTTGATAAGTACCGACGTGATCATGACTGTGAGCATTATTCCCACCTCTGAGTTTTTTTCTTTCCATACATCCCCTCGCCTCCTGTCACATGCACAAATGCCTGGAATTTATGTACCTGATGAATTGGGACCTGATGCAGCATTGGGTTGTGTAATGCTGTGCAGTGAAGAAGAAGATGCTCTTGGCAAGGCTTAATGCCATTTTGCAGCAAAATGTGGAAGTCAATGATTTCCCATCACAACTGCGCTTGTCCATGGAGAAAAAGGAAGCTGAAAAGAGGTAATCTCTTCTTTACTTACATTTTATACTTCAGTTTTTTCAGTTTTTTTTTTGGTATAGATTCTTTGAATTGATTTGGTGGAATTCCATATTTGTGTAGAATTCTTTGATGTTTCTACAGACTTAACTAAGAAAGAAAAAGTGGGTATGTTGGGGTGGGCAGTCAGCATGACTTGGCAGATGGTATGAGACGAATGTTTGACCCATTTGAAAAAATGGCACGTCAAAATCATTCTTGTCCATGCTGTGAACGTGGTTTCTCACTTGAAGAGGAAGACAACTTTGTTAAAAAAGTGGGTGGTTTTCATTGATTCTCCCTGATGATTGAATTTTTCTTTCTCAAAAACCTTCTCTTAGTTTTGCTGGTTTGAAATCAGTCATTCAAAAGATAGAAAAAAAAACGCAGACACTTTGATGAGAGTCTGTAGATTCTGTTCCTACAAAGATCGGTAACTTTTTATGTTGAATTTGGTCTTTATGGGTCTTCGTGATTTGTTTGCATTCATGTTTTGCAAGGTCTTTTCACATTGGGTTTTGTGAATCTGTGTGTGTGTGTTATTTTGTTCTTGCAGCAAAGAATGAAAGCTTCAAGTACTGCAGAGAAGCTTCGTCACTATGCAACTTTGGTTGCGGATGCAGAAACCCGTGTTCAGCAACTTGAGAAGCTTCGTGTTGTACATGATGATTACCAGAAGTTAGTGGGTGATCTTATTCCTGCAACAGAAGCAGCACTCAAACAGCTTTTGGAAGAAAAACCTCGACTCACTGAAGTTCACGAGGATGTACGCTACTATTGCAAAGCTACCATCATTTTGGGTGCTCTTCTCTGTATTGTTATGAGTAATGTATTTTTGTATTCTCAAATGACGACAAAATGGATCTGCCTTTTGGTTGTGTTGTTGAGGGCTGAAGAAAGTTCTTAACTAGTTGTGGTTGTTGTTTGGTGCACAGCAATTGGGTCTTCTTGCACATGCAAATGCAGAGCTGGAAATGGTAGAAAAGTTACAGGTGCCTGCAGATCGGGCAATGCACTTGCACAAAGACATTGAAAATGTGAAGAAGCAATTGCAGGAGCTTGAGTTACGATTGCAGGGTGGTCGCTCAATAGATGAGATCGCAGGCGAGCTTGCAAGCGTGGAAGAAAAACGGTAAAAGGGCTTGAAAAATTCTTTTCATGTCTGACATTCTTTCCTTCTCTTGGTATTATTTGTGACTTATCTATCTATCTATCCAGCCATCTATCTATCTCCTAAACATTTTTTTCTTTCTTGTGGAGCTGACTGATTGTATGTATGGGGCCAGGGATGATCTTCACCGCAAAGTGGAAAGGATGCAAGAAGACTATAACCACTTGAAGGATGACTTGACTTCATGTATGCTTCAATGGCATACAAGGAGAGAAGAGAAGATAAAAGCTTTGAATATGCTCACCGAATTCAATCGGAAGAAAGCTGAACGACAAAAAGTGGAAGATGAGATTTCTCAAGCAACCATGGATGTTGAGGTGGGGTTTTTTTTTTGATAGAACATGTGGGGTGAGTGTGAACATGTATGTGAGTGCATGTTTTTGTTTGTTGGGTTGTGGATGTTTTTCAGGTTTCAGCTCTATTTTTATTGTATGTATAAATTCCTTTTTCAGATGTTGGGTCAAACCTGGATTGCAGATTTACGAGCAGGCATTAGGTCCTGCAAAGAGGGAAAAGGAACGTATTGAGCTTGAGCATTTGGAGTTTAAGAAAGCAAAGAGTGATGAAGAAAACATACGCTTGCAAGAGCTCAACGCATTTGGGAAAGAGGCTGACAAACTCAGGAACACAGCTGCCAGTGTTCATAAGTAGAGCTTCTTCCTTTACTGTATGTTTGTCAATCTGTCTAGCTAACTGAGATGTGGCATTGCACCTTTCTTGCGGCTCTAAAAGCAGCTCTATGGGTTCAGGATTCCTGCACAGGTTAGCTATTAAGGTGTGAGGAGGTTCAAGCAAGACATGCAGATCAAAGTTTGAAGTTAAATTGTGAGGGAGCCAACATCAAACATAAATTTGTGGGCTTTTTTTCTTTTTCAACAGGTTTGTGCTTTCCAGGAAGGATGAGCAACTAAGGGCAGTGAATGAGCGGTTACTGCGCAAAAAAGTGGAGCAGGAAGAGAAGACAGCACAGCTCAACAGTATGCAGAAAGAATACGCTACCTTGAAAGGGCTAATAGGAAATCAAGCAGAGTTGAAGCGCAAGATTGATGACAACTTGCAATACCGTGAAACGAGAAACAAAGAAGAACAAATGCGAGAGCAAATTGAGCATCTTGAGCAACAGCTTGTGTCAAAAGGCGAGTTGTTGGTTTTGGAAGCAGGTCTGAAACGGGTTTTGTCTGAATTGCAATCTTTGCTTTCAGAGGTAATTTCTTTCTTCTGAAAACAGTGGGTTTTTTTAAACCCCCTTATTGTGGGGCTTATGTTTTTTGATGTTTTTCTTGCTTGCATGGAGTGGGTATTTTATTGACAATCTCATAGATTTGTGGGTCACTGTCGATTTTGTTGTTGTTGTCATGGCAGCTCAATCGGAGCCAAGGAACAATTGCAGTTTACGAGAGCAACATAGTGCGCAGTAAAGCTGATTTGAGGCAATCTCAATACAAAGATATTGATAAACGGTTTTGCAGTCAGCTCATCCAACTCAAGGTCCTTACTAACACTTCACTACCAACTCTCGCTAGTTTTAGGGTTCCTGTGTACAATTCTTCCGTTTTGGACAAAAAAAATGGATGGATAAATGTGTCTGGGCAGAATCAACAGCATTCCATCTTAAGCACTTGAAGCAAGGGACACAAGCCCAAAAAAAAAACGTGGAGATGACCAGTTTTTTGGAAATGGGTGCAGACAACAGAGATGGCAAACAAAGATCTGGACAAATACTACAATGCCCTAGACAGGTAAAAAAGTGCCCAGATGCATGTAGTAGCCATACAAAGTGCTGTTTTGTTTGTGTTTTTCATCCTCATATTTTGTATGGTGAGTTTTTTTTTCCTTGTGGGTTTTGGGTTAGGGCGCTAATGCGGTTCCATTCAATGAAAATGGAAGAGATCAACAAGATCATCAAGGAATTATGGCAGCAAACATATCGGGGCCATGATATCGATTACATTGAGATACGCTCAGATGCAGAGGGTGCAGGAACACGCTCCTATAGTTACCGGGTACAGTATGCTTTGATCAGATCATGACTTTGTTGTTTTCTCTTTTGAGTGATTCTAAACTTTGTTTAAGGGTTTGATCAATCAGGGGTTTTTCTCTAGAACCAAACCTCAACAAGCCTCCAATTTTTTTTCAATGGGATTATTTTCTGTGAGCTACACATTACTGGGTTTGTGTGATTGTCAACCAGTTCTCTTTTGAGATCTAGCTTGGTGAAACCTCAACCGAGGTAGATCATCTAGCTTCTAGAACCTCAAGCGATGATTTGTTTAGGGTTTATGGGTTTAGGTTTTAGGTTTTAGGGTTAGTGTGCTACAAATACCCAACCAATGGAAATTGGCACTGTCATGAAAGTGTGGGATTTGAGACTTGTAACATCCCATCGTCTCAGACACCCAATGTTCAATAAAATCTTTTTCTATCATTTGAAAATGGACATGCTTTTTTCAGTTTTACTGGAGTGGGTCCGTATGTCTACACACTGATTTATTTTTTTCTGACATGATTCTTCTTCTCCATGGACAGGTTGTTATGAGAAGTGGAGATGCTGAGCTAGAGATGCGGGGCCGCTGTAGTGCAGGTCAGAAGGTAAAAAAAGCTTTGTTCTTCAGTGCAAAACTTTGAAACACAGAATTCTTTTGGGGTGTAGAGTTTTTCACTTAACAGAAGTACAATATTTGAAATACAGATTATCTTTGAGCCTTCAGTTTGATTGTTTATTGTCTTCTGCCTCAGTTTCATGTTTTTGTCTTCTCCTTCCGTTTGCTGCTTTCTGTCTGCTCCTTTGGTTTGATGTTTTTGTCTTCTCCTTGAGTTTGATGTCTCCTTCAGTTTGATGTTTTCTGTGTCTTCACCTTGAGTTTGACAATTTGTTTGCTTAGGGACAAAATATAGGATTGATCACATTCCTACCAAACTGGTTTGCCACGAATTGGGTACAGGTGCTCGCATCACTCATAATCAGGCTAGCTTTAGCAGAGACGTTTTGCCTCAACTGTGGCATTTTGGCTCTTGATGAGCCCACGACCAATCTAGACACCCCAAATGCAGAGAGCCTGGCAGCAGCACTTTTGAGGTAATGAAAAAAGTTCATAGCACCCAACAAGCTTAGTAGTGTGTGTTCACAGTAACCATGCATTTTGCAATCAAAGTGGAGTTTTCCATTTGTGTTGAAAAATCCTTGAACTGGGATTTTCCTCCCCCCCACACCGGTAGATAAACAATGGCCAAAATTTTCTTCTTGACATTTGGCAGGAAGTAGAATTGAGCAACAAAATTTTGCACATGGTTGTAAAAGTGTGATGGAAAATGTGCAGAATTATGGAGGACCGCAAAGGACAGGAGAATTTCCAGCTGATTGTTATCACTCACGATGAGAGGTTTGCACAGCTCATTGGTCAGCGCCAGCATGCAGAGCGCTACTACCGCATCAGCAAAGATGACCAGTAAGAAGCTTTTCTCTCAAGTCTTAACTTTTCTTTAAAGAATTTCAATGGCATCATCTTGAGCAACACTTTTTGACATCTCCTGAGCTTGACATTTCCTTTGCATTTTTTCTTTTTTTTTCCCTGTGGCAGCCAACACAGTATTATTGAGACACAAGAAATATTTGAATAGAGAGACTCTCTCTCTCTCTCTCTCTCTCTCTCTCGCCAAGAAGCAACAACTCCGTGCAAGCGCTCCAATGTGTGTGATCCAGTTGCCAATCACACTCTCATATTTCACAAGGAAATATGTTTCAGTGGATTTACAAAATCTACCCATCAACTCAAATCCATACAGAAAGAAGGTAACATGGCAATTTTGAGAAATGTCACTTTGGTTTGGCTATTGCCTTCAGAAGACTACTTTGGTGTTGCGCCTCTCTCTCTCTCTCTGTGTATTGGTGCAACCTTTTGTGTATAAATAATGAACTCAACACGAAGGCATGTGCAATATAAAAACATTCAATGCCGCTTGTGTTGCTGTTGTTGTGCAATCAAATTGTAATTTTGGAAAAAAAAGACTCCCTTTTCAAAGGGTGTCATTAGCTGCATCCTTTTCAAAGGGTGTCATTAAAACCCTAATTCCCTAAAAAAAACCTTCTTTTAGGGCCCTAAATGCAAAACCCTAAAAAAAAAACACTTTGGGGGCGAAGATTGGGGGGTTTAGTCCTAGGGTTTAGGGTTTAGGGTTAGGGTTTAGGGTTTGTGAAAAAGGGAGTGTGTCACACTTTTTAGGGCCTTCTTGCCATTTACATTAAATAGTATCTTTAAAAAGGCAAAAGAAGAAGTGTTTATGGAAACTCAAATATTTTCAAATAATATTAAATAAATGTTTGCAAAAAATTATAATCTTCGAAAAAAATCCTCCAAAAGAAACCAAAATCCTTAAATATATTATAACTCTATAATAAATAACTAATCTCTCAAGTTTCAACACAAGCCAAAATATCATGTTTCAAAAATCCTCCTATTAAAAAAAATGGACCTATTATTTATTACCCCATACTTCTTAAGGCTGCTTTTTATGTGTTCCAATGGCCCAAAATTTATTAATAAATAAATAAATAAATAAATAAAATTAGAAAAAAAAAACCTTGTCAATTCTTAGACCCATTTTGCTTTCAAATGTGTGTGATAATTTTGATAAATTCAAACCATAAATTTAACATAAGCTTTAAAAAATAATAAAAAACAAAAAAGGCCAAATTACAAACTCAATCAAAATGTGACAAAATTTCCCCTCCCCACAAAAAAAAAGAAAAAGAAAAAGAAAAGAAAAAAGAAAAAAACTCCTAAAGTTGGAGAATTTTTACTTTAAAAAAAAGAGAATATGCGACAGAATATTCCAATTTATCCCTTTAAAAAAAATAAAAATCATCAGGATGTAAAAAATAAAATAAATAAAATTACCACAAAAAAAAAAAACCACAAGTTCTCAAGGGGTTCCCACTTGGGGTTTTTGAAAGGGCCTTTTGAGATTTGATGATTTGGAAATTGACTTTCACTAAATAAAACATTTTAAGTGTTCGGCAGCGGAATACGATTTAGAATTGACCTTCACTAAATAAAACATTTTAAGTGTTCGGCAGCAGAATACGATTTAGAATTGACCTTCAAAACTTCCAGAATGTCAAATTATTCGATTTCTCTCTCGTTTGACACAATTTGACTATGGACTTACAAAAAACATGACATGGGGGTCGCTCGTCAAATAATTTGTGTTTTCATTGACATCCCGTGTACGACATACGAACATGGGTCGACATACCCCCCAAGCCCCTACTCGACCCCCCCTCCTCGCCCCTCCTTGGACGCCGGTCGACAAGAAACCCTGGCACTCACAAATGGCTGCCGGACACACTATGGTGTAGTCCGACACCCCCGGATGACAGCTTTGCTATTGGTAAATCTGGACACCACTCTTGCCGGAGAAACTATGTATGGGTCCCAAAGTAGTTATGTGTTGAAGTGGGGTGGGGTTGGGGGTGAGGGGGGTGTGGGGGGCAAATATTGGTTTAATACGGAATTCGCTTGACCTGGGGCCGGTGTCGTCAATGAGGCTAGTATTCTTTCATATCGCACAAGTCAGTGCAAGCGAAGCATTTGCACATGGGCTTCATAAAAAAAAAATGTTCGGCTTTGCATCGTAGCCAGCAGGCTCCGGAAAGAAAATCACAAATTAAAAAAAAAAAAAAAATTGGTTTTGGCAACTACCTACCTAATCTTAAGTAAATAATAAATGTGAGTTATTTTTTCAGGGTTTTATTGCAAATAAACAATCACCCCTAGTCGCCCACATGTGTGATTATTCTATAAATAAATTATAAAATAATAATAATGATAATAACACTAATAAATAAATAAATAAATAATGCTAAATCCTTTTGGAGATGCTAGGCAATTATACAACATTAGAAAATTTGAAAAAAAGAAAAAAGAAAAAAAAAGAAAGAAGAAGAAACACTACTAACAACAATCAATGTTGTTGTGTGGTTATTGGAATTTATAAAGGAATCATCATATCTATTTTTATATAATATAATATAATATAATATTTATTTTTACATTATTTCAGAATTAGAGAATGGTTGGTTTTTTGTTTTTTGGAAAAAAATCAAAAATCAAAGAATGGGTTGCTTGCTCCGGACTAGTTATTTCAAATCCTTTTAATGAATTGATGGTTTTCATGAAACATTGGCATTGGTTACTTTTAAAAAATTTAATAATTATTTTGGACAATTTTTTTAATCCATTAAAATATAAGCATAAAAAGTCGTCATGCCTTGTTTGGCGCTTGGTTTGACACCTTTGTTTATTGTTGTAGGTTTAATTAGTCATTTATCATCTTAAAGTCACCCACCCTAATTGAGTACCAAAATTGAAGCCTTACAAAGGAATTCGAAATGAAACAAAGTAACGAAAGACCTAAAATTATGATATAGTAGTGCACTTTCTCATGTCATTGCAAGCTTTTCATGTGAAGCTTGAAAGTGCAAAACCTTTCTTTACACCCAAATTTTTTTTTCTCTTTTTTTCTATGATAATAATATCATATATATTACTTATATGTCAAAAACTCTAAAAAATCTAATACCCAAACTCAAAAATCCTCAAAAATATATGAATTATTATTCAATGGTTTTATACCTTGCCAAAACTCAATCAAAGACGAACAATTCTACAACATGTTGCCAAGCTCAATCAAGGTAATGAATACCAAGTCCAAACAAAGTTTTAAAAAAAAGCAATTGGGTATCAATCAATGTAAAGGGCCTCTAATATTAGCAATCCCTCCCCTTCAATGCTCAAGACCCAAAAATAGATTGCTCAATGATCAATGGGTTTAGAGACAAATGAAGAAGAGGGCCAAATGAGCTCACAAGGGGACAAAGAAAATAATGCATCCCCCACCCCACCCCACCTTCCCTTCCCTTCCCTTCCCTTCCCTTCTAGGCCAAAATTAAAATCAAAGTCTCAAGAGCCGTTGGGGAGAGAGAGAGAGAGAGGCCTCTAAAATAATGAGTTGTTGATTGATTGTCCCTAATAACCCCCTCCCCCTTCTCACTAACCAAACCCCTACACCCTTAAACCCTAAAAAAAA
>Ga0116231_10006047_pt1 | contig 23441 bp, 16 predicted proteins | sample S1TSphgellanicum_2_FD_89695 | JGI IMG/M metagenome (GOLD analysis project Ga0116231, IMG submission 89695) | Host-associated microbial communities from peat moss isolated from Minnesota, USA - S1T2_Fd - Sphagnum magellanicum MG | ecosystem: Host-associated > Plants > Peat moss > Unclassified...
TTGTTATGTTCTCTACCTACTGGAACTAAATATAAAATTTAGATATTTTTTTTAAATAAAATTTGGGAAAAAAAAAATACTCAATTTTTCTTTTTTTTTTGTGGAAAAAAAAAAAAAAAAAAAACCTCCAAATTGAGTCCAAGTTTTCGTACGAAGACTCAAGGGATCTAGACTTGTAGGGATCAAAGCAAATGGAAACTGAAGTGCATGTGACTAATATTCAGGATGGCTAATTTTGTTGGATTTGTCTTTGAACCAAGAAATGAACCATGTAATTTGAACAATGAACTCAATTCACGCATTGCTAAGGATTTTTCTTCAATTTTGTGATATTAAAGACTTGGTACATTTTTTCAAATGAATAAGAAAAATTGTTCATGATATTGAATGTACCAAAAAGTGGGTGTCATGGGGAAAGGCTCCCCAAAATGATATCAATTCACCACCCATGACTAGTCATGTATTTGAAATATGATTTGGAAAAGCAAAGTAAAGAATGCTTGAAATTTGAATGGGATCTCTAGATTGTGCTACTAGAAAAGTCTTCAATCTTGGTGCAAGTTTTAACCCCCTAGAAGCCTAAGTGCTTGGGAGATAATTATTTCTAAGAACCCCAAACATATTTCTTTGTGTATCTATCTATGCACATATTAAGAGATAAGAGAAATGCATTCATGGATTTGAAAAACATATCTTACTATGAAGAATAAGTCGTAAAAAATTTAGATCATTTGATAAACATATGAGAAAGGTTGAACATTTGGAATGCACAGTTTTGCCATAGCTTTGAAACCCTCTCAAGCAGTTTGGTCCCCTCTTATTTCCAGTGTACTATTTCCATCCTGACTTTTGATTCCATCCACAGTTTTGGCAGAACTGGGACCCAATAACTCCCAAATCGGGCCAAGTTTTACCTAAAACCCTAATGTCTTAAGGGAAAGTTTGGAGAATAGAGGAATGAACAAATAACTCATAACATAACCGTTCTAGCAGGTTTAGAAAATGCAATGAGAAATGATGGAACTGTGTGTGACATGATTACAGAAATTTGGATGCAAAATTAATTTGTTTATGGAGTGTCTAGAATGCTTCAGGGTTCTTGATATGTATTGTTCCAACAAATTGCTTAATCATTTGTCTTTAAATTGTGAACCATATATTGTTTCACTTAGAGGAAATGCAAGTTTCATTTATTGACATACATAAATTGCAATAATTGGGTTGTTTCTAGAACATGTTTGAAGACATCCATATTCAAGGTCACTTAATATAATAAAAATATATTTAAAGTAGCCCTAATTTGTCCCTAGTTTAGTACCTTAATTTTTATTTCATCACCATTTTTCAAGTATCCTTAAAGTCATCCCAATTGGTGAACAAAATCCAATATACTAGGGATAAACTAAGAATTATCTTTGATTTTAGGTTATCTAAAGGATCTAAGGGTATTTTGAATGGTGTTTTGAATTGACAAGTTCATAAATGTTATATGGGTGTAAGATTTGGGTTTTTTTGGTCATTTGTTAGATGTTTGTTTGTAGGGTATGGGTTTGCAATTGGGGTGAACTTAATGTTTATTTTTTGGGCTTTTGGGTTTACAGGTTGTTAAGTTAAGATCCTATGTTGGTAAGTGGGTTTGTGTGAGGGGGTTATTTTTGCAGGTGAAAAGTCATCAAGGACTTCACATGGGTTTGCAAGTTGTTTAGGGTTTGTAAATTTGTTGACATGTGTAAAGTCGACAAAGTGTGTGGGTTAATGGGTTGTTTAGGTTTTTTTTTGGCATGTGGGAAGTCAACAAAAGACTTAAGGGGTTTAAGGGTTTAAGAATTTTTTTAGCATGTGTAGGAGGTCTAAAGAAAAGTCATCACTTCTAAAGCTCATTTCATTCTCATTTTCATAAATGATTTATTTGAGTTCCTTTTTTTTCAATTAAGGGTTTTAATTCAATCTCACATTTTGATGAAAAATTGTTTGATGAGACATTGGAAATGGGGGACCAAAAATATTTTCATTCTATTGTGGCTATTGCCAATTTTCTTGATTTAACTTCATTATAGGTGAAATGGTTGAAAATGTTAGGAATTCAATGGATCCCAATGCCAATGTTTGGGGTGTGTTGCATATGATGCAAGCAATTTTAACATTATTTTAAACCTTGACCAACTTTATTTTGGGGGAGTTTGAAGAGTTGACATCACTCATGGTTCCCACAATCATGGGCAACATAAGATTTATAAGTGAATCGCACATTCTAGCCGAGCATTTGTTAAAGTTGAACATTAAGCAATGCCTTCTACGGTTTATTCCATACATGAAACATAACAACATGAAAATGTTTGATCCATGTATGTGAAACTAGGCCAAGTATAATGTATGTGATGATGTAATTTTCATTGTAGTTTGCATCAATGTTGCATTAGTTAATGAGATTTGTTGGCCCACAATTAAAAAGGGGGGGAACTTTAGTTAGATAGATTTTAGAGTTCCCAATGCATTGAACTCATTAATGGCACCTTGATCAAAATTTGAAATCCCTAGAACACCCAAGCCCATAGGACCTAGTTCAATGGGAGGAAGAAGAATTGTGCCATGAACAATATTGTGATTTTTGACCATCACAAGCTATTCATATCTCTGGATCTTGGATATCTTAACAACTTTCACGACATGTCCATATTGCAAAAATTGTAATTGTATAAAGACAATCATAGGTTATTTATTCATATATATGATTATTTTAAATACCTACTTGGTGACCAAAGCTATTTGGGGGGAGGACACGTTCATTATGTACAAGATTAGGATGCGAGAGATAGCTATTAATGTAAGCATGCTTATAATCATTACATACAAAAAAATCATTAGAAGAAATCTTGTCTTTTGTAACCAGTTTTTGCAACTAGTTTTGGCTTATGTACTACTTGTTAGTTCCATAGGTCAAAAACCAATTGCAAAAGACAAGATTTTTGCTTATGAATGAATGTTGGATATAAAATCAAAGTTGAATGGGGAATAGGAGAGCCCAAGCATAAATGGAAACATTTGATGAAAAAATTTGATGCAACAAAATTGAAGGATAGTTTTTTTCACAACAATTATCCTAATTAATTTTACACAATATATGCATGGACTTCACATATGAAATCATTGAAGAGCAAATGTTAGATGCAACTAACCATGGATGGGATGGAGACTTCTAATTACAGGTCTAGAAGTGTTTTCGCACCTCTTTAAACTTTGCATATATTATCACACATAGATCCTCAACCTTCTTCAAGTTATAAATCTTGGCATTCTTCATCTTCACTTCACTTAAGTCATACTTCATGGTTAATACATTTTTATTTTCAATTCAAGTAGACAATTCCATAGCTAGAGTTTTTTTTGCCCATCAACATGAACCTTCAATTCCCATTATGGTTTTTATACTATCATTACAACATTTTAGATTTTGACATAAGCTTTTTTAATAGGGTAGAACCTAAATTAAGTCATATAAAAAAGTAGGAGGCGCATCACATGCATCCAAATTAACAAAATCTAAACTATGAGATGAGATGGATAGGGTGTGACCATCAAACATACTTGGTTGCATTTTTAGTACATTCCACAAAGCATGTTCATTTATGGTCTTCAAATAAGCAAAAACCTCTTCATTTTGTAATGTTTTTTTATTTCACTTCAATCTTCATTTGATATACCAATTTTCAAATGTTTTAAACTATCTCGAAGTCAATCTTTATGTGTGTCTTGAATAAGTTGTTAATTCAGGTATGTGTTTTGGAAGGTGTTATAAATAACCTTCCACACTATGTTAAGAATGAGTTGGGTTACTTATTTTTTACCTTGGTTGTAAACAACAAAATGATGGTTATATGTTGCTACCATGGTGTTCAAATGCACCAACTCCACCATTTGTTGTTGAACATTTGCCTAGCCAATGCCTTAACTTTCTTTTTTACTACAAACTTTTGTGTAAAATCTCATTCATTTTCAATTTACAAGTCAACTATAACCCCATCTATTGATTATTCCATTTTTTAAAAAAAAGTTCAAACATCAATTAACCATTAACCACAATGTCATTACCTTACACCTTTTTACTAGTTGTAATTCATTAAAGGTTAAAAATCATTATGAAAAAATTGTGTCCATTACAATTTGTCGAATGTAACTAAAAAATGTCTAATAAAATTAGGTTATAATTAAAAAATGTCCGATACAATTAGATTACAACTAAATAGACAAGTTGCAATGGACATGATTTTTTCATAATGAATGCATCAAATGAACACACCCCCTACATGGAGATGTTTTCAAACGTATTCAACTTGTTACAAAGCATAAATGGTCATAATCACATTGTTTGTAAAACCCATTGGTTTCAAATGTTCATTACACATACCTACATTAAAATGCCAGTAAAATCCTATTGAAGTTTGCAAAGGTCAAAACATAATCATAAGTGAATATCAAATCCTTATTAGTGTCATCAAAAATTTTATCAAGTTTGTAGCCAAGGTTAAAACATAATCACATCAATGTGATCAAATATTTACAAGTGTCATTAAACCTATATAAATTGCCATTAAACCTATACAAGTGCCATCAAACTTTTAAAACTACCATCAAACCTTTACATATGCATTACAAACCCCTATAAGTGCCAATAGAGCTTTAGAAAAGTTATCATACCCTTACAAATGTAATCAACACTTCTTCCAAGTATATAAAAATAGGATAGGGTCAAACCATAATCACAAGTTATCATTAAACCCCTACAAGTGCAAATAATATTTTTTATTAAGTTTGTAAAAATGGGAAAAGGTCAAACCATAGTCACAAGTTACCATCAAACCTTTACAAGTATAATTAGTAACTTCTATCAAATTTGTATATCATCATTACAAACCCCTAGAAGTGCCATTAGAGGTTTAAAAGTGTCATTAAACATCTAGAATGCGATCAAACCTTCAAAAACAACATTAGATAATTATATCTTTAGAAGGGGGAAAAGAGCTCATAAAAAGTTTGCAAATTGATGAATAAGCCCAAAAATTGGTCATATGATCAACAATTTAGGGTTTAGGGTTTAGGGTTTAGGCAAGATTTGTGCAAACTCCTTCAAATCTTTCAAATTACCATCAAAACCTTACAAATGCTAGCATACTTGTAGGAGTGCCATTAAACCCTTAAAGTGCAATCAAACTTGCATATCATCATTACAAACCTTTAGAACGCCATTAAACCTTTAAAATTAACATCACACCCCAACAAGTCCCATTAAACCTTTACAAATGCCATTAGACCTTTAAAAGTGACATCAAACCTTTATATCATCAAAGGGGGGGAAAGAAGAGCTAAAAAAAGGTCTATAAATTTATAGAGAAACCCAATTTTTTTTCACATGCTTGATTATGAAATTAAAAAATAGCTATCATGGGGCTAGAGTCAAATTGTGCCCTAATTTTTCATTGTGTGTAAGGGTATCTACAAAGGAATTTAGCCAAAAAAAGGGAACCAAAAATTTAAAACTATTTAGGAGTTTTTAATGCCAAGGTAGAATCCTCATATGATTTGGTATTTGAATCATATTCAAGGAAAAAAGTGTCACTTGTGTGTAAGCAAGCATTCAAACACTTGAGTTCAAAGTTTAGGCACTTTTGAAAAAAATGCCTTGCAATGTGATGGATTGCAATATTATGAAGATACGATCTATGATAGATTTGCACATTTCAAAGCATTCCATTCCATGGTCTCAACTATTACCCTAAACCATTTCTTATTAACTTGATGAAGATGCCAAAACATGGAAGGATTCATAGGAAGGTGTGGCAAAATGTGTTTTAATTTCAAGGGCATGTAGAAAACCAAGTAATAATAAGTTGATGCTAGGTTGAAAAATAATTGGGTTAGGGTTTAAAACAAATTGTGCTTGAAGTCTTGGTTGGAATGGAACAAGCCTAGGAGGATTATAACTTTAGAATAGTGTTAACCATGTGGCAATTGTGGATTTCACAAATTAACAAATCTTGCAACAACAAATTAAAGTAGACCACACTACCAACAAGAAAGTTGCCCAAATGTTGAGTTCTTTAGTGAAATAATTGAAACTATCATAAAATATTATTTCATTATCTTTTCAAAACACATGCATTAACACCATGCTTTTAAACTTTCTATTGGAGTTGGAAGGTCCAAAACCCTAATCTTCACTTCGAAAGCTCATTTATGTTGTTTGTTGTCATTCTACCAATTATTTGCTCCATTTTGCTACTTGCTACCACTCTACTAATCACTCGTTGTTCCATTCTATCACTGTTCACTATGCCACTCCTTGCTAAGGCTCAAATTTTGTCTCCACACTTGGACCTTGACCAAAAGTGGGTATTGCACTCATTTGTGCAAAAGCTTTGAACTAGGTTTGAACCTTTCATGATTTGAGAGCTTTCAAGCTCAACAACTCTTTTGTGCTTCTCAAAACTCTTTAATAAGCTTTAATAAAGTCTCACAAACTTTCAATGTTTTGTTTTTGAGTTTTTGCAAAAGAAAAAACATTTTTCTCTTCCTTGCTTCCAAAACTCCTTGCACATGTTTTTAACCAAACACATAAGCGTTGAAATAAAATGAAAAGAGCACAAGTTTAAAGCGAGCATTGAACCTTTGCACAAGGGATAAAACTATCACAATAAGGATAAGACTACTATTATGCATATTCGCTCCCCAAAGTTTGAAGGTTCCCAGATACATATTTCCCATAAATGTCTTTAGAAAAAGGATTGAGAAGTGAGTGTGAAAAATATAATTAGCACCACAATTCAAAATTGCAACAGTATATACTATTCAATGGGACATATGGGGCAACCAGAATTTGGTCCAAGGAAGATAAAATTTCTTGTTGCAGACTTTGAGTTAGTCATAGAGCATAATAACATTTTTTCTGCTTAGAAGCAATCAATTTCCTTTTATGGTGGTTTTGTAGATCAGCCTTCATCCAAGACTAATGGGCAAACCAAAATTTGGAAACTGGCATATCCATAACCATTATCCATATCTGCAGTCAGTTTTGTTTTCTGAAACTGGAGACATCCACAATCATCTTCAAAGGAAGAAAAATTATTGTTTATGCAGAACCTAAGTGATCAGAAAACTCCTGAAGGCTACCCATCCACATCCTTCTATGAAAAGATAATAGTTAAATGGTATGTTGGCATCCCGGTGTGGAATCCAAAATACCTACCATAATCAGACAACACCGGTTACTTCCTACAAGCTTCCAAGGAAAATTCCATTTTGTTAAAAAACAAAAACTGCCTGAAGAGAACACCTGGGTATGTCTAGCTATGAATAAAAAATTGGTTCCAACCTCAAACCAAATTTTGTCTAAAATCTTATGCAAATTGCTAAGAATCTTCAGTCTGAGCATAGGGAAGGGAATTTGCTAAAGTTTAAGAAAAATAATGAACCACTTTAAAGGTGTTGGCCTATACCAAAGATTTATCCAAAACCTTATAGAGATGCAAAGTCTTGTTGTCCCTATGAGCGGTGCCAACAAAAAGTTGCTGAAGTTTAAGAGAAATAATGAACTGTGTAAAGTGTTCTTGATGATGACACAAAGCATTTCTGATGTGTTTGTGCGACTTATTCTAGATAACATTGGGATGGATATTTTGATACTTTTGAGAGCACAAACGTGATTGTTGCTTGCTATGGGATCAATCAAGCTTCCTTGTGGTTGCCACATCTGGTATGATGGACTTTCGCAAGTCCAATCAATTCTCTCCTTTTTACTTTTCTTTGCATGTATCATGGTGGCCACAAATTGCAGTGATTTCACAGGAAGCTCAACCTATGAACTATGCAACCCCCAACAGGCATTATCTAAATTTTGTGCTTGACTACTTTAAAGTGGGTGCTGTTTTTAATGGTCTATTGAGCAGAGGACCTATTGCTACTGAAAATATGGCACTCACCAAATGAGTAAATTCCACAACTATGGAAAATGTAAGGTTGAAATTTCTTTGAAGATATCGGAAGATTCTTTTCCCTCACACAAATGTGTTGGTTGCTTGTTGCATGATGTTATCATTAGATTCCTAAATGCCTCTGAAGTCAAGCATGACTTTTGGAATTTCAAGTGGGTGTGGCTGATGGAAATATCATGAATCAATATAAATTCAATACATAGTTTATGTGTGGTTTCTAAGATCTTTCAATTGATCCATTGATTGGCCAATTTTCACATGGATGTGGGTGTGATTTTGGTCAAATGAGTGCATGTGTATTGGGTCTCCAATTTGTGAACCCAAGAACCCACACTCAGGATTGCACCAACAACCTCACAGGTGGCGAGAGGATTCCAAGTGGGCACAAGGGAGCTGATTTTGTAAACTTTAGTTACTTCATGTTTTGCAAATATGGACTACCATGTGTTACAGCTACATACATACCCCTTGTTTGGGCCTCCAACAATGTTTCTCACATCTAGTATGACTTACTTATTGTTTCCAACCCCAAGCAATATATGAAAATTGAGATAGTAAAAGGTGGGAGGCTACTTAAATAAAACCAATATATCTGGATGAATCAATAAATATGGCCAATCAATAGTAATATGTGATATTATGAAGTGCCTTTTGTAGGATGCAACATGTCCTGGATCTCATGTACATATATTGACACAAGATCAAATTTTTAGAAGAGCTGCACCCTTAAAGAGTATTGAGCTTCCAATAGCATTGGTCACATCCAAAATGGTTTACTAACTGTTTCCTAAGCCCCACCCCTACCCACCCATAAAAAAGAAAACTAAAAATTAGATTGTAAAAGGGGAGACTACTTAAATAACATCATTGGAACCAATCATCTTGGGTAAGTTGTTTGATTTTTAGAACCCTAATTAAGGGTCCAAGCCAATTCTATAATTTTTGAGAAATTGCCAATCAAGGGTTAAAATTGATTCTTTGAGTTTTTTTAGCACCACCAAAGATTTGTCAATATACCCAACTCTTGCCCCTTGGTTCTTTCTTTGAACGAGGGAGGCAACCACCCAACAATTGTATTTTACCTTGGCACATTCGGGAGTGTGGGGGAGGGGAGGACTTTTTTTTCCCCCTTTTTCCCATCATGTTCCCATGGGGTTCCTCAAGTTCCCAAGTTGTTTCCTGAGTTATTCCCAATAGCACCTTAGATTTATCCCATATGGTTTGCCCAAAGTTTAACTCTCATGTATATAAACTGAAAAGGTCAGCTACATGGGAGCACATTTGTCTCTATTGTGTGAATAGGGATCCAATTAGGTGGTTCTATTGGGGAGTGCCCAATGTTCTGAAAAATTTGATGATGGGCTAATCGATATGGCTCCTTCAAAAACAAAGAAAAGTTGTGACCAGACCCATGAACTATAATTAATATGAATCACACTAGCACATTGCCTGGTATTTATATATACAAGAAGAGCTTTTAAGTGTGATATACCCAAGTACTATATACACACTACCAAAATACTTTGTCTTAGAACAAAATTTTGTGAAGGAAAATATTCAGCAAAATTCTATTTTTCTATTGTAATTACTACTGATCTAAATGAAGGGCCAATATTCAACCAAGAAATAGTATACGTCTGGACTCTACATTGGAACTTCATAGTGTCAGTGTCCTTTTGATTATGCATCTGCATCGTCATGTGAAAGAAACAACTTCAAACTGGCAGAGAAGTACCATTATATTGTGCACTAATAATAACATTTTGTTCCCTTAGCCCATATGATTTGTACCTAAATTCACATGTAGTGCAGTTGAAATTTGAGGCCAATCCAACCATCCAAGTATCAAACATAAAGAAGATATGAAAGTTGTGAAAGATATAGTGTTTCTTCCTTTCAATAAAACGTCATTAGTTTTAATTGACTAGCACTTGAGAGAATACATGATGCATGAATGTGAACCCAATGTATGCAATTGACGAATGAGTGTGTGACTTCATGAGATGGGATGAAATAATGAAATCCATCCATATCAGTCCTTTGTTTTAATTTTCAACAACTTAATTCCTAGCTCTTTAGATAAGTATCAAAATGTGCTTTACAAACACTTTAAACAATTAGCCTGAAAGGTTTCCTCTCATTTCTTCAAATGGTCGACACATTGATTTATGGGGTTGCACCCAATAACCAAAAAAATGCCTTATTTTGAGCAAGGGCAAGAGAAATTACTTGTGGTATATGTACAAAATGAAAATTGGTTTCTTGACCCTAATTTCCAAATCACATGTGTAAAAAAAAATGTGTATTACCAACTCTATGTCAAATTATCCAAAATTATGTAAAATCCAAATGCAACATGTTAAAATCCAGTGTGAGGTTGGTAGATTATGCATATGTAGAGTTGGTAAAGTCTATTGTGAACATGACAAACTCCAATGTAAATTTGGTAAAGTTTGAGGTGCAAAAGTGGACCTATCCTGTCTATAGAGACAGGATAAGGTCTCAAGGGGTTGTGTATTGATCTAAACCAAAATTACAAACTCAACAAAGAAACATATTGCTTCCAAAAAAAAACAATTCATAAAGTTTTAACAACCTCTTAATTATGCACATTCACAATCACATAAATAGAGATCAAAATTACATTTAAATATACAACTACCACACATATGGGCAAACACTAACTAGGTGTAACAAGTGTAATGCGGCCTTAGCTGCAAAGGCGTCAGATGACAAGGTGCTTGATATGGAATCATTCATTTTTATTTTTATTTCATATCTGGTCTATAGCCAAATTTGACAAAACTAGGTTGTGAATGATCACAGTTTGGCTACATCACAAAATTGAGGGAAAAAAAAACCTTGCTAGCAGGATCTGCAAGTTGATCCCCAAAGAAATCCTAACCCGATCATCATCCATCCCTTGGTGCCACTCCCCTCCTAGCTCATCACCCTAAACCCTAAATGCAATTGCTAATTACTTATATCTCAATTTACTAACTCCACATATCCCTTTGGATTGAATCTCCTGTAACTTAGTTGCTTAATAATAACAAATTCTTGATTACAAATGCAAGCAGCCACATTAATCTGAGTTGGCTCGATTAAAAGTCTCTAACTATATATTTGCAGCCTCCTGCACAAACATCACATGGTCCAGTGAAATTTTTTTCCAAATCCTTCAGGTTGGAATAGGCTTATTGCCTCAAGCTAATAGACACACATGTGTAGATTTTGGGTGCACTCATCCAATTGATGGGTTGTTTTGAAGTCTACCCGTCTACTTGTTGGTTTCTTCTCAAAATATGAATGTTGGGTAACTGATTTAATCATGCCTCTATATATCATTTTATTTTGTTGGGTTGTCACTTGTTATATAATAAGTTCCAGCAGGTAGTAGGCAGCCAACATGAATATTGAAGGATTCTCTATTTATAAAAAAACTTTCATTAGGTGATATATAACCAAATTTGGCTAAGTTTGTTTTCTGGATGAACACCACTTTGACTCCATCACACAAAAGTGAGAAAAGAAACACTAGGGACACACACCCATGAGCTGCATCCATGGGGGAGGAATTATTTGGTTCTAGACTAGCGGTACATAGTACTGAAACCTAGTAGGAGGTGAGCAGGTAGTTAGCTAGTTCCTAGCTTGGGTGATGTTTGCACAGTTATCACATGTCATGACAAATAGCCAATATGCCAATAGCCTTGGGGGTTTGTTTCCCAGTCCATTCAATCAAAGGAAACAAACAAGCAAGTGCGTAATTCCCAGCAGTTACGGTAAAGTTGTTGTACGTACTAGTACTAGAATTCACTACAGTGGCAATGTGCAATATTATTACTGTCCAGTGCAGTATATTTTTTTTAGGAATTCTCTTAATGCTTTCTCAATGTGTTACACTTAAAATTGTTGTTTTTTGGCAAGTTTCGCCAAAACTTTAATATCATAAAATTGAAGGGTTTTTTTTTTCCTTTAAATATCTGTTCTTGAACAAAGTTTTTTTTTTTTTTTTTCCTTAATTTTGTCAAGTTGGACTGGTGATCATTCACTTGAGGAATGAGCCAAATCTGGCTAAAGGTTAGGCTAGAAAATAGGAAATATTCAGAATCACGCTTTGTTCTGGCAACCTCCATGAACCCAACTTCTGACTATTTTTCCTCAAAATATGGCGACTTTTGCAAAAATATTCCACAAAACACCCTTTGTACAAATCGCACTTGAATTTCTTTTTGTCACCGCGGCGTGAAAATTTCGTGGAAAAAACAAACATAGTTGTTATGAGTCCTGACTCCTCACCAATGGTTCTCTTTTTCACGTTGGCGAATTTTTGCACCACAGTGACAAAAACAAACACAAGTGATTTTTGTGGAAAAACAATACGCCACCAAAGTCCCCCCAGATTTTGAGGGAAAAAATTCTGAATTTGCCACATTTAGACAATGACTTGTAAGTTGTAGCACTGCATTTTCGAAATTTCTGTTTTAAAAATAATTTTTTTCAGTTTTTTAATATAAAGGCTGGTGCAACTTGCAATACTGCTGCTGAATCTCTGTGTTATTTTTGTTGTATGAATTTTATTGTGGTTATGACCCCCCCAAAAAAAAATTTGAGCAATTTTTGGGGCTAAAAGAAAATCCTAGCATAAATTCGACTCCTAAACTTGCTATTTTGTTAGAAAAAGATGCCAATTTTTTTTACATCACAAAAGGCTGAGTTTTTTTTCTTTGGAAAAATTCCACCGAATAGCCTCTTTCTTTTCAAATTGGGGCGAAAAATTTAGTGTTTTTAGAGTTTTTTAATCAACAAATTTGGGTGGGGTGGGGGGGAAAAAAAACTTCAAAAAAATTCACCAGATTCTATACTAAATTGCTGCAGGGCAACCAAAAATAAAGAAGGATGCTAGAATTATTTTTTTTCCTTTTATATTTTCGTATCACCAAATCTGCCCCCCCCCCCACCCCCCAAAATAAATAAATATATAAATTCTTATGGACGGTCACCACTTGAGCTACAACACAAAAATTGAAAAAAAGAGAAAATGAAAAATGAAAAAAAAACCCGGTAGGCTAGTGCTGATAGCGCGTCAATTGAAGTATAAAAAGATAAGGCCGGGCAGGCAAAGCACAGGGTACTCTGTAGCATTGTACTAGTTATAAGGTTGTCACTTCCCTGCCGCTGCACTGCACTGCACTGCACTGCACTGCACGGCCTGCTCAACACCAGCCACCACCAGCAGCTTCTTCGCGTAGGTGCACATCTCCAGTGTTCCGATCGCGAGAGCAGGAGTGTGGGGCAATCATCCGATGCTCGTAGTAGCTAGTTGAACTAGTCGTGCTGCTGCACCTCTGTTCTTCTCTTGCAGCTTCTTCCCATCCTGTGAACGACGGACGTTGGTCATTTCTGTTTCTTCCGCTTTCAGAGGGTTTGTAGCCAGGTACTGACTTTGATCTTTTTTTTAATATGTATGAGTTTAAAGCTTGTAAGTTTCTAATCCCACTCCTCCTGCACCATGAGCTTTGAATCCTCATCATATACATGTCTTGAGAGTCATGGTACTTACTCCACTAGATTTGTTTTGTTGTAGATATCAAGATTGAGTCTTTTCTTCTTCTTCTTCTTTCATTTTCTTTTAGCAGCGTAGCTAGCTAGCGTTCCAGCTTAGAATCGTGGCTTATTATGATCTTTTATTATATCTGCAAGTTATTAGAATTCAGACTTTGAGCTTCTTCGCGTCTCAGCAGGTATATATAAGAAGCTCAGCTTAAAGTCTCGATTCTAAGACTGGTATTAAGCACAGTTTGTGATTTCCAGAAATGGGTACTCGACGTTTTTGGAAAAGTCCTGAACTAGAAACAGTTGAAGGAACCTTGTCTGCAGATCGACATCTGTTGTCTAGTATGGAATTGAAGCTGCAGTTTTTAGCTGCCGCTGTACTCTAGAATTACTACTTTACTTCAGGTCTGTCGTTGTCGAACGTGGTTTTTGACTTGGTGGTTTGAATATAGAGCTGCGTTGCAGTTCAGAATGCAGGCGTTTCAGCTGCCGGGAGTTGCTGCATCGGTGTGCAGTCTCAGCAACTATGTTGCACCTGCTGCAGAGCGAGGAGCGTCGACGGGCGGCTCGACTTCTGGCCAGCAGCTCAAGTCGGGGCTACCCATGCTCGCCAGCGATCCCACGAAGCAACTTTCTGTGAATGCGGCGCGACGTCGTGCGGCGATGATGCCCGGTTCTCAGAGGCACAGATGTGTAGCGGTTCGGGCGTTGCAGATCGACACGCTCATGAAAGGACTCCAGGAAATGCTGCACTTGTCTTCCAAAACCGATACCAGCGATTACGTGAAAGTGGAAGGTGTGTTCACAGTTCGCAAGCGGAGCTTGCTGACGTACATGGACATCGGCGCCGACCTTGTGGACGATGCCGAGGACGCCATACTCAACCGCAAAGTGGTGTTGCAGCTCGTGAGCTGCGAAGAAGTCGACCCTGGTGAGACACAGACTCTTGCACTAGCTCGAGCTATAAGGAAGGACGTAGTACCCGCCTGCATGTCTTCCGTGTTGTAACCACCAAGATAGATAGGTGCTATATGATCTGACTCCAGCTGCTGCAGGCACTCATGTTGTTGCAGGGTACTAGTGCGTCTGATGTTTGTGGTTTCTCTCTTTTGCTTCAGGGACGAACATCGGGAAGGTGAGCAAGGAATGTCAAGTAGTAAACTGGAACATGGTGCAGGAAACTGTGAAATCCGGAGACGTGAAGTACCCAGTCACACTGATGGTACCCAAGGATTTCGGAACACCGGGAGCACTGATTGTCAGGAACCTGCACCAGCACGAGTTCTTCCTCAAGTCACTATCCCTCGCGCTCCCGGCAGACGTCGACGGCAAGGAGAAGGAAGTGTTCTTCCCTTGCAACTCGTGGGTGTACAATGCCAACAAATACAATTGCGACAGAATCTTCTTCAGCAACCAAGTGTATTTGCCTGATCAGACCCCACCGGGTCTGGTACAACTCCGAGAGACGGAGATGATCAACTTGCGAGGATATGGTCTGGGCGAGAGGAAAGTCTGGGATCGCATCTACGACTACGCAGTTTACAACGACTTGGGCAACCCTACCAATCCCGCTGACAAGAGACCAAACCTCGGTGGAAAGGATCTTCCATATCCTCGTCGTTGCAGAACTGGTCGCAAATCCTACGACGCTGGTAGGACCCATGTCCTCGAACCCACTCGTCAGCATCTGTCCCTGCAGCAGTACTGTGGCTTTCCAATTAGGTTGCTGTGATCACTGACCAGTGATGGCTAGTTTCTCACATCACCTACTGCGTCAGATGAACACCTGTGTTGAATTTCCACTGTGGTTTTTTTCTGCAGATCCGTCTATGGAGGTGAGAGTGTCGGAGAATTTCTACATCCCAAGGGACGAGATCTTCGACGGCCAGAAGCAATCAGACTTTCTCTCCGACCAGCTAACCTCTGCAGCTCACAATCTCATTCCTGCCATCGAGGGACTACTGACTGGCGGCAAGAATGAGTTCAACACCTTCAAGGATGTGAGAAACTTGTACCAAAATGGGATTGACATCGGCGAGACACTCCAGACCGTAGTAGACACCAAGGATCAGTCCCAGAAGATGGACCCATTTGAGGTCGTGAAGAAACTTGGAGCTGACGACCGTTCTAACGTCCTCAAGTACACCATCCCTCAAGTGATCCAGTGTAAGGACAATCTTTTCATCACAGCATCTTTCCATTATGTTATTTTAGCTAGCTGTGCTCACAGTCATCTCACAACTCTACCAGTCAAGCATTGATCAATTACAGGAGCTGTGAGAGCTATGAGCCACACTGTGACTCACTGTGAGATCTGTCTTTCTTCACCAGAACATTTGTTCGCAGAGTTTCTAACATGATGAATTTCCTATTTTTAATAAACTTGCAGCTCTTCAATGGAAAGCAAACTGTCTCTGCAGCATGAAACAAGGCCCTATGTCAGTGGCTTTCCATTAGGCTGTTTTGATCACAGTAGCCTAATGGAAAGAGACCCTAAGACTACTGTTGCAATATCATTTCTGGACCCAACCAAAAAGAAGTTTTGTTTTTTTAAATGATTGGATCCATTCTCTCCTGCAGTAGTTGTGAATGTGCAGCCAAACATAACCTGTGAATAAATCCAGAAAAAAACTCTTGTACTAAATCACTGAACAATCCTCAGGGGGCACAATTGTGGAATGTCAATATTCTCCTGCTCAATGATGAAGAAAAACTAACATTAGTGTTTTGTTTTCTTCTTCAATTTGTGCAATGTGTTTTGTGATGTGTTTGTGATGTGTGTGGTGTTTGTGTGTGTGCAGTCAATGAGCAGGGGTGGTTGGATGACGAGGAATTCGGGCGTCAAAGACTTGCAGGAATCAACCCAATGCATATTGAGCTTCTGACAGTTAAGATTTGTCCATTATCACTCACTCTCAACAGGACTGTTGTTTTGTTTGGACATTCATTTTGAGTGCAAAAAAATATTTGGATCATGTTCTATGTTGTTGTTCTTGTGCAAGGTTGAATCTCAGTTTCTTGAAACCTTTTGTGGCCTGGCAATGAAGTTTTTCTCCTTTCTCACACTCAAGAGTTTAACATAGTTACAGTATGTTCTTCAGCAAGGTTTGCTTGTTGTGCATTGGCTACCTAATTGTTTGTTCATCTTTTTGCTGTCATTTTTTGGCACGTGACAGTCTTTCCCAGTGGTCAGCAAGCTGGATGATCCTGAAGAGAGATTTGGTGATCCAACTTCAGCAATAACCCACAAACACATTGAGCCATATCTGGATGGAATGACAGTTGAGCAGGTTAACCCCTGCACTTAGAACTCTCTCCAACAATGTGGTTGTTTTGAAGATGGTGTTTGAAGTGCAATCTGAATCTGTTGAGAATTTTCAAAGAATCTGGCACTTTTCTGCAATCAGAATCTCTTGAGAATTTGGATCAGAAATATTATTGAAAGTTGCTTGGTTGTTTCCCTGAAACCAGATTCTGCTGTGGAAGGAACCTGAATTGGGTACTGATTGTTAAATGAAATCTTTGTCTGTAAATTGTATTCTTCTGAGCAGGCATTGGAAGCGAAGAAGCTCTATATTCTGGACTACCATGATCTGTATTTGCCATATGTGAAACAAATTAATGAGCTCACATCATTCGACAGCCAGACATATGCATCCAGATCCATCTTCTTCCTCAACAAGAACAATGTTCTGAAGCCATGTGCTATTGAGTTGGCGATAGAAGACCCAACTGGTCGTGGCAAGAGAGTATTTACTCCACCCAAAAATAATCAGAGGGACTGGTTGTGGGATCTTGCCAAAGCTCATGCACGCACCAATGATTCAGGATTCCATCAGCTTTACAGCCATTGGTATGAAGTTTTGTTTCCTTTTTAGTTTTTGATAAATGTTTTTATGAAGCTTTTAAAGCACAAGGATCTGAGAATCTGGGTGCCAATCTCATTGCTGAAATTGATATCCCACTTAGACTGATGAAGAACAGCAGTCTGATCAGCAAGCATGAGGATGATGACCATGGGCGAGTACTCTCTCTGGGCATTTTGTCAATTGCAGGACACGTACACATGCAGTGATGGAGCCGTTCATCATAGCAACAAACAGGCAGCTCAGTGTGCTGCACCCAATCCACCTGCTTTTGGTACCTCACTTTAAGAACACAATGAACATCAATGCAGCAGCCCGCAAAGCTCTCATCAGTGTGAATGGAGTTATTGAGAAAACCTTCACCCCTGGCAAATTCTCCTTGGAGATTAGCTCTAAGATTTATGGTGCATTGTGGCACTTTGCTGACCAGGGACTACCCAATGACCTGCTTAAGAGGTACACTCATCTCAATAGCTTAATTACAAACATTTTGTTCAAGGTTTTATAGATTTCCACCAGTGTACCAAACTCAACTTTTGCTGCAAACTGCATATTAAAAGACAACAGCCGACATGATGAAAAGTTTCAGCCCTACTCATCAAAGCTCCAGGTCATAAAAGATTGAGCAGCTTCAAGGGTGAAGGCACCATAAAGTAGACAGAAAAAGTTGACATTGTAATGCAAAAATCAAGGTCCTTGAGTAATGCAGATTTTTCCAAGTAAGAAAAACTCTTACTTGGGAAAAAATCTGCATTACTCAAGCATCTTTGCTTCAGCCACTCCAGGTATCGGCTGCCATTTGGCACTCATTTTGCAACTGAAATTTCAAGTGTTTACACTGTACTACATCATGTGGGAATGAATGTGCAGGGGTATGGCAGTGGAGGATGCAACTTCAGAGAGTGGTGTGAAACTGAACTTTGAGGATTACCCTTATGCCCAGGACGGTCTTGACCTTTGGTGTGCATTTAAGTCTTGGGTGACTGACTATGTCAACATATACTATGCTGATGACAAAATAGTGCAACAGGACATTGAGCTCCAGCAATGGTGGTCAGAGATTCGCACCAAAGGACATGGTGATAAGAAAGACGCATCTGGATGGCCTTCATTAACTTCCAAGGCTAGCCTGGTGGAAACCTTGACAACTATACTATGGATACCATCAGCCCATCATGCTGCTGTCAACTTTGGACAATATGCATATACGGGATATATGCCCAACCAACCTGCTGTCATGAGGAGACCTGTCCCTGAAGTTAATAGCAAGGAGCACAGCCAATTGCTTGCTTCCCCTGAGAAGTTTTTCCTTCAATCTCATGGTAAACCATCACAAGCAACTATTGTCATGACAGTTGTGGAGATCTTGTCCAAACATGCCCAGGAAGAAGAGTATATAGGACAACGTCTTGTCGAGGGTTGGACAAACAACAATGAGGTACTTTGCTCTTCTTCTTCCTCTCCTCTCAGCATCAACAAGGGGTGTGTCACACTGTGGCCTTGCCATTTACATTAAAAAGTATCTTAAGGCAAAAGAAGATTTATGGAAGTTACTCAAATATTTATTTCACCATGCAAAAAATTTAATCTCCAAAACAATCCTCTTAAAGAAACCAAAATCCTTCAAGATATTATAACTCTATAACTAATCTCAAGTTTCAACACAATCCAAAATATATCATCTTTTAAAGTTCCTCATATAAACCTATTATTATTACCTAGGGGCCAAAATCCCTTAAGCTACTATACTCTATAGTGAATCTAAACACAATATCCTTCTTGCCTTGGTAGTAGGCAAGGCCAACAAATTCTAAGATCTGTAAGTTACTTCTAGTCTTCCAAATTAGTACTCTGTGATTTTGGAAACTTAATTAGAGTTGTGGGGGAAAATACCCCAAACTGGAGCTACTGGGCCCCAGTTTCATTGAAAATGGGGACTAAAAATCAGGATAAAAAAACAGTACACAGAGGTAACACAAAAAAAAAATAAAAGAAAAAAAAAGAGCAGGGGGCCAAAATATTTTTCTTACCCAAATTGCTTAACAGGGAAGTTTCGCCCCCAGTTTTGGATTTGTCTTCCCTGTGCCTTGACTGGTAAGGATACACCCAAATTGGGGATGGAACAGAGATTAGAGGTTCAAAATAGGGTCCAAAGACAGGGTGACTTTATGGACAACTCTAATAGATTTCAGTGGGTTTTTTTGCTGGTGCAATCTGCAGGTACTGGCAGCATTTCAGAAATATGGAGAGAAGTTGCAGGCAGCTGCAGTAACTATGAAGGAGAGGAACCAGAATCCATCCCTACCGAATAGGCGGGGACCAGCTAAATTGCCTTACACTCTATTGTATCCAAAATCAGAGAAACATGGACTAACTGGCATGGGTGTCCCCAACAGTATTTCCATTTAGAAAGGAACCCGATGGTCACGGATCTGTTGGTCGGTTATTGAGAAAATGGTTGGTTATCAACAAGGTGTCCAAGGGTAGGTTATTCATAACCAACCTGTAGGATGAACACTGGTTCAAACTCTCAATTACCACTATAAACTCTGTGAAAGACTCTCCAAGGATTAGTTCATATCTTCAGAAATGGTAGAGCAAGCAGAACCTTGAGTAGGGATGAATGGGATTGGCTTGCATGGGTTATCTTTTTGGGAGAGGAACAAAAAAAAAGAGTTTTTTGCACAAGAGTTTTCTGAACATATGTACTTTTTTGCAAAAAGTGTCAGACACATTGAGTTTTTAGCACAAAGTTTTTTGAACATATAGTTTGCAAAAATGGCAATCACATTAAACCTTGAATTCCACTGATGTATGTATCTTATGCACAAGAGCTTTTGTCAATACCATTGTGTGTATAGCACCCTCACAATTCTGGTCTGGGGCTCTCTGCAATGAAGGTGAGACTAAACAAGCCAGAGTGAACCAGCACCCACCAGCACACCTTACATTGGATGTTTTGAGAATTGTTTTTTTAACCTTTACCTACTTAACTCTCGTATTGAAAATCTTTTTTTTTTAAAGTTTTTTGTAGGAGCCTGGTACTGGTGTTAGGGTCTAAGGTTATTTATTAATTTATTTATTAATTTATTCTAAGGTTGATTATTGGCTAGTAGGGATGAAGCAAGTACATACTGCTTTTAAATTTTGTATGGAAGTTGATATTAAATTTTTACTGTTTTTTTCATTTTAGGTAGGTATCAAATTTTCATGCTAATACTGTGTAAATCTGCATACTGGGGAACTCGACACTTAACCTGAAATCAGTATCAAACTGTTGGGTGTGGCACAACTCTAGAAACAGTAAGAACCCGTGTTGCTGTGTGGATATTTGATTTTTTTAATAATCAGCAATTCCAGTTCTTTAAAATTTCAGAATCAAAGAACCACCACTTTCTGATTTTGTTTTGAAAAAATCAGAATTAGGAAACCACCGATTCTGGGTGTTTCATAAACATCATAGAACGGACAATTGGCATGAAAGAACAGGCAAAGAACTAATGGTTACAAAGGCGGGTTTTTGATGAATTTTTCAAAAGTTTTGCGACCGAAAAAGTTCTATACCAAAACCGGTTTTTTTTCCCACCCTTACTGGGTAAGTGAGTATATCCCCAGGCATCCATTATTACCCATTGAGTACAAGAGACCCATCTCCAAACAAAACAAAAATAGAAAACCACACCCCCACAACTAATTATCTACCTATCCTCCATACGGAAAAACCACATTCATCAAATGGCTTGTGTTGCGGATCTTGACCCCATAGCAAAAGAAATAAATTATTCATTTGCAAACCCCACTACTAAGGGTAGATAGGCTGATAGGTGAACACACAAGCTTTTAAAGAGTTGGCTCTCCTCACATTCAGCCCAGGGGGGGTCCAAACCAACTAGGTAGGACTCTGGCAAGCAAACATATAGTCACTTGCAGACCTGAATTTGAGTTAGAAATGAGCAACTTAGAGTCTCCCAAAGCAAAGGGGTCAAAACTTAGATTGGTGGCATCTTGTGAACACAGATACTTTCATTTGTAATCAAAATGTACCCTATAATTGGACATACCAGAGTTGAGACAGAGGCATTATTAGCCTTGCTATTATCAAACTAGGGTGATTTTATTCCAGTTGATTTCATTTACATACACATTTGTGCATGGCAACATTTTGTCCACAAAAAACATAGAATGCTTGTTTTGCCATATAATCAAAGGTATCCAAAAATCAAGAATGGTCTAATCTATGGTGATGATTCAATCCTTAATCAACATCTAATGATTAGGGTTGTGCTACTGAAGGGAGGGGCTAGAGTGAATCAATAGCCACTAATGCACTAATGCACCAGTTTAGGATGAGGTCGTTCAAGCCGTTTTGGGGATGAACCAAAAACCCATCCTCTTCCCTTGCTCAGGGATTTTTCAACCCTCTTTTCTACCCCAAAATTTTTCCTTGTTACCTCCCCCCTCCTACCTCCTTCACCACATTTCATCTTGAAAGCTCGGTAGAGCTCTCGAACTTGAGCCGCATACAGCTTCACAACACACAGTTTGAGGAAGGAGTGGAGAGCTCAACGTTGCAGGAATGTGAAAAGCTGAACAAATGTGGAAAGGAGAAAGCAAGCTGCATAGAGCTTCGCAACGCATGGTTCGAAGAAGGAGTGAAAAGCTTAACGTTGGAAGAACGTGAAGAGTTGAACAAACGTGGAGAGGAGAAGGCAAGAGGAGCGCTTCATCCCAAATGCAGAAGTGAGAAAAGAAAAGTAAACTCCCTCCCTTCTTTGCATTTGTTTTTCTGTGTTTTTTTTTTTTCCTTTCTACTTGAGAAGAAGAAGACGCCATCATCTTCTTCCTTAACATTTTTGTTTCCTACCTATCTCCCCCCCTCCTACCTCCTTCCTACCTACCTCTCCCTTTTGTCTTTTTCTCCCCTCCTACCTCCTTCCTACCTACCTCTCCCTTTTGTCTTTTTCTGTGTTACTATTGCAATAGCAAAGAAAGCGACAGCAACAAACTATCATCATCTTTTCTTTTATGTTTGAAAAAAAGAAGAAGATAATGACATTTGTACACTATTCATCATGCAGCAAAGGTTGTAAATGCAACCACTACTTATCGAACTAAACACATGATTGTAAATAATGATATGGTTTAGAGTTTTCATTTTATATAATTAACTAAGTTGTTTTAACCTTTTATTTTTTAAACTACTCAATTTTTGAACTTTGGTCCTTTGATATGTTATAAAAAATCTTTTTTTCTCATTGAGTTATTTAACAATTTTTAATCCACTCATTTTTGTACATTTTTAATTTATATATTTATTTATTTATTTTTTATTTTTAATCACACTTGTTTGATGGGTATATAGTTAATCATATATGTCTTTTTTTGTTATAATTTTTTTAGTACTTTAAATGGAAAAATCAAACTTTAAATAGGCCCATATCAATAAATAACATTAATTTGTTTAAGGTTTACAAAGATCAAAATGAGTTAGTTGGTTGTTAGTAGGTAGACAATAAACACAACGACTGAGATAAACCATTGTGTGAGTAAGAAAGGAACTCAAACTCAATGGAAAAATGTTTCCTATGCACCAATCCCAACATAATGTGTGTGTTCAATTATGATTCAGAACAACTTAATGGAAAGAGACCCATCACCTTAGGGTCTTAAAGGAGACCCTTCTTGAGTATTTTATGTCAATGAATATAATGCATAAGGCCATAGTAAGGGCCCACCTCTTTTGTATATGAAGTGCAGCAATGAAAGCTTTTGTCAGGTGTGTGTCCATAAGTCCATCGCCCTCTGTTAGGACCGCTAGCCCTAAAGAAGGGGAAATTTACCTCTGGGTTTTCTTGCCTACAGTTTTGCCGACCTACTGGGGCGGACCGGCTGCTTGGAAGGGGCGACATGGTGTAGCCGGTTTCCGGGGGGGGGGGGGGGGGGGAGAGAAAGATTCTCCCGGGGCTGGGGGGGGGGGGGGGAAGAGGGGACCCGGCACGAACGGGGCAAAATGGGTGTTAAAAAAAAAAAA
>Ga0116231_10006049_pt1 | contig 23432 bp, 15 predicted proteins | sample S1TSphgellanicum_2_FD_89695 | JGI IMG/M metagenome (GOLD analysis project Ga0116231, IMG submission 89695) | Host-associated microbial communities from peat moss isolated from Minnesota, USA - S1T2_Fd - Sphagnum magellanicum MG | ecosystem: Host-associated > Plants > Peat moss > Unclassified...
ATACATTGAGTCTCCTATTGTGTTAACCAATAATATATAACACTAATTATTTTTTTAATTACACACAAAATTACAAGCCTCAATTTTCAATCAAATAGTAAGCCCACCAAGTGAGCCATGCCTAAGATTTGGAAACTTGTGAAGCTCTAGTTTAGTAATGGACCCTTATTTGGGGGAATGCCTCACTCCAAGGGCCTCACCTTACATTCCAACCAATGGAAAAATGTTCTTGAGCTACAAGGTTAAGTAGTTGGCATGCTTAATTCATTATGGTTTGAAAGTTGGGTTATCAATTATATAACTAATGGAGAATTGTATTTGTCGAATTAAATTAGCAAGTGTTGGTTGTTGAAGAATATGAGCACCACCACTTATTGGGAACATCTTACTAATATGGCAACATGTCATTGGATGTAATAAACCATTTTAATGTGTGTTTGGGTTTATGGATATAGTAATAATTTTGGCACAAAAAATAGTTATTTTCCAATATTTTGGTAATTAAAATAATTTATTAGTTCCCACAAACTAACTGAACTAATCACTAGTGTTATTTTTGGGTAATTGTGGGGTCCACTAAAAGGAAATTATTACATTTGATTGGTTGATGATAACAGTTACTTTAAGTGGCGAGATTTGAATGGTTTTTTTGTTTACGATGATCATATCTTTATTAAATGGGTGGAGAGGGGGGAATAATTATTGGGACCAAACCTTGGATGTGGTGAATAAATATAGGGATTCAAAATACAACCAAAATGAACTAGCCCACAATGAAGGATGGATGTTAAGTGGTCAAGTAACAAATTTCTATTGGGTTATAGTTTCCTTACTAACAATAATGGTTAGTCCATTTTATTTTTTAACGCAAACCCCCCAACAATTCAAACTGGGTATATGCCTACTTTCTTGGTGGGGGTGAAAAGTCAAAACAATCAATTTTTGCATAGATTGTTGGTTTAAAAAAAATAAAATGTAATTGTCTCAAAAACCACCCTTTTAATCAATGTCTTTCTATGATGGATCTTTCAGAAAACTGTCATTTATTTGATACTCCAAAAATAATCAAAATTAGTGGTCCTCTTTGATTTTTATTTTTTGACAAAAACTAATTCATTTTTTTTACAAACATGTGTTGAAACTACCTAAGCATTCTTAGGCTAAAAAAAACCTAGGATAATCATGTCACATTTAGTCACATCTAATTACATTGTAATCACATATAGTCGCATCATAGTTGCATCTAGTTGCACAAACTCAAAGTGGTTACACACTTAATAAAATATTTTGTAATGAGGCTACCTAAGTTGATTTGGAAAAAACCTAAATCTGGGAATCTAGGCGAGCCTACCTAGGTTAATTTATTAGTAAGGTAACCTATTTTAGGCATATTTAAACATATTAGATGTAGTAAATTTCTTGTGTCTAGTTAATTAACTTACAAGGTAACCTATATTATGAAGTAGGTTTTTACTAAGTAGCCTCCATACATAGGTTAACTTAATAGGTATGTTAACTTAAACTAGTGTGTCAAATAGTCAAAAAGTCAAAGAATTATTTGTCATCTTTTTTAAACAATTATAATATTATAATCATAATTACAAGTTAACAATAAATGATTTAATACACATACAAATGCATGTGAATTCACAACTTTAAAACCTCATGGCACACAAAAAATTATGGCATGCCATGAAAAATATTGATGCTATAAATTCAAGACACATAAAAATTGATGGTGTAAAAAACAATCATGGATTGCCATGAAAATTTGTGACACTTTGTTGCCAAATGGCATGCCATGTCATCATCACATGTTCTTATTAATAAAAAAAGACAACAATATTTTTAACTAACTAATAAATGACATTAATTCATCAAATCAATGACATGAATCATTATGTGAAGTTAGTGTCACAAATTATGAGATGCAACTACTAGTCAACCTTGTTGTCATGTGGTATGCCATGTTAGCATCAACAACCATAAGTTGTTATTATTCACCAAAAGTTACAAGAATCAATGGAATTTTGTTATTACCTAATTGTGGATGATTAAAAATACATTGAAAAAATATTTTTGAAATTTTAATATTTTTGTAAAAATTATTAAGTTGTGATATCAACTATAGTTGTAAAACCGTAATGCCACGTGGCACCACAATGTCCTTTATAAATACATAGTCATTAACATGAACTTGTAATTATGATTGTAGTCAAAAAAGATAATAGTTGTTTCATTAACTGGTTGTAAAACCCAAAATGTGTTGTTGTGATACCTCTAAGCTTATTGTCATTGTTAATGTTGCATTTATGGACCATCAAATGGTAGTAATCATGGTACATGTTGGAAAGAACATGATAGACAACATCCTTTTGGATAGAGGGTAATGGGTAAATGCCATAACTAATGGACTAAGGCAAAAATTAGGGTTATCACCAGCATAGCTAATTCCATTCAACCTGCAAATGGCTAATTTCTCATTTAGTAAACCATTGGGCATAGTACCCAATATTAAGATCACAATTCATGGGATGCCATACATAATTACCTTCATGGTCATGAACAACAAGCTAGTAGACATAACCTACTCAATGTTGCTAAAATGCCCTTGGCTATGGGATGCCAAAGTGATTCATGATTGGGGAACCAACATGGTAACCATTGAGGGTAACATCATTGTTAATACAATTTATGTCTCCATATATTTAAGTGGCAACATTAGGAGACCCTAGATGGTAGTTAGTTATGACTTCATGGAGGGAATAACATATGAAGAATAGGAGATTCTATTGGCATATGAGTCAAATTTATTCTCCATTGGAATAATTACGCTACCTAATTAAACAATAGAATCATCGCATATCTAATTCAAGCATGAACCAAGGATGGTAGTGTTGGATGAAACACCAACCCTGGAGAAAGTGAAGACCTTTTGAATTACAAAGTGGAATTTTTCCCATAAAACTCAAATTAGAAAAATTCACATGGGGATAGTAAAGGACCCAAAATATTTCAAGTTGAATGTGAATTGTGAAGGGACAATGGTTGTCGTAACAAAGGAGTTGTTATGAAAATTTGCGGATGTGTTTGCTTGGAATTATATGGAGCTCATGGTTTCCATTTTGCATTATGGAACACAAAATTGAACTTGACATCATAATTCTTCCTTCACACCAAGCACGCTACTATATGAACCCTAACTGTGTGATGGTCATCAAATAAAACCTTAACAAATTGTTGGCAACTAGATTCAATGATATGATGGAGCAAGCAATTTGGCTATCACCAATTGTGGTAATCTCAAAAAAAATGGCAAATTATGAATTTGCATTGATTTTCAAAAATTAAATGCCCCCACAAAAAATGACCCATACCAATTATGTTTCACGGATGAAGTTTTGGACAAGGTGGTAGGGCATGAAGTTTATTTGTTTTTGGATGGGTTTTTTTATTACCATCAAATCCAAATTGCCCCTAGGGACTATTACAAAACAACATTTATTATGGATTTGGCAACAATTGTTTGGGTGTTGATGCCATTTGGGCTCCAGAATGCACTAGCTATAAACCAAAAGGCAATGAATAAAGCATTCAAGGACTATGTGGTTGATTTCATGGTTTTTAGTGATTTGGATACCCATTTATCCAAATTATGAAAATGCTTTGAGAAATGTTGGGAGTACGGGATTAGCTTCAACCCAAAGAAATGTGTTTTCATGGTGTTTTCAGGGATGATCTTAAGGCTCATTATTTTTGAAGAAGAGAAACTACTGGACTTGAAGAATGTAAAAATGATTGTAAAGATGCCCATGCCTAAGAACCCTCATGACATCCAAATCTTCAATGGTTTGGGCCGATTTTATTGATGTTTTGTGAAAAAGATTGCCTTCATTATGGCCCTAATCACAAAATTCATGTAGATGTTGGAAAAGTTCATTTGAATTCAAGAATGTCAAGAAACATGGGAGATAATCAAACGTAAGTATGTGGAGGCTCCAATTCTAAGGGCACCAAACTGGGAGAAATAATTCCATGTACACATGGATGCATCTAACTTGGTCGTAGGGTTGCACGTTGGCCCAAAATCTAGATGGTAAGTGTGATTAATTAATTGCCTATTCATCAAGGTTATCGAGTTTTATGGAGCAAAATTATACAAAGGAGGCGCTAGCAATGATTTACGCCCTTCATAGATTTTGTTACTACCTTCTCAACAACAAATTTGTTTTAAATGTTAACTGTGAGGTGACTTTTTGTCCCTCTACTCTCGGTTCTATGAGGTGGCTATACTTGAAAGTACATATGCTACCGGTGAAGGAAAAAATATAATGTGTATTTCTAGATGTTAAGTTGCATTTGTAGTTGAAACTAAATAACTTGCCTCCTATGCATCATTTATGATTTAGAATTGATAGATATAATTTCCAAGCTCAAACACTCCAAATCCTAAAATTTTATGTTAAATTTTCATTCATTCAAACCAATTTTTTAAGGATTCAACATCATGTTCAATTTGGCAACAAACCACTAGTCACTTAAAATGTTATTCCTATCACATATGCTATTCAAATCTAGCTTGCCTTAACTCATTAAAAGCTACCTACAAGGCGCATATGCCTACCAAATTCCAAGCTTTGCACCTAAACCCATAAAAAGTTATGCTACTAAACTCGAGGGGGGTTTTACGAAGATAGGAAATTCAATTTGGTTATAGATAATTAGTCACTCAAATTATTAATCCTATCACATACATTATTCAAATTTGTTTTGTTTTAATTCATTAGAAAACTAACCATAAGGCACAACTTCCTACCAAATTCCAAGATCTGCACCCAAACTAGTAAGAAGTTGTGTTATTAAACTCGAGAGGATTTGTGAAATTTCTCTTAGATTTCAAGCTCCCCACACTATTTGTTGCAACCCTAGCCTTGGGCTCGCGACAAAGGCAATGGGCTTGCAAGGGTGCGAGCCAAGACTAAACCCGAAAGTTGCATTCTCATGCCCCCAGGAGTGCAAAAGAGTGTGAGGGAAAGAACCTTCACACTCCCAAGTGAATTCCCATGTTGGGAGTTGGAGTCTCGATAGACTCTTGAATGTTCAGAGAGTGATTTCAAGGGTCAAAACCCCATGACTTGAAGAGTTCTTCATATCATTGAAAAGATATTAAAACTTAGATGTCTAAAATGGGCTTGCATCACTCATTTGGACATTTGAAACACAAGTTATGGCCAAAAGAAAGGTTGGGAGTCAATTTGACTCTCAACCACTAAAAGTCAGGAATCACCCTGATTTCCTTGCGTTAAGGCGGCATGCAACATGGAAAGCCCTCAACAAGGGCTATAACTTTATTTTTGACCTCGTCTCAATCTGAGGTTTGCACACAAAGTTATAGGGCCCCAAAGTGGTAGGAGTCCCAACTTTAGCAATTTCAAGACTCCCTCTTGGGAGTCTCGGGACAAAAAGCCATTCGGATGTGGGCCTCGTGGAGAGGCACATAATGTACTATAAGGGGGAAGGTGGTGGCTTCCTCCAAGTTTGGGCCGTGGTGAGTCTTGTGAGTCTGAATTTGCCCGTGGCTCGTCCTAGCACCAAAAGTGTTCCAATTATGCGTTAACCACCTTGTGTTGGTTTTGTGCAAGTCCGTGTGAGTAGTTGATGCTTGTCACTCTTCCTAGTCCCATTTCGGAGCTCCATCACACCCTTTTACCCCTCAAAGTGTTGTGAGCTAAAGAATGTGCCCTGACTTTTTGTTTTTCCGTTGTCTTTAATTTGGACTCACATTTGAATCCATTAAGGAGCTTGGGGGTGCGTCACTATCTCTACTCACTTCCATTCTCTCAAAAATACTAAAAACATCTAATCTATTCTTCTTTTTTCCACCATCTACTAAGACTAATCATTCTTTTCCTCTCAACAAAAGTTGTGGGAACAAGTATTCTCAAGATTTGAATAAAAAATTATCATTGGCCCTTAGAAGGTTCCATTGCTTGGTGGCCCTTGAAAGGTTCCAATGTTTGGTGGCCCTTGGAAGGTTCCAATGCTTGGTGGCCCTTGGAAGGTTCCAATGCTTGGTGGCCCTTGGAAGGTTCCAATGTTTGGTGGCCCTTGAAAGGTTCCAATGCTTAATGGCCTTTGGAAGGTTCTATTGCTTGGTGGCCCTTGAAAGGTTCCAATGCTTAATGATTAATGGAAGGTTTCAATGTTTGGTGGCGAATGGAAGGAAAAAGAGAAACACCTTTTCCCTTCTTCCCATTTTCCCCCCAACAAATTTTATTTAAACCTTCATTTTTTCCATTGATCTTAAAATTTTACTTTACCATGGTTTTATTCCGTTACTTATGCATTTCCTTCCTTTTCTTTGATCTATAAATCATAATCATGGATCTCGATGTAATAAGTCCTTCACACATTCATTACCGATTTGATTTTGATTAAAGATTTTTTTTCCTTTCCTTGAAATTATGGCGTTACATATGGCCACATCTTATGGGCCTCAAACTACACAAATGATTGAAAAACCGGCTTCGGATACATCTCTAAATTTGACATTGACACAACATCCTTATGATGAAGATCTTAAATCGGGATAGGTGCATTCTTGTCTTGAAGTTGATCCCCTTCGAGCTTGGTATTATCACATTTCTCTGAACTTTCGCACCTTGGTGATTTTGTTGCAAATTGACCCCATTTATAGTTAAAAACCTAAAGTTTTTTGTGAAGGTTATTATGAGACTAAAAAACCTCTGTCTTCACATGGTTTTCAATTCTTGGCATTGGACACTATCGTTGGTTGCGCGGTCCGATTTGTCAATTGCTTCCTAATAACAAGGCGGACTACTTAGTTCACACCATTCAATGAATCCTAGATTTCCTACAATTATGAATTATCACTATGGCATAGCCCAAGACTCAACTATAATTGTAGCTTTTCATTGATCTTATCCATAATCTAAATAAATGTTTCATTCATTATGAAACTCATGTTGCCATTACCACCTTATCACATTATTTATTTAATCGTTAAATTGTCTCGATTAATCTTATGTTTATAAGGCTTGAAAATTATTATATTTCTATCGAACCTTTCATTAACACCCCTTGAACTGTTTCATGAATCTTAAACATCTTTGTTATTCGCTAAATATTAGAACAAGATTAATGTTTTGATGAACACCACAAATTTTGGTGTTTGCTTCTACCCCCAACCTTCTAGAGATTTCTCACCCCTAATTACACACCTAAGGTTTTAAAATTATGGTTACCAGCTTTTTGTTGAATAAAATAACTAACCCAACACCTTATTCACCAATATAGTATTTCGAAAAAGAAAACAACTCCCCCATGCAACCATGCGCATTCATCATTCCTTATTCTAACATAAAGTTGTTAAAAACCCCTAATAACCTTACCACATTCAAGTATTCCTAATGTAATTTTTAAAAATTGAGAGTACTACACATGGTTATGTTGGTATGGCTCACATTGACCACATGGCCTTGACCTACCTTGTTAACAAACCACAATTGTTAGGCATAAAACAAGGTGGCTACTACTGTTTTTGGAATATGATTTTACCGAGATATCCATGAGGTAAAGTGTTGGGTGGTATTGGTAAACCTTACATCTAATGTGCCTCTTCACCACAACCTTCCTTGTGGTTTGGAAAAAATAGTGGTTTGGGACACCCACCATTGAGTGACCACATTCACCACATCCATGTCCATTTTGTTAGACATACATTCTTTTGTTAGAGGAGCCTAAACTACATGTAAACAACCACCATCATCAAGGACATGATGCCTTTGCACTACATCAAGCACATTGTTACAATGAACCTTAAGAACCCTAGCAATTGCTAACACATTCCCACCATGTCCAAACATTACCATGCTAAGTGTAGCATGTTTAGTTACCATATGGCCTTTTGTCTTAGCATGGCTCACAACATTTAGACATGTCCTAATGTTTTCAACGATTTCAACTTACACTTTGTTTCTTTGGCATGAAGGATATAAGGAGGAATGGATTTTTTTCAACAAGTAAGAATCCATTAGTTTAGTTACAACGTCTTGTTGTGCTTCACATCCCCTGATTTTAACAAAACACCATTCATTATTTTGGGAAGTTTTATAGCAAGTATTTTCACTTTATAATCAGGAGCTTTAGACTTTTGAATTCCTTCACTTGATGATCTAGCTTTCAAAGCCATTCTATAAGATCTTTTCCTTCAAGACTCAGCCTCTGTCTTCTACCTTCTAATTTCCTCATCAATTGGTAGGATGTTGTTACCATTAATAGGCAAGGTTTTTGCCATGGTGGTTCTTACGGTTAGTCTTAGCCTCACCACACCTCCCACCCAGTTCCTTTTGTTGCCCCTGATGGTAGCAACTAATAGTGGAATTGAATGATGATCCAACAAGCAATAAAGGTTTGCCATACATGCAACCAAGTTGAGGTAGATGTTACTTTTATATTCAACTAAAGGTTTTCATTACTTTCCCCATGCACGCTCTACAATCATTTGCTAACATTAATAGGTTAAAGGCAAGGTCAATAAGTTGTTTCAATGTCCAAAAATGTTGCTAATTTAGGTGAAACTCCTAAAAAAATGACTACTTTGAAGTTCTTGGTAGAATTATGGAGATTGAAAGAACTTACTTAGTTGTCATGAATCAAATTTCTATTGAGGAGAAAAGGTACGCCCATTGTTAAGTATTATAGAGCATGGCTTTCCATGTAGATTGTCTTTCCAAATGGTTGGTCCTCATAAGTTTGTTTGCCCCAAAATACAATTATAGTTAACTTAGGTTTAAACAATTTTCTTCTAATTATTAATATCAAACTACTTTCCAGTTTCTAGTGAAGTTAATGACATTGAAGTTATAATTGAAATGTAGAATTACATAAGTTTCCACATGTGCAAATATGAGTGATTGCAAAAACTTATTCATGTTTATACTTTTGGTTTATAATTTAAAACTCCAAGGGAAATTTACATATATATATAGCCATGTGTAAGAAAGCCATGATTTGATTATTTAAGTTCATGAACATGTTGCACTTGTGAGTGAATCTTTCCTTGATCATGTTATTTGTAAATGACTTATAATTTTCTACACAATTAATGTTAAACAAAGACATACTTGTTCATGTGTAGTTATTATATGCATTTGTCTATGTATCCTTGATGAGTATTGGAAGCCACACATGCCCCAATTTAGTTTGGTTGAAACATATCTATCATTTAAATCATGATCATAAAGGGACATTATATGATCAATATTAGGAACTTATCAATCCCCACATGAATATTTATCACCAACACTTTTTAATATAGATTATGTAGGGAACATTATTATTTTATTGGTTTTTGAAGTCCACTTTGCCAAATAAATATGTCCACATGGCAGTTTGGTTAGTTTGCCAAGTTGGATTACATGTTTGCCAATGAGCCACAAGTTGCAAAATTGCATAGTCCATCTTTGCACAATTGTCAAGTCCACATTACCACATCCACATTCCCAAGTTGGCATCTCCGCATTTTGTTGTTTGGCCACATTAGGTTGTGCTTCACCCTATGGAATGCCCCCAAACAAGTCTTCCATGCATCTTAGATTGAATAGTTAAACAACACCACAATTTGCTTAATCACAACAATAAAACCTACAAACGAAGAATCGATATCAATTTAAAATGTAAATGTGACTTTCACCTCTAGAATGTGAAGGTGTTTACCACGGACACTACTTCCAAGGTTCCAAAAAAACTTTTTTGGACCTAATGGATCATAGCCATTCCACCTAATACAACAATTGATCAACAACATTAGGAATTTGATATTTATAAAAGTAGGCTAGGACTGATTACATGTAGACAAGTTATAAACATGAATGGAAGATTACTACGACAACACTAGCTAGTGAGGAGGAAAGAATCTTAAGGAATATTTCATGCCACATCATGGAATATTTTAAATATATTTGTCTACCACATGGAAATAATATGTGGCAAAATATTTCATGCCTTGTCATGGAATATTTTGCCATGTCACATGTGTGATTTGTTGTGGAATCAATAACGATTTATTGGCTTTGAACATAGATATAACTAACATAGTTGTTGACAATAACATCATGTGAAGCTTTGAAATCAAAGGAAAATACAAAGATGGATTTTATCATTATAGGTGCAACTGATGTTCTAAATATCTAGGGCTTTTATATAATACTTTCAATATTTTTAAAACTATTGAAATGACAAGAAATTGCATGCTTGAAAAATAATTGATGGATTTAAATTAATAATTATATTAGTTCTTCAACAAACATGTGATGTAGTGGCAAGGTACTATGGTATTCTACAAAATAAAACAATATACATGAAAGCACATTATGACCATCAAAGGGTTTATTATTAATAAAATGTATATATTTTTATCAAATCACATGCTTTGATACCACACCACTTATGTATAATCACCATAACAAAAGAATGTATACATTTCATAAAAATGATTGAAACAATACACATTGGATTTTTTTTGTTAGGCCATTATTGGAAACTAAACTACTTACATAGTTGAGGCAATTACAACAAGCTTTGATGAATGAAAAAACCACAATTGATTTGAAACATATGTAGTTATGTACTATCATTAGAGTCCAAAGGTTTTGAACATTTTAACAAACACTGAACTTCATCCCAAATCCATGTGCAGTAATGAATGAAATCTTTCATGAACCCACAAAACATAATCATTTGCAAAACGTGATACAGATGTTTACATTACACATATGTCCCATGGCCACCTACAAAATCTACCAACATTATGACAAAGTAGTATACATGAACATCCAAAGAAATTTCCAATAGTGATGTTATATCATTTGTCAAAAGAAAGAAAACTATAAATTTATCCATACACAAGTGGAAGGACATTAGCAGCGGGGAAAATTATCACAACCTTAGCCTTGGGCTCATGACCAAAGCAAAGACATTGAAAGGTGTGGGCCAAGAATGCAACTTAGGAATCACATTTGCATTATTGGGAGTGTGAGGGAATGAACCCACACACTCCCAAGTGGATTCCCACTTTAGGAGTTGAAATCCCTATGGAATTTTGAATCTTCAAAGAGGTATTTTAGGGGTCAAAATTCATTGGATTAAAGAGTCTCTAATACCATTGAAAATCTTTTGAAATGTAAATGTCTAAAATAGGCCTGCATGACCCATTTAAGTACTTAAAGCACAAGTTATGGCCAAAAGAAGGGTTGGGAATCAAAGTGTCAATTTGATTCCTGACTACTAAAAGTCATGAATTGCCTTGAAAGTGGCGTGCCACATATTGTAGGAAAGATTTCAACAAAGGCTATAACTCTTTTTTTTGAGTTCACCTCAATCGGAGGTTTAAACAAGACGTTATGGTCCTCTAAAGTGTCAAGAGTCCTAATTTCGAAAATTTCAAAATTTTCAACTTCGGAGTCCCAAGACAAAATGACATTTCAATGCATCCCTTATGGTTAATCACAAAGAATACTATAAGGGGGAAGATGGTGAGTTCCCCCAAGTTTGGTCCGTGATGAGTCTTGTGAGTTCATGTATGCTCGTGGCTTTCGTCTATGCACCAAAAGTGCTCCAATTATGCACTAACCAACTTATTGTTTGGTTTGTGCAAATTTGTGTGAATATGATGGATTCCCAATTCCTCGAAGGACTCAAATGTGAGTCCAAGTAGAAGACAGTGGAAGAGGGAGGAGTCGGGGCATGCTCCCTAACTCACAACATTTTGAGGGGTAGAAGGGCATGTTGGAGCTCCAGGATGGGACTAGGAAGAGTTGACAAGCTTCATTCACTCACATGGGATTGCACACAACCCACACAAAGTGGTTAGTGCATAGTTGGAGCACCTTTGGTGCTAGGACGAGCCACAGGCAACATGGACACACTAGACTCACCACGGCCCGGACTTGGGGGAATTCACCACCTTTCCAATAGTATGTCGCACGCCCTCTACAGCGAAGTAAATCAGGTCAATTCTTAATTTTTTCTGGTTGGGAGTCAAATTAGCAGTTTGACTCTCGACCTTTCTTTTGGCCATAACTTGTGTTTTAGATGTCCAAATGAGAAATGTAAGCTCATTTTAAACATTATGTTGTAAAAGCTTTCAAATGATACAAAAAACGCCACAATACATTGAGTTTTGATGCCTAAAATTGGTCTCTGAAGTTTCAAGAGTCCACCGGGACTCCATCTCCCAAAGTGGGAGTTGCCTTGGAAGTGTGAGGGTTCACTCCCTCATACTCCCTCACATTTTTTTACACTCCCAAGAGTATGTGATGTGACTCCCGGGCTTCTTCTTGGTTCGCACCCTTGCGACTTCTTTGCTTTGACTCTCGGGCTTCCTCTTGGCTCGTAACCTTGTAACCCCTTTGCCTTGGTTGTGAACCTAAAGCTAAGGTTGCGACAAAATAGTTGATTCACTCGTCATTCTTCCTAGTCCCCATCCCATAGCTCTAGCACGCCCCTCTTACCTCCAAAATGCTACGAGTTAAAGAATGTACCATGCCTCATTTTCTATTGTTTCACCTTCGGACTCGCATTTGAGTCTTTCAAGAAGTTTAGGGGTGCATTAAAAATAGTGCATTGGAGAAGTAACATGTTAGCCTCCCAATTGTTGATGTGTTATTCTGTTAATTTGAAGAGGGAATGTTGTCTCACCTTTTCGCACAAACGAATTGTGGGCCAACAATTTGCATCAGAAGTGACATGCCCCCAAACTCCTTAGAGGATGGAAATGTGGGTCCCAAAGTGAATAATAAGAAAAAAAAATAATTGGGGCACATTCCTTAACTTGTAACACTTTGAAGGTAGGAGGGTTTGTTAGAACTTCGGGATGGGACTAGGACAAACTCACAAGCTAGAATTCATGATGAAATCAACCTGCATAACCAAGAAAAGAAGACGATTAGTGCAAGTTGAATGAAAGTGGTGTGACAAACTTAATAAGGACAATTTCAAGCACAAGTTTTACATGGCCTGTAACCTTTAAGATGAAACACCACTCCCCTCCCTATAGTATACTCTATGTCCTTTCACAAGGACTACATCCAAATGTCACTTCTCCCTGGGACTCCCAAATGGGAGTCCCAAAACTTGGACTCTTGTCGTCCCAAATTTTTGATGTTCATATTTTTTCAAATCAAGTTTATTTTGAGAATGTGAGGGAAATATATTTTAGCCTTCAATAGGATCTTCTAATAGTGTATAACATGCCCCAATTGGAGTAAATTTAGCCCATGCTTTCAAGGGGTTTGTGGTCGAGAGTCAAATTCCCAATTTGACTATTGCCTTTTTTAAAAATCATAACTCATGCAAATTGAGTTTAAATGAAGAATGTCGCAACCCTAGCTTTGGGCTCGTAACCAAAGCAAAGGGGTTACAAGGTTGCGGACGAAGAGGAAGCCCGAAAGTCAAGGCAAAGAGGTCGTAAGGGTGCAGGCCAAAAAGAAGTCTGGGAGTCACATCACATACTCCTAGGAGTGTAAGAAAGTATGAGGGAGTGAACCCTCACACTCCCAAGGCAACTCCCACTTTGGGAAAGGGAGTCCCGGTGGACTCCTAAAATTTCTGAGATCAATTTTAGGGGCCAAAACTCAAATTATTATGGCGTTCTTTATATTATTGGAAAGCTCTTAGAACGTAGATGTCTAAAATGGGCTCACATTGCTCATTTGGACATCTGAAACACAAGTTATGGCCAAAGGAAGGGCTGAAAGTCAAACTGCCAATTTGACTTTCAACTAGAAAAAGTCGGGAATCGATCTGATTTACTTGGTTACAAGGGGCGTGCGACATACCGTTGGAAAGTTCTCAACAAGAGCTATAACTTTGCTTTAAATTGCATCTCAATTTGAGGTTTGCTCGCAAAGTTATGGGGCTCCAAAATTGCGAGGGTCCCAATCGGCGCGATTTCGGGACTCCCACTCGAGAGTCCTAGGAGAGAAAAGCCATTTGGATGTGGGCTCCGTGGCCAGCCACAGAGTATATTATAAGGGGGAAGGTGGTGGTTTCCCCTAAGTCCGGGCCGTGGTGAATTTAATGTGTCTGTGTTGCCTGTGGCTCGTCCTAGCACCAAAGGTGTTTCAACTATGCACTAACCACTTTGTGTGAGTTATGTGCAGGCCCGTGTGAGTGAGTGAAGCTTGTCAACTCTTCTTAGTCCCATCCTGGAGCTCCAACACACCCCTCTACCTCTCAAAGTGTTATGAGCTACGGAGCGTGCCCCGACTTTTCCCTCTTCCACTATCTTTTACTTGAATTCACATTTGAGTCCTTCGAGGAGTTGGGAGTGTGTCAAACAATATGAAGGCACTTTAAACATTTATGCTTCAATACCTTTTTAATGGTATCCTAGGGGCATGATTTGGTGCTTATTTTCCTTTCCAATGAAGGCTTTGAACATTGCAACTTTCACATGAATGTAACTCTCAAAGTGGGAATGCACTTGGGAGTCATTGGGCTCCATCCCTTACACTTTCCCCCATTTTTGAAAGTTGTTTCACACCTAAACACACTTTCTTGGCTTCATGGGCCTTGCATTCCACATTTAATCATGAACCCAATGTTAGGGTTACAACATGGATGATTTTACAAAGCTTCAGCAATTCACAACAAACACATGAAAATTGCTTGAACTAGAAGAATGGGAGCCAAATAAACTTTGAACATTGTTTCTATGTAGATGGTCAAATGAAAATGATGTTTATTCTAAAGTTGTTACCTTTTCTTGAATTAAATTAGTACCTTTTTGGATGGGCTAAACAATTGGAACTACATGCTTAACAATTGTAAATTTTTTTGCTATGTCATTGATGTAATGGTTGAAGTCATTTGAATAAAACTAGTGCTTATGATGTTCAAGTGATCTGCTATGATATTATACCCAAAAAATTGAATGTCACAACCTTAGCCTTAGGCCCGTGACCAATGCAAGGGGCTTGTAAAGACGCGAACCAAAAGTGAAACCTGGGAGTCACATTTCATGCTCTCGCAAATGTAAGGGAGTGTGAAGGAATGAACCCCACACTCCCAAGTGAACTCCCAGTTTAAGAGTTAGACTCCCAATAGACTCCCAAATCTTCGAAGGGCAATTTTAGGGGTCAAAACTCATTATATTGAAAATTTTATTACACCATTGGAAAGTTCTTGGAACTTAAATGTCTAGAAATGGGCTCGTATGACCCAGTTAGGTACTTAAAACATAAGTTATGGCCAAAAGAAGGGTCGAGAATCAAACTGCCAATTTGATTTCTAACCACTAAAAGTTATAAATCTCCATGATTTAGTTGCTTACAAGTCGCATGCCACATTTTGTTGGAAAGCTTTTGACAAGAGCTACAACTTTGCTTTAGATCTCACCTAAATTAGAAGTCTAAAAAATAAGTTATTGGCCTACAAAGTTGCGGGAGTCCCAATTTCGAAAATTTCGAGACTTGTAACTTGAGAGTCAGGGGACAAAATGACAATTAGGTGTAGGCCTCATAGCTAGGCAAAGAGAATACTATAGGGGGGAAGGTGGTGGCTTCCCCCAAGTTTGAGCCGTGATGAGTCTTGTGAGTTCATGTTTGCCCATGGTTTGTCCGTTCACTAAAAGTGCTCCAATTACACACTCACCAACTTGTTGTTTGGTTTGTACAAGTCAGTGTGAATAATTGACCTGGTTGTCACTCGTTTTAGTCCCCCATCTTGGAGTTCCAACGTGCCCTTTTACCCTCAAAGTGTTGTGAGCTAATGAGCGTGCCCTAACTCTTTATATTTTCGTTGTTTACCTTTTAGATTCACAATTGAGTCTGTCAAGGAACTTGGGGTGCGTCATATTTTTTTCAGTAAGATTTTTTTGAAATTTTGTGCAATTTGAGTACATGTTACATATAAAAGTTGTAGACAAATTTAAAGTTTTTGTATTAATTTACCTATTGTTATTTTAGGCTATTATTGAAAAACTCAAAAGTTGAAAACTTAATGGGAATAGAAAAACTCGTTAACATTTGGCAACCATGAAGTGGATCAAAATTTAGGAACCATCATGCTTAGAATTTATGATTATAATTTCTAATTTTAATAGGTTAAATTTGAATAACAACCTTGCTTGCAATTTTGGTTTATATTAAGTTTATTTATTTTGTGTAAATTTTAGGATTTAAATTTATGTTTCTTGATTTAGTTTGAAAGCATTAGGAAATAGGGTGAGGTTAGTGCATAATTTTTTGAAATAAATTGGTGCCCAAACTATTTTATAAAAAATTCTATAAATTTTTTAATGCTAGGAAGGGTCATTTTAGTTTTATCTTGAAGAATAATCTAAAGGTTTTCCTAGAACCCATCGATTTTAGAAAATGTCAAAAATAATTATTAAATGTCTTAAAAAACAACTAAAACAAGTTACACATTAGCTTGTTCCAGAACTTGCACAAGAGCAAGCTAAACAATAATTGCAACCTATAGGAAATGAACATGTGAATGCACCAAACACAAATGTAACACAAAGGGGGGAAACTAATAAGCAACATCAAAATGCAACTAAATTGGTTATGTAGTGAGACCTAGTTACACTCCCAACCACTCATCAAGTAATACCACACACATTAACCCAATTACATGTAATGAATGTTCATCATGATGATAATCATGAACGTGTTCAGTTATTCGATGAAGTTGTTTTCGCAAGACAACCATGGCGATATGTAACCCCATGTCATTATTTACCCATAACCTACACCAATTACAACATCTATTGGTTCTCAAAACTAACACACTCCCAACTCCCTAAAGGACTCAAATGTGAGCCCAAGTAGAAAACAACATAAGAAGGAGGAGTCGGAGCACGCTCCCTAACTCACAACACTTTGAGGGGTAGAGGGGCGTGTTGGAGCTCCGGGATGGGACTAGGAAGAGTTGACAAGCTTCACTCACTCACACGGGCATGCACACAACCCACACAAAGTGGTTAATGCATAGTTGGAGCACCTTTGGTGCTAGGACGAACCACGGGCAACACGAACACACAAGATTCACCATGGCCCGGACTTGGGGGAAGCCACCACCTTCCCCCTTATAGTATATTCTATGGCTAGCCACGGAGCCTACATCCAAATGGCTTTTCTCTCCCGGGACTCCTGAGTGAGAGTCCCGAAATCCCGCCAGTTGGGACTCTCGCGACTTTGGAGCCCCATAACTTTGGGAGCAGACCTCCAATTGAGGTGCGGTCTGAAGCAAAGTTATAGTTTTTGTCGAGAGCTTTTTCCAACGGTATGTTGCACGTCGTCTACAGACAAATAAATTGGGTCGATTCCCGATTTTTGGCAATTTGACTCCCAGCCCTTCTTTTGGCCATAACTTGTGTTTCAAATGTTTGAATGAGCAATAAAAGCCCATTTTAGACATGTACGTTTCAAGAGCTTTCCAACGATATAAAGAACGTCACAAGCCATTGAGTTTTGACCCCTCAAATTGCTCTTTGAAGTTCTAGGAGTCCACTGGGACTCCATTTCCCAAAGTGGGAGTTGCCTTGGGAGTGTGAGTGTTCACTCCCTCACACTTTCTTACACTCCCGGAAGTATGTGATGTGACTCCCCAGCTTCCTCTTGGCCCGCACCCTTGCAATGCCTTTGCCTTGACTCCCGAGCTTCCTTCCTCTTGGCCCGCAACCTTGCAACCCCTTTGCCTTGGTCGCGAGCCCAAAGCTAGGGTTGCAACAAAAACCAACCACTAATTACCAACATCAATTTAGTACCCATTAATTTAAAGGTGGAACAATTTCAACTACTTAATAGGTTGGAACAACTTCATCACATCAACCAAAGACCCTCTAATCAATCTATTTCCATACCAAATATGGAACATGTTGAACTTCAAGTATAACCAAATGATTATTTAGCAAGAAATTTCATATCAATAAGGCGACTGGCTATTGAAACCTACACTTAGTCAAGGTGAAAGATCATAAGTACCACACCATAGACTAGTTTTATGAGAAAACCAAGGTGTTGGAATTGTAACCTATTCATATTATCAACAAGTGGGACGCATGTTAATGCCCAATTGTTGATGATAGACTAAGGCAATTATTAGAGGAGATGATGAATGTTCATCAACCTATTTTTCCAAACACTATAACAATAATACCCAATGTGTTTGTAATAGGAACTCAAACCATGAATTCTAGTATAGGTTATAAATAGTACTTATTAATTATTAGACAACCTGGTCACAACTTGTTACACCAATCATACCAAGTAAAACTAGCATGTTACCTACTTCAACATATCTAATGTGGTATAATGTCATATCACCTTTTGTGCTTTTATATAATCTGTATCCAACATACCCAACCAGAAGAAAAGGATTTGATCCTTTCATCTTTAGGAACTATACATGTTATGTGCTTGGGTATGTGTACCTAGTACCTGAACAACCTGTTACACCACCAACACATACACCACATTTTGTTGGAAATTAATTTCCTATAGTGGTTCAACTAGTGATTAACATGGATAGATAATCTATCCAACAACCTATTATTGCAACAATACCAACCATTGTATAAGTTAATATCAATTTACCAACTTATGTACCCAAAGGTTCTGCTCACCAACCACCGAATGGAGGACAACCTAGAGACTCACTTGGAGGAAGTTCATCTGGAAGACATCGGCCTAGAGGACCACCCTTTAATCCACATGTTGGATCATTTGGATGGTTAACACTTGCCCCACGTATGTTTATACCCCCATAGTATCAACCACCTATTGTACAACTTGTACTAAAATCAACAACCAAGTTGCCATATAAGAAGCTACAATATCCAACCTATGTCAAGGACACTAATTTAGATGTTCACATCAAAATGTTCAAGAACGTCATTAAAGCTAATGGTGAAACAATGGAAGTTGACATCATCAACTTGTTTGGTTTTACTTTCAAAAATAATATCTCCAAACGGGGTGAGAACTTTATTCAAAACCATCAAAATTGCACTTTTGAATAGTTAGAACAAACATTTTGCAAGCGATTTAGAATTGTGAAAAATGATGAGGAGGTTTATATGCAATTACGAAACATACAATAACAAATTGCCAAACATGTTGAGGTTTATTATGAATGCTTATTGAAATTAACTAATTGTTTATAGGTTAAAGCAACAAATGTTTTCTTCACCATTATTTTCAGACCATGTTTATTACCTTACCTAATATTAACAACTTCATGAATGAATAAAGATACCTTGATTGAACACAAGGAAGTTGCTATAGTATGTGAAGAAATTGGACATGTTGGTTTGAGTTATAATGTTATACTAACCACACTAGAGGCTAATTTAGTAGTTAAACCTATAGTACCTACAATTATAGCCAAATCATCATTAACATTACCAATTGTGGTAAAACATGTCATACACTTGAAACCTATCATAACAAAAAAATAAAAGTAGCAATTATACTAGCTACCATAGTGAAGTCTATAAAATTTGTAATAGAATCTAAAATCCAATCTGTTAAATTGGTTAGAATACCTATTCATTATCCTTGCATAGTTTGTTCTAGTGCAAAACATAGATATGGAAAATATCCCAGGAAGATTGAAGTACAAAACATGATTATAACTAACTTGTTAATTATAATACTACAATAGCACCTAGATCGCCTAAACCTGACAATGTTGTGAAGAATTCTTGCACACCTTCACTATTAAAATATGCACTCACAGAAAACCCGGTTGGAAGTGGAACTACTATGTAGTTGTAATCTAACACGTAAGGCGGTTCAAGGTAAGTAATGGAATTCATTAAAGATCTAATGCGTTGTGTCCAACATTTACACATAACATCCTAATCTAACATGCATTGCATTTTTGAAAGCTAATCTAAAAGGAGCCATGGTATAAAATTTCATAAGTTTTTAGTTTTATTTTTAATTTATTTTTGATCAAGAGTTAAACTTTGAAGTAGAAACCACTTGCTTAGATTGAAGGAAAAAACAGACAATTTGACCCCCTTTACTTCCAACAAGTGTAGCTCCCTTACAACAACTCCGATGATGCTGAAATTTTGGGAGAACATTCTACACCTTCCAAACTAAAACACATTTAATTTTGACACAAATCCAACGATGGATTTGGGAGGAAAAATTAATTGAAGTAAAAATCCAGAGGCTTTGTCATGGAATTCCTTCCATGGACTCCACCACAACACCCTCTACTTCCAACCAATGTAGCTCCCTGACAGCAACTCCGATGATGCTGAAATTTTGGGGGAACCTTCTACACCTTCCAAACTAAAACTGATTTCATTTTGACACAAATCCAACGGTAAATTTAGGAGGAACAACTAATTGAACCAAGATTCCAGAGGCTTTGCTACAAATACCTGTCACACACAACTTCCTTCCATGTTTAATCCTTGCACACTCCTTTTCCACGAACACCTCTCCACACATAAGGATTAAACATTCTTCCTCACACTTCCTCCTCCTCTTTCCTTCCTTCCCACATACACACAATGCCTTCTCCCTTGGTAAGCCTCCATGACCTTCCTTGAGCTTGTTCCCTTTGTCCAATGAAAGCTTTACAATCCTTTGTTCCAATCAATGGCCTCCTCATCCTTCTTGAGCCAATGAGAATAAAGAATAAATTGCCATCCAATTGAGTTTAAGATGAAAATTTTTGGGCCCAATGAAACACAAGGAAAACTCCATCTTCCAATCAAATAGGATGATAATCCTCATGACTAATGAAATTGGAGGATTCATCCCTTCTTTTATCTTCGATATCTTGATGAGGTCTCTTGAGCTTGATCCTTATCCTTTCCGTTCGTTGACCTCCACATCCTATTTTTTCATCCTAATTATTTCAAGTAACTAACTACTAGGATAGTTTATCGGTAGTAACTAGTAATGTCCTTGAATTTTTACTTGACTAATTCAATGGTTGAATTAACATTCCCTTGTACTATTTACTCTCTTGATATCCCCTACCTATTTATTTTACCATGTACTAGTTAACTATGTAGTACATAATAAATTAGAAGTAAATTTGCACCACAAAAACCCCACATACTTCTAGATCCGTTGTCGAAATTAGGGTTTGATGAATCCCTTAAATTTAGGATGTTCGAGGTTTCGTGAGGTTCCGCTGTCACTCCCGCACCTTACGCCTATCGTAATTTGTTAAATAAAAAGGCCTCGACCCCTTCTGAACGCAAGTACCACATTGTTTGTGCTACCTTCTTAGTTTTTTTGTTGATGTAGGTGAGAACTAGTCATGGCGGATGATGTTGCTATGCCTTCGAATCCTCTAGTTACACCAGTAGAACAGGAAGAGCTTGAAGAAGCATCGTTCAACGTGATTATTTCTTAACGGCTGCGCGAAGAAGAACCGCCCAGGCGAGTGATGCGCACTCGAGTTGATCGTTCGGCATGGGATCGTTAACTATCTCTTAACCCACATGCTTTAGCAATTTACTTAGAATTCGTTCCTGCTCGTGGAGCCGCGCCAGAAAGGTTCGAAGAATGTCAATGCGAAGATGATGATGTCCGTCTCCATTGTCGAACGTGGGTTCCCGGTGATGGCCATTATCGTTGGCTACGAGGGCCAATCAACCCCCTTTTCATGGAACACTAAGCTGAGTACCTCGCTCGCACCATTCATCGTATTCTAGATTTTCTGTAATTGTGATCTATCCTTTAAGTCGGTTATTCACCTGAGGCTACTCAGGCGAAAATGTTAATACTTAAATTTGAATTGATTCTATTTAGAAGTCTGATAGAAGTGAAACTAAATAAAGATGTACTAGGACTACATCCTAAAAATCTTACAAGTACATCATTAGTGTTTGAAGATTCTTCTACAGACTAACTTAACCTTGTCATGGTGAAATGTTATTATTAATTATGGGCTTGTATTTCCTATATATCAATAAATCACATCTAATTCTACATCCCCTTTCCCTTCTCTGCAACATAAAAGGGATAATGTACTTTAAAAGGTTTATTAGGTGCTTAACTGATTAAGCGTTACATCAATTGAAATAAAGAAGTACTATATGCTTGGAAATATCACAAAGGTTGATTCAACTATTAATAATCACTACTTGGAGTTTGACATTTTACAAAGGACTTTCATAAGGTTAAGACTGCATTCATTGTGGGGTTACTTTCAAATTGTTGTTAAGGAGAATTTTATGTAAGTTCATGGATATTTCATTTTGCTAGAACCCACACAACATTTGTTTCATAAGCTTACATGTTTCCTTAGAATTATTTTCTGCAATCACATTAATATTTGTGCTTGGAGCATGTATGTGTGAAGAGAAAAGAGCATGTTTGTGACTTAAAAAATGTGACAGGAACTTGTGGGTTTCATTAGCTTTGCTTTAAATTTTAATTAAGACTTCCTTTATAATAGTGGGTAAAAATATATTGAGCTAGTATTTCTCATTGCTTAGGGGTTTTATTTACTGATATTGAATGCTAGCAACCTTTCCTTATTGTGGAGTTAACATTAAAATTGACCTTCTTGTGGAAAGTTTTATTGCTACTTTACCTTGGTAGGCTAAGTAATGCAACTTGAATAAGGTTATCAATATCCAAGGGTTTCCAAAATGTGGAAGAAGGAGTGGAGGCAAGTGTACACATTTACTTACAATAACTACTACAACTCATCCAAGATTATAATTTTGAGATATATGTGTACCCAGTGTCCCCAATTTTTTTTTAGACCCATGTTGTTGTGCACATCTTCAACCATGTCCTACAATCATGGCTCCATGAAGCTTAGTAGACAAGTCCTTGTGGAAAACAATTACATTGGCTAAATTTTTTTCCTTATTTATTAGCACTAAGTGGTACGGTTCTCTCTCATCCAGTCTCTAAAATTTGACTGTTGAATATAAATGCATAATGCAACTTGTGAGTGAACCCCCTCGATTGCTCTATTTAAATTGGCAGAGGAGGTGTAATTTGTGTGTTATGTCATATGTAAATTTAGAGGATGTCCCTCCCATATATTGGAGCCCGTGCATTTTGTAGCATGGGCACAATGTACGCCTACATAATCCATTGGTTGTGGTGATTTATGGACATAGATTAACTTGAGGTATACATGATTTTTTTGGAACATAGAAAGTTTCATCTTATCCTCCAACCTTATCATATTACTATCCTGATGTTTGTAACCTTCCTCTTCCCAAGGGAATGAAGACTTGGTATGAGTCAGCACGTGAGACAATCTTTTGTTAACCCATGTTCAGTGTAGCATATTGATTGGTGTCATATTTAATTGTTAATCTAGTTGCAGGTGAGCTTAGGGATGAATTCAAGCTTGATGGTACACACCTCAACCTAACTATGTTATTCTTCTTGCAAGGGCACTTGTTA
>Ga0116231_10006050_pt1 | contig 23424 bp, 13 predicted proteins | sample S1TSphgellanicum_2_FD_89695 | JGI IMG/M metagenome (GOLD analysis project Ga0116231, IMG submission 89695) | Host-associated microbial communities from peat moss isolated from Minnesota, USA - S1T2_Fd - Sphagnum magellanicum MG | ecosystem: Host-associated > Plants > Peat moss > Unclassified...
CCCCCCCCCCCCCACTACCGAAAGAACCGGCGGTTATATAGAGGAGCATGTTTTCGAAAATTTCCAAAACTTTCGAGAATCAAAGTTCAAAATGTCAGAACCGGGGTTTTGAGTTTTCTCATGTCAAGTAAGGGAGTAAATACCCGAACTGATAACTTGAGGGTACACACGGCTGGTTTTGATACCCGCACAACGTCGGTTGGGACCACTGCACGTTCGGGGTGGCTAGAGTGGCGTAGCCACGAGTGTCCAAAGGTCACGGGTACCACTAATATATATATAGAACATGAAAAAACACATACATATTTATTTTTTAATCCATGTTGGTGAATAAAAGAAAAGAATGAAATAATTATTAGGAAAAGAGTGAGGCAATTATTAGAAAAAGATTAAAATAGTTGCATTTTCATATGATCCTTCACATTGTAGTTAACTGAAATTGTCAATGGACAACCATGCAATAGAATATGCAAAATCCTCCTTATACCAACTCCAAGAAAACTCATGACTGAAATTTTGAAATTTTCATTTCAATAAATAAAAAATTCCTTAAGAATCAATATTTTCCTTCACAAAATTTTGTTCTTTAGAAAAAAAAACAAAATTTCACATTTTTCACATTTCTGAAAATAATATAATTAGCGTCAAGCTTGCCAGGGTACTGTGGTAATCATCTACACTATCTAATGTCTCAGATTGACAAGAGACTTTATTGCAGAATCCAAACAAGCCAGTATATTTTCAGATTTTCCATTCACTGAGGACCGGACTCTGAAGAGTACCAGAAATGGATAATCTGAATGAATGATGAATGAGATGAATTACATTCTGTTGGGTTTCTCAGCTAAAGCTAATCCCTTGATTTGATTCCTTGGGCGGAAGGAAAAAACTTTGAAGCCAAGACCTGTTGCACTCACAAACCAAATATCTAGTACCTAAACGATTTTGGCAACAAACTGCTGAATAATTAATTAAATTTTAAATAGTAACTTCGGCAGTTGGTTTGTTAATTCTGAAATTTTTGGCAGATAATGACTATATTAAAAAATAAACAGTCCTTCTTCAAGTTTGTGGGACAGTTTAGTGTACCCAGAAGTCTTAAGTCTCAATACTTGAATGTCTGCAATCCAAATCTGACATTAAAATATTTGATTGTATTAAAATTTCAGCACAAATATTAAATAATTTTTCAAAAATTGTACAAAAAGAAAAATAATTTAGTTTATGCCGATTCCTTACTATGGTATGAGGGGAGAAAAGATCTCTTAGTTAGAGTGATAAGTAATGTTGAAGGGCAGATCCACAGCGGGTTCTCTCGTTAACAGTTGCGGGCATGCCTACTTATTAGCACAAGTTCTCAGGTCCAATAACAACATAAACCTCGACGTGACCTGCCTGTGCTTGGAAATAAAAAAGTAAACATGATTACAATCTGCCACCCTAGAAGCTCCAACATTCTATCTGGACATAGTTGTTATTGCAGACAGTACAAAAGTACCATGTTCTTCTTCTTTTTTCCTTTTCTGCCCTGGCTTGATCTATCTTTTTCTCAAAAAAGATGGATGATGCTCAGGAGCATGTTGGGTCATGTTATGCACGTTTTGGGCTTTGTAAGGACCACTTAACAAGTAAAGACCCTTGCAGTACAAAAAGATTGTTTTGAAAAAAATTGCCCACGTTATGGGGAAAAATATCTTCATGTCATCAAATTTAGACAATAGTTTGTAGCATGTTAGCCAAAATATAGCATGATTCCCAAACCTTTTTTACTTTCCTCACTTGCTTGTATCCAAATTTGGCTAAGTCATCTTGTGGATGATAGGCTACCTAGCTCACAAATTTGAGGGAAAAAAAAAGTTATAAAAAACTCCAAAGAAATTCTTAGTATAGTTGGAGGTACTCTTACAATGTCTAATATTTCAGGGGCCATTTCTGAAATGCCAAGACACAGACCTCTGGCAAGTAGCACCAAAAAAATAAAAAATAAAAAAGAAATCAATTTTTACGCCATGTAAAACCCTTGACCACATATATTACCGGAATCAGCCCCCCCTTGGCTCCCCCTCATGTGGGCCCTTATGCTGCATTCACACTTGATGTTAGAATCAATGTTTAAATGAAAATCTAGGTGGCATCCTAGGTGGCACCCAATGTTAAATGGGTGATAGCTTAATGTGAATGTTAATTTAACATAAAACTTTCATGATAAGTAAGTTTAAGTCTTAAATGACTAGTATGGTGTTGTGGGACTCAACATTAGAGTCCCTAACGCCAAGTGTGAACACTGTTTATTCTGGTAATGCCCGCAGCCTCGAGCGTCAACCCTACATGATAGGCTTAGCTATGATCTGTGTCAGCGAGCAAGAGAGAATCTGTGGATGTGATGGACTGTTTATGTATCTGGCAGCTTTCACTCAACATTCAATAAAACTGAGGACTAGTAGAGAGCACGATTCCTCCAAAGCGGCAAAGAGAGAGAGATAGAGAGAGAGAAGAAAGAAAAACACACAGGCGTCCTTGGGAAGGTGTAGAGTTGAATGCTCTTTTCCAGTATCAAGTTGCAATATGGTAGGGCTGCTTGTCAGTAGCAAGTTGCAATATGGCAGTGCTGCTTGTCAGTAGCAAGTTGCAATATGGCAGTGTTGCTTGTCAGTAGCAAGTTATGAAGTTGACTGCTCTTTCGTGGCAACTTGCTCTGGGTTACCACTCACTGTACTAGCAAGTTGCACTATCGACTATGGCCATGTAAAGTTTTTCTTTGCAGACTGGATGGAGCCAACAACAGCAACTGCAGAATTGGATAATAACCAGAACTAGCCTACTGGGCTCCACACAGAGTCACCAGAAGCTGCCACCAGCAAACAGGCTTGAACCCATTTCGTGGTAGGTACGAGGTCAAGTTGCTCAAATGCTTTGTGTCTTGTGAATGGGGATAGATAAATAGAGAGATAGAAGAAGAGAAATGTCTATTTTTGAAACCAGAACTTTGAGCTGAACAAGGATTTCCTTTTGATCTCAGACTTAGTCATTTTTCCTAGTAAGAAGATCAAGCTGGTATAGAGCAAAAACTTGGCTTTTTTCTTTTCTTTTTCTTTTTTTTCTCCTCTCATTGAAGTAGCTAAGTTTTCAGAATTTTGAGCGATAGTTTGTCGTTCAAGCTCTTGGGTACCATGATGGACTTGGGGATTCTGCCTTCTTTACAAGACAATCAGACGATCAATATTGGGTTTGAAGGAAGGAATGAGAATTCCAAGCAATCTACTACTACTACCAAGAAGCCTCCTGTGAAGAGATGTGCGTGGATGATTGGCAAGCAGTTGAGAAAGACGTTGGGGGACAAATTTGCTGAGAGCTTTGCCTCGATAGTAGCGCAAGTCGTGGCCAACAGCAGTACTGCGATGAAAAACTCCGAGCTGGTTACAAAAGTTCAAGAAGAACCAGCTGAAGCTGCCCGTGTCTCAGACTCCAGCTTAAGGAATTCCTTACAATCTGAGGAGCTGGAAACCGCGTCTTCTGTTCAAGGGCTGCACGCTACATGGCGATCAACAGTCTGTGATCATCATCGGCTGGGTGACGCCTCTGAAGGGGAAGCAGCTCAAACCAAGCGTGTGTGCCGTGGTACTCCACCGCCTGACTTTCTCTCGCAGTTTTCCCATGACACCACCAGCTCAACGGGAGCTGCAGCTTTCCCTCTCGACGAGAACGATCCTGAGGATATGTGTATCTTTGGAATTCTGAATAATTTCGGTAGCGATACAGCTGCTGGGTCGGAAGCGTTCCTTCCCAGCTTCCCCGTGCCAGGGCCGGCCGCGACACCACAAACAATTCCTAGCTTACTAGGGCCAGTGATCACGAAAGAGAAGCTACCACAGTGCTCTGAGCATGCAGAGAAACTGCAGCAGCCAGTATCTTTAGTTACTGCATCAGGAGCTACAGCTAGAATTGCAGCAGAGCGAAGTCTGCAGGTGAAGCTGCCACAACAACCTGGCAGCAAGCAGCCGCACTTTCGGGGTGTAAGACGAAGACCTTGGGGCAAATTTGCAGCGGAAATTCGAGACTCTGCACGTCAAGGTGCGCGTGTGTGGCTGGGAACTTTCGACACTCCTGAAGAAGCAGCTCTGGCTTACGATCGAGCGGCTCTCAAGATGCGAGGCTCCCGAGCCCTCCTCAATTTCCCACTCCTTGCCACCACCGCTCTGTCCAATCCTGCTTCCATGAATATCCCCGCAGCTACCTTATTGAAGATGCTAAGAAACCCAACTAGTCCCACAGTCCATCAGCTGGGAGCTGCTGCTGCAGCACCTGTGATGGGGCCGGTCTCAGCTATTGATCTCAGCAGCAGCGACTTGAATACGTCCACAGATGATCACTGGTTCAAGAAGAGGCCTAGAGAAGCCAAGGTGCCTGAAATGCAGCAGAAATTCCATACAACAACATCCAGCATTAGGCGTGCTCGCATCATGCAAGCTTTCCCCTGATCAATTTATAGCCAGCTGATCAACAAATCCCTCTCGACAGTTCTTCATGTACATGTCTTCGACACTCTCCAGCTCGGATTCTTCTTCTTCCTCCTCCTCTTCTAGGACATACACAATTTTGGCCATGATTCAAGTCTTCTGCTGTGAGAGATCTATTCAGCAACCACAGTCAAACTTGCGAATAGAGTAGTTCTAGACAGACTCAAGTGAAGCTCTCTCTGTCCAGAGATCTTCATCGTAGTAGGACCTCCGCCTTTGGGTTTGTATGATATCAATGGCAACCTCAATTTTTGTAAATGATCAGTAGCAACTCAAGCTGCTGCTGCTAGACATGAAAGCTGCCACTCCGACTGAATTCATGGGTGGAGTGTCTTTCTGATACGCTTCTTCAATAAAGACCTGAAACCTGTGCACATGCAAGTGCTGCTGTTGCATTCTAAATTTTGTGCTTGCTTTATAGATCTAGATCTCCACAGTGCTACTTATCTCCAGGAGTAGCATTTTAGTACTATCTGTCTGTGTGGTGAAATTTTTCTGGTTTGATGTTTTCCAAGGTTTGAGCCTGGTTTTCTTCTCTTTTGCCTCAAGAACATACATGTGCTGTAATTGGTGTACTCTGCATATTTCTTGCACTGAGAGTGAGGTATTGTAGTTTGTTGGCCTTGCCTACCAAGGCAAGGATATTGTGTTTAGATCATTATAGAGTATAGTAGCTTAAGGGATTTTTGCCCCTATGTAGTAGGTCTATTTTGATACTAGCATTTTTGAAAGATGGTATTTTCACTTTTGTTGAAACTTGAGATTAGTTATAGAGTTATGATATCTTGAAGGATTTTGGTTTCTTTTAGAGGAGTTTTTGAAGATTATATTTTTGCACGTTGAAATATTTGAATTTTCGTAATTCTTCTTTCGCACTAAGATGCATTAAGATACTTTTTAATGTAAATGGCAAGGCCACAGTGTGACACACTGCCCCTTGTTTGTTTTGTTGCATTTTCTAAGTATATGGGGAGGGATTTTCCCAAGGGAGTTTCTTCATGTGAGGTGAGTAGGACAAGGGGAGAGCCGCAGTCTCACTCACCAACAATGAATTGACTCCGGCACAAAAATGCGTCCCCCGCCCTTGCCCTGCTCACCGACCATGACATGACTCAGCATCCCCTTGTTGTGTTAAGATTTTCTTACCATTTTTGAAAAACCTTTAATCTTTTGCTTACAGTTTCATACCACATTATGAAAAACTATCTGCTCTCCTTTTGATCAGACCTGGGCTCTTATATGATCCATGAAATTACACCATATAACCACATTGAAAATGATAAAGCCTTTCAGCTCAAAAATCCTTATGTTGTGAGAGAGGTATTGTAGTTTATTTGTTTTCTTGCATTTTCTGAGTCATGCTACTGTAGAGATTTTGTCATGCTAATGTGCTTCTGTGAAATTTCTAACAGAAAAAGTTAACTAGTTAGAAGATCCGCTAGTTAGTTTTCAAGCTTTCTAAGCCTTATCCAGCCCAGATTTCTTAACCTTGATTTTTTCCCAACACTAAAATCAAATGATGGCAATCAGCAGAGTAGATATAGGCAGGGGTAAATTGTGAAGAAACACATACACTGATCAATGCACCATTTTTTGAACCTTTCAAAGGCTATAAGGTGTTCAAAGTTCAGTGTAGTCAAAGACACGAAAATGTGCGTGCAGAATAGGTTCACTAGAAGAAATAGCACCTGTTGGAAGAATATAATTTATAATTTATTTAATATAAATAAGGTGATTAGAATTGAATTAGGAGAATGTATTAAACATTTTTCATTTAATCGAATCTTAAAATGTTTATTTATTTCATAATATACCCAAAAAAACCCTTTTATCTGACATGTTTCATAAAATATACAAGGAATGATTTCCCCATGGCAAGTTGCATCACACGGTTGGAATAGGCCAGCAAGGATAGAAATTGCACTCATCTTCTTCAATTGAATGACCATGGAGAGTTTGCATGAATGATTGTGGCCCCAGCAATTGTCCAAAAACAACACCAAAAGCATTGTCTTGTTGTAAAGGTCTTTGATCGAGCTTTCTATGCTTTTAAAGGAATTTTATAATGCAAAATATATTACACTTTCATGCCAAGTGCTAATCTTACACTTGCAAGGGTCAATTCTACATTGGAAAGGTAGAAACTTATGGCAACTGAAATCCATCACATCGGAGAAAGTGCCTCTAAAGCACATCATGTTGCCCCATAGTTCATCCCTAAGGTACAACAAATTTGCCCCCAGTGACTCAGCAGAAGGCAAAATGTGCCCTCGGGGTGGACTTTCTAGTATGTTCCCATACTTTGGTCACTAATGGGCCTGAAATTTGTATGACAGGGGTTGCCCTTTGTGGCAAAGGGCTACTATCAACCCTACCCTTTGTGAATGATTTCAGTGAGAATTGCCCAAATTTCATCAGGTCTACAGAAATAAGGTGACCTTCAAACTCAATCGAATGATATTTAGTAATTTAATACATGTGTCTTTGTTTTTTTTATAAAATTTTTGAGATTTAACTCATGTGGCCACTTGTGCATTTGCTCTGGTACTAAAGTGGTTAATAGTCATGGGTTGCAGAGAGTTGTGATTGGCCCTAGTAATAAATGTTCATTTTAAATTTGATTATTAGTTTAAAGAGGGATGGAAATTTTGGCTCTTGCTACAGTTTTAGAGGTGAAAATATATGGTAATATGGAATAAAATTTAGAGTTTTTTTTTGGCTTTTATGTAAAAGCAAAGCAACTCAACAACAAAGCATGCAAAGTTTTAAAATCACATTCAATATGGGAAGTAGACCTACATAATTGAGGGGGAGTTGAACCTTGAAACTAGTCTTTCCAACTCAATTGGCTTGTAGTTTGTCAAATTAACCAACAAAACAAAAAATGAAAAATTGTGGGCAAAGGAAAAAGCACATAGATTCCAAAACATGCCAATAGTTTAAAACATGGAAACAAAGGGGTTGTCTAATCATCTAGCCATGGATTTCAACACAAAACTTTTTTAAAACAAAGAAGCGTGTGCCTATACAAAAAGTGGCAATGCACACACTAATGGCAATAGATGCAAAGAAGTCACATAATACCATTTACAAACCTTTAAGGTCCTTCAAAGTCCTTCAAAGCAACATGTTTGTTACACCTTAAACCTTAGCTTTCATAATAAAAACAACGCCATGTAATTCTCCTACATTGTTCAATACACTCCACGTAAAGGAAGTTCTAAATAATATAAAATCATTATGCAAACATGCAGAAATTTGGATTTCATAAAGGTCAACATAAAAAAACATCTTTCATTTTCCACACTCATGCCTACTACCTACACCATAATAAGCTTAACCAATTTGACATATTCAAAAAAACTACAAACCAATATGTAAAATGTTGTCATAAGGAGGCACACCATGATTAGAAATTCAAGGATACAACTTTCAAGCTTTCAAAAGCACATCCTAATAGAGGATTTAAAACTTTGAAGGCCCAACAATTATTGTAACAAGCTTTGAAATAGGATCACAACACATGCCATAGACGTCATGTTAACAAACCTTGATCTAGCTATGATGAGATCACACACAAATATATCTTGCATTTGCACAAACTTGATCAATGCATGCAAGGCCAAGCAAGATTTGTAAGTTCAATAGATGTTTAAATTTAGCTTTGCTTATTGATTTATAGGACTATCCAAGGACATTTTCATCCCAAAAAAATTGTATTTTTCCATCACTCTTTTGGTAAGGCTCAACATCAAATCCACTTAGTTTTTAACGTTTTGGAGAATTTTATTCACCTTTGTTTCCATGAGATTCACAAGTTTTGTAAATTCCAAATGTTTTTTGGATGTGCGCAAAATAATCATTTAAGTTTTAGAACAAAGTTTCCAATTGCTTTACAAAAGGAAATGCAAATAAGGTTGACATTACTAGATTCATGAAATGGGTCACAGAATGGATCCCTATAAAATGTGAAACATAGTCATCTCGGATCTATTTTGTAACACCCAACTTGATGCCTTCAAATACATTACACAATCAACCCCAAAGCTAATGAATTTTCTAGTAATCTACTTTCTTGGCATGCCCCCTCCTATCATTAAAGCCTCTATAATCACATTTGTAAGATTGTCAATCTCAAATCCTTCCAACATTTGATCTATGAAAATCAAAATAGGGATCTTTACCTAGTTCTCCACAACATAGCAATCGATAAATAACCAAGATTAATTGTCAAGGGTAGAAACTTTTTCAAAATTGATAATAACAAATTGTGCAACCCCCACTACCACTTTAGTTGCCTTCATGACATCATGGTGCATGAATCATGCCATAGTTCACCCTAAACTATTTATCTAATTTTTTCCTTATTTTTGGGAACTACAAAAAAATCATAAAAGGCCTTTAAGGATCATATTCCAACATTTGATAACCATGCTACAACAAATGTAATACAATTGCAAATTACACTACCTCCCTAGCCTTTTTTCTTATTATCCAATTTGCTAATTACATAAAAACAATTTGATGATTATGATTAGCAAGCTCAACATGGTTCTTTGCATGATTACAAATGTTTGTGCAATACTAATCCCTTTTCTTCACATCAAGTGGTATATCCATCTCCACTTTCTTGTGCCTTGCATGTTTGCAAAGCAAATCCCACTTAAAAGCAAATAGTTTCTCCTTTCCTTCTGCCTACATACATATCTTGCACCTAGCAATGTGCAATCAACTAACTTCCACAACAACCAACTCAACCCATGGTAGCTTAACAACCCAAGTTTCTTGAAACTTCCTACTCCTATTGTAGTTTCTTTTCTTCAACATCACATCATGTACATCAAGTGGGGTGAGCATATTTGGTTCAAGGGGTGGAAATCACTCAAACACACAAAATCATAATCACCCTCAAGATTTGGAAGGTCAAAGGTACAAGTTGATTGGAAAGGTGTAAAATGAAATGAAGAGGTAACATTTGGATTAGTTTTAATAAGAGGTCCAATGGCATAAGGTTCCTACCAAAATGAAAAAACTTGAACTTATAATATGGTGGAAGTCGTGGTGCCATGTTGAAAGTGTGAAAAATGGACAAGAATCTCCACTTGAACCTTTATGTTCTTCACAAGTCTTAAGTGACAAGCGTAGAATATGAAAAAGTTGGTTATTAGATGCAAAATTGATAGGTTTATATAATGTGCATTGCAAATCAAAACATTTGGACAAAACACACACAACTTCAAAACTAAGATATGAGAACAACTCTTTTACTACCAAGATTTATCAACCATTTCATATCATTGTAGTTTTTACACTTCCATCTTGATCCTTAATGACATTTTTTAACAAAATTATTTTAAGCAATTTTAATGTAGATGTCCTAAAAAATACACATTTTAGAAGAAATTCATCTATTCCAATTTATGAATGTCAATAAAATGAAACTTGAATTTCAACAAAATACAACATTATAGGTCACAATTTAATCATAAATTTGGTCAAAAACTCCATATGAATAATGCATACCAAGAACAATAAAGGCCTTTTGGACAAGTCATGAACTTATTCATTTTGCATTCAAATTACTTAACCTTATCACACAAATTCATTGTCAATGATGATTTTGCTTGAACATATAACCAAGGCAAAACCATTACGTGATGCCCTATTGGTTTAAGGTGACTTGGTAAACAATTTAACCATAGGTATCCAAATTCTTAAAAGGTTGGCCTTTTTCCCCTTCCTTTCCCAAATGCATTTCAAATACAACTCATTTTAAAATTCAAGCTGGACACATACGGCCTTGATTTAAGGATCCTCATTTAACTATTTGAAAATTTTGTTGGTAATATTGGAATGTAATGCATGATAAGATCTAAAGAGATTATTTGAATGCCACATTTGTTTATGATGAAAAAATGTTCTAATTTTGTTATAAGAGTTTTTTTTAGTATCATGGATGGGATTGTTCATGAAGCATATTTTGTTCAAAGAAATGATGTTATAAGGGTTCTTGGTCTGTCGAACATTAAAAAATGCGCAATTATTTTGAGGATGTTGGCATACAATATTGCTACAAATGTTATTGATGAGTATTATAAGCTTGACAAAATCACTACAATGGGGGCCATGAAGCAATTCATGGTCACCATTAAAAAAAAAAAATTATCTACACACTTGAAACATATTATTCATAATGACATTGACAAGAAAATGAAGGTGAATGTAGATGAAGGGTTTCTTGGCATGTTGGGAGCATTGACTGTATCCACCAGGTTTGGAAAAATTGTCTCATAACATGGTAGGGACAACTCCAAGATAAGGACAATGAATCTAACATCATTTTTGAGCTATTGTTAGTCAATCATTATATGGATTTGGCATGCATTTTTTAAGTTGCTTGTAGGTAACAATGATATAATGTCCTTAATAGCTTTCCACTTGTTGATTTTCTTAGGGGGAATGTAATAGATGCAAGGTTTTTTGTAAATGGTAGCCATTATGCATGTTATTATGTCTTGGCTAATGGTGGTATTTATTGGAGGTGGAGTTGTTTAATTTGTTGAGACAATTCATGAAGCTATTAATGAAAAGATGGCATATTTTTCAATAATGCACTTGAATAAGTTCACAAAGATGTAAAAAAATGCTTTTGTGTTTTACAAGCAAAGTTTGCCATTGTGCAAAACCCATGTAAGTAGTGGGAAATGAATACCATTGTAAATATTATGATTGCGTTTGTGATATTACACAACATAATCATTGAGGATCAAAAAAAGCACAGTCTAGAAGCATTATTTGAGCCTAAAAACATTAAAAAACAATTTAGACATGGACTTTCATTTGAACAATATAAGCAAGGTATGGACTTGGAAGATGTGGATGCACATCTAGCTTTAAGGGGTGATTTGATAGGGCATCTATTGGCACAAAAGGCCGTGGACAATATGAAATTTTTTTTTAATCATTTTTTGTTGTTGCATTGCAATTTGCAACATTGTTCATTTCAAGAATGTTTGTGCCTCTAGGTTGGAATATTATATTTATTCTATAGCCCCAAGACAATTGTATTGTCATATTCCAAGTATTAAGCATATGTTGAACTATCATGTGAACTTTTAGTAATTTTTTGGTCTTGTGTGTGGAAAATATTGTTGTTGAAAATTGACTATAAAATTATGATTATACACATCTCATGCAGGTGAACCGATTATAACACTCTAGCTTGAATTCATTGAGACTAATGGTACTTCTACATGGTTGTAGAGTCCAATCATGGGTTTGTGGTTGGGTTCAAATTACATACGTTAACCCAAAGAATGTGGCAATTTCATAAAGAGCTCATCGGACATGCCAAATGTTGTATTTTCCACATGTTGTAATTCAAAAGCATTTTTTGCAATCAACTAATATTGTAGAAGACTTGATTCCCTTTTTTGTTAGGATTAAGGATTTATGATTAAACCAAGGTGGAATGTGCAAAGATCCAAGAATCAAATGAAGATTCTTTGATTGGATAGAGGAGCCATAAATCTTTTGTTGGTTGCTTGTGCCAATATCATGTGCATGGGTCTCACATCAATTTGTGGTGTATTTGATGAAGAAATCACTACATATGCTTCTTTTGTATGTGCATTTTTTCTCTAGTAGTTTCATTATTGTTTAATTTAATAGGAGGAACCTTGTTTTTGGTTTTATCTCAATGTGCAAGATTGGTTGCATTATCCTTGTATATTGGAAACTTTTGCTTTAGTGTATTAAGGTGTTTCTAACATGGTAGGTCTATCCAAACAATTAAATGACTAAAGCAAAGTAACATGTTCTTGCTATAGATTACACTAAAATGTCAACTTAGGTCATGTATATTTCTTCCACAATTCAAGTTCTCGTAGTGTCATGCATCCTTGCCAATTGGAAGATGTGCATTTCTTGATTAGGCATAATCTACTTCACAACAATCAAAAAGCTAACAAATACATCATGGGTCACTAAATATGGAGCCAGACCTTGCTAGGAACTTTTTACCAAAATTACTATAGGAACATAGGTCAAGAATTGGCATCTTAACCTTTCATGATCCTTTTCAAATGTGTTTTTCCAAATTTTCCACCTTTCACATAAGGGCATGCTAGATAAAAATTAAACAATGCACCTCTATTGCATTGTTCAAACATAATCATCAAAATGTTGACACCACCTTGAACTAAGATGTGAAGAGTAAAAAGGAACATTAGGCTAAAGTTATATTTTTATAATGAAAAGTTCACTAAATTCAACATCTTTCCATAAACATTTCATGTGTTTTCTCACTCGTCTACCAAGAATTCTAATGTTTAAAATTTGCCATAGAAACCAAGTATCTAAACACATTGTAATCTTTCAGCATCACTAGCTGTTGCATGATCCCCAACATGAAAAAGAGCAAATAATGTAGTATCAAACTTCACTTGCAAAGATGGAACTATTGAAACCTAGTAGACAATTCTCCACCATTGGCAATTGCACCATTTTGGAGACAACTTGTTATATACAATAACACACACACTGCATAATTTTTTCAACTTGATCTTTCGAACCAGAGAATTTTTATTCTCTCACAGTTTTCCAATTTGAATTGCCTTATTGCTGTTCACCAAGAACAAAGTTGCCAGGTCTATATGTACGTACAATCTAGTTGCGAGAAATGGACAAGTGAGAGAGAGAGAAAGAGTGTGACACTTGGAGGACAGTTGCATAGATCAGTAAACACAATTTCCACTAGAAAACTTCGAATCAGAGTGGAAGATGAGGTCTCTGTAGTTGAATAGATTTTGGTGGTGTTGAAGTGTTGACTCCACCACAGTCCCATAAACTCCAACAAACTTCTACACATTTTGTTTGATATAGAACCATTTGGCCTCCAAGCTGGCTTTTCACCCATAGATTTGTTTGTTGCACAGTGAGCAGTCACATGATCCCAAAATGTGCTCAATTTCTGGCCATTGCCAACATGAGGTCTTTTACACATTGAAGTCTAATTTTCTCCCAATACTTATTTTGAAAGTTTTAGGTGCCTCTAAATTAGCATGTGACAAATTGTACCCACAGTCAGTTTAGAATATCAGTCTGGTAAAAATGCTTTGATGTACATATAGGTATTTTGCACATGTAAGACACGTTTCAGATAGAAATCATCAAAAAAAATCCATGGACTTTGAAATGGCATCTCTTCATACATGCAGTGCAGAATAGGCAAACTTCACAGTTGTGTTGATCTGCTACACCATCACATAGAATCATAGTTATGTTGCAACTAGTACACAGCAATCTAGAAGCATGTAGAACTATACAACTCCAGCTTCTTGAGTCCCTCACCCTGCAAGCTCAGAGACTGACTGACTGCATCAGCTCCCAACAGTTCTTGTAGATGAGTAGTCTGCCCAAAATCTCAGGCAAACCAGTATACAAAATCTGCATCCAAAGTTACTGTCAGATTTCTGAAAGCAACAAGAAGACTCAGTCATGAAGTTGGCTAGCACTCAAGAGACATAACTAACCAATGTTGGCCACACCTATTCCATGGATATTGGCCACTATGAATTATAACTTTGGTTTCTTCAAGTCATTCACAAGCATACCTCTTGACCATGTATCAACTGTACAGACACCACAAAACAGGTCAAACATGCCAGAATCGCAAGTGAACCACATTGACTTATCTGTCACACCTTCTCAACCAAAGGTAATTGACTCAAGTTCCCACTTTGGCTCCAAAAATAGATAAAATATTTTGCTACATAACAGTGAACCAAAAATAATCAATCACCTTCCAGCTCTGGTTATTGTGACTCTTGTTTAAACCTGAAATAATGCCAAAACTCACAACCTCTACCTCTCTTGGCATCAAAGGTGGAAAGAACCATCAGTGTAACTATGACATGAAGCCCACCATATACCAATGGCCCTTGTAAACCTAGAGCCTTTGATCTGGTCTTTTTGTCTTCATCATGTGGATTCTCCTCAGTGACACAAAATTGAGTTTCAAACCAGCCCAAAAGATCTGCATGCACCAACATGTGGTTTTTGCACCGTAGGAACTACCCCAACAAAGACTGGATTAAGTAAGATTTGAATCCCACACATACAGAACCAACATGAAATGCCCCAAATCTCATATGCATACAAGCATGGTTGACCTTGTAAAGCATGCATTTTTCCAAATCAATTAATGTAGAAGAGCACAGATGCATACAACAAAACTCTAACTGGAAGATTTGCAACCATGTCAAGAGGAGTCATCAGTGTAACTATGACAAAGAATTCCCATCATACAGCAGGACCCTTAAATACAAAGGGCCTCTATTCTGGTCATTTGATATCATCATTTGAAGCCTCTTATCGTCCTCCAGACAGTACAGGTAAAGCACAGCCAGCATGTAAGAAAGTAAAGACTCTAATTAGTCTTCTACATCACAACGGTCACATGTGAGATTGGGGTATTTGGGACTTTGATATAGATGGCGACAATATGAGACACTTTCTCAGGAAAACCTAACCCATTCTCAGAAGAGAACTCTGTAATCCAAAGCCTCAATGCTTTGAGAATACCACTTGTATCCTTCCTTACAGCTACTCCTAGAATCCACGAGTTAGAAAAGAGGCAGGTAGTTGTGCACAATTCTTTCATCCCATGCCTAGTAGTATGGAAAATGCACTGTGATTAACTCTCATGAGAATCAAGAAACCACCATAAATGCAATGAGAAATGCACTTGAATTCAAGAGAAACCCTAAACCCTACTTCAGAGCATCAATGAACTCACTGTTTTCGATGCGCCTCGATATGCAGGGAAGATCTAACGGACCGCGCGCTTCTCACTCCGATTCCTAAGGACCCAAAATCGACCTAGTAAACACAGACTGACATCATTTCGTAGAGATGAAAGTAATAGGTTCAAGACAACGCTCTTGAGGAAATCCAGAGCATCTGTCAAGGCATTCATAGAAAGAAAGACTTCCAACCCAGCAGCATTGAAACAGTTAAACCATCCCTCCATCAAGACTTCCAAACAAAGAATTCTACACAACAGGCTCGCAGCAGCACAGCCATTTCAGAATAACCAGACAAAAACCTCCTTGTTCTTCTTGCCGTTGGTCGTGTTCAACACCAAGGCTTCATGATCAGAGAAGAAATCCTTCGCCATCGCTATCTACAGGCACTTTCGGAAATTCCATTTCTGGGTACATTCTTACTTACCTGTTGTGCAAAAACAACCTTCAGAGGTGCCATCGCTTCCACAATTTGGTAACTGCCGTGTAATCGAAGAACACAGAGGCTTGAGGAGTTAAAAGGGAAGAGAGGACTCGCGCGCGCCTGCTATTAGGGTTTCTGGAATTAGGGTTAGGTTATGTTCGGGAATAGGCATACAATTAGGAACGTGGGCTCCGCCCTGTTGCGCACTAATGACAATGAAATGATGACAGAAATGAGTTAATTTTGTGGAAATTAAGTTCAATTCCATTCAGTAGAATTCAATTCAACAATTGGGATTCAAATTTCAGTGAATTGAATTCAAATTCAATTGAGTTCAGATTCAATTGACTTGAATTCAAATTCAATTGGAGACATATGGACTATAAATTCATGCAATAAAAATTTGTTGTTCACTTCTATCATCCATTGACATTGGCATCATGGGAAAAAAAAGAAAAAAGAAAACCCAAAAAACAAAGATCCGAAAAAACATCTTTCCATTCCATTCAAAGCATATTTCAAATTGAAACCTATTCTGATAGATAGGGCCATTGTATACCAGCACCCACCAGTGAACCATCCACTGGATGTCCATTATTACTCAGTTGTGGATGAACCTCAACTGAGGTAATATTTGGGTTTCACCTTGGTAACCAAGTCTGTAGGAAATAGGTCTCATATTTAGGCAGAAAGGTAGGAAAGTAGGCACCTTCTAGGTCCATCTCAAGTGAAAAATCTTGAGTTCAAATCCTTTTATTGTGAAATTTTCAATTTTGGATGGCTTTCACTTGAGGTGGTTGTCTTCTTCATGGAAATAGGTACATTGCCAGCATTTCCATGGGGAACATAATTATTTCTTTTAGGACAAATGTGTTGAAATGTCCTTTATGGCTATGTTCCCCAAGGTAAATGTGTTGGACTACTCCAAGATATTATATAACTCTAGGGGGCAATCCAAGACATTTATTTGGGGGAAAACATATATCCTATGGACTTTGTTTTCAATGAAAAAATATTATTTAAAAAATTTTAATCATATGAGTCAATGAAACATATTGTATTTTGTGAGTCAAAAATTCATTTTTGAGATTTTTTTACAAAAATCACCTTTGCAATTTGAAATTAAATATCTTGGAAATATTTCCATAATGGATTCAAAAATGAACAATCAAAAATAATAATTAGGAAAATTCTTTTTGTATTACCAATATGAAGAATCATGTGAAACTAATGATTTCATTCAATAAAATCTAAGGCACAATGAACATTGAATTTTTTCTTTGTTTAAAAAGTTATAATTGAAAAATAATAATAATAAAATGAAAATAAAAGCTCACATTCATATTAACCATTTTAATCATCTTGCATAGTAAGAAAATAAGCCATAAATCAAGTTGATTGAATCAATTTAAAAGAAGTTATGTCAAATTTCAATATTAGGTTAACACTTGGAATTGTGAAAAAACAAAAAAAGGGATTGCAAAATTTGTGTATTCATATATGGACTTTGCATTTGTTAAAATTGGTCCATTGCACCATGTTTCACCTAGATGTTGATGCCATGATGAATATTAAGTGATGATAAACATTAAAAAACAAAATGTTATGTTTAACATGTACATGGTACTTAGGTTGATGAAAGATCAAGAACATAAAACCTATTTTTTCATAATAATGCATTTTAGGTGTAATATATATATAATTAAAAAAAGGTCTAAGAAAAATTTCAATTTCAATAAATTATTTTGCAAAATCAAATAGGGGCACTAATTAAAAGTTTTTTCAAGAATCAAAAGGAAATAATGCTTCTAACTCCCATGTAGATTTTTAACCTCATGCATGACCCAATCTTAAATTGAGAATTCAATATAAATGATAAAGGAATTTGCAACAAGGATACAATTTTGATGCTCAAATTAAAATTATTAACAATACTTATCATTAATGCCTTCATTTTTCATGGAAAAAATTAATGAACATATTTGAATTTATTAAATTGGAATTGAACTTTGTAACTTAAGCCCATTTATTTGGTCAAGGGAAAAAGATAAATTGAACTGAATTCTCCAAGGATAATTGAAAAATTAGCCATATTTTCCTTAAAGAACCTAGTTACATTTCTTCAAAAAGAGCATGTAGGGCCTTGCATTGCCTTAGAAATTTTAGAAGGTTGCATAATGGATGAATGCGGTTTTTCAATTTCTCAACTTTCCATTATTTGTCTTTTTGCATTTATTGTATAATCCCAAAATTTTCATTTTCATCCATAGTGCAAGGTTTCATCCATTATGCAAAAAAATTCCAACTTTTCAGCAATCATATATATTTTTTCTTCACATTATAAGAAGTCATGGCCTTTCAAACGGTTCAAATTTGATTAAATTATTTACGTTGACCAAAGGGAATGTCCATTTTAACTAGAAACATGAGGCATGAAAAATAGATGGTTTTTTTAATTACTCATTTTTACTAAAGTGATTTTTTGTATCAAATGTCATGTTGTATATCTAATAAAAATGAACAAACAAAAGAAAATTGTCAAGATGGTTATTGGTTAATCAAATAGGCTATATTGAATGGCTAAGGTTTAATCAATCAATCATATTGATTTGACACTTAATCAAATCAGTCATAATAATTTGACTAATTATTTTACATGTTAAGTTTAAGTAATAACCTATTGAAATTTATTTACCAAGTAGGGTAGTTTACAATATTTTACCTTAGGCTATTCAAAACTATGTGAAAAGTTATTTTCTTCTATACTATTTTAGGTTATATTACCCTAGGTTATTTTAAGTTAAGTTATTATAGGTTATTATAGGTTATTTTAAATTATTATAACTTAAGTTATTTTATGTTATTATAAGTTGTTAATACGTTAAGGTAAAATAACCTAAAGTTATTTTAAATAGCCTAGGGTTAAAATAATAATAATAATTTAAGATAGCCCAAGATAAAATAGTCTATAATAGGTTAGAATAGCCTACAATATTTAATTTGGGGTATAATAACCTAAAATAAATTTGAATAAATTATAATAACTTAAGGGTAAAATAATGTAAAATAAACCATAACAAATGGTTTAAATTAATTTAAATTAACTTAGAATAATCTAGGGAAGAATAATCGAAATTGTTTTAAAATAAACTAGGTGCAACAACCTAGAACAACATAAATAATGTAAAATAAAATAAAATAAAATAAAGTGAATTATAATAACCTAAAATAGCCAAAATTGTATTAAGGTTTAAGCTAGAATAGCCTAAAATAACATAGGAAATATTAGCCTAAAATAATTTAAAATATCTAAGGTAACCTATAATGGCCAAAAATAACCAAAGGTGGAATAATCTCGAATAGCCAAAACTTACATAAAATAACCTAAAATAGCCTAGGGTTATAATTTAACCTATATTAACTTAGAACATCCAAAAATATTTAAAGTAGAATAACCTAAAATAATAGAAACTAGTTTAAGGTCAAATAGCTTAGAATAACTTATGGTAGAAAAGTTTAAAATAAAATAAAGTTGTTTAACCAAAAATAATTTATGTAGATTTTTAAATGGATTAGAAATAGCCTAAAATAACCTAGGGTAGTCTATGGTAATTAGGTAGTAGATTGAATAATAAAAAAATGTTCATAATGATGCAATGACGAAAACACTTATTGAAAAAAAGGTGTAATGGTTAAAGCCTTGGATTTTTAATGTGGAAATGAGGGGTGGAAATCCTCACATTTGCAACTTGTTTAAATGCATTTAAATAACCTATTTAACCTAAATTAACTTAGCCTTTTAAGCCTCTAAGATATAACTTAATAACCTAAGTAAGGTAGGGTAGGTAGATTATAAATAAATAATTAACTATCATTTTGAACATTAATTATTGAGTTAGATTGGTAGTTAGTTAAGGTAGATAGGGTCAATAGATAAATAAATATTATTTGTGTTTTTTTTAATAGTTGAAAATTATAGGTATTTAAAATTGTTGCCCAAATATTGTTTTCTCGTTTGACCAATAAAAAAACCTAGTCAAAATAGCTAACAAAAAAGACCTAGTCAAAATGGATGTGTCAAAATTACTTTTCCAAAATAACATTTTGGTCCAATTAGATAGGGGGAAAAAATACCACATGGGGGTCTTTTAGATTGATTTTTCAATAACAAAAATAATTATTTCTTGTAGTGCCAAAATTTCATCCATTATGCAACATTTTTCTTCAAATTTTCATCCATCATTCAAATTTTCATCCATGCAACCTTCAAAACTCAAAAACATTTCACACAAATAATTTAGTTGTTGATGAAAATGAAAAATTTAGAATGATCTAATCAACTTTTGTAAAAAGAAATGTTTTCCCTTATTTTGCAACACATGTAATTGTTCGATCAGGGAATTGTTGTATTGATCAATTAGGGAATGGTTGGGCAACACTTGTTGCCTAAACCTAAAAAGAATGTTGTCCCCTAACCCAAGTTGCTAGGGGAGAACCATTATAAATAGCCTAAGGGATCAATTGACCCAAGTTGTTTAGGGAAAACCATATTCTTGTTTTTTCTCCAAATGAAAGCCATCCAACAAAAAGATAGTAGTAAAAAATTTGAACCTTAAATTGAAAATATTTTCAGCCACTACATCATAATCTTTTACTTGAAAAAAAATCAGATTAGTCACATTTAAAACATTTCTTGTAATTCAAGTATTATCAAGAAATTAAAAGAATGATTTCATGAACAATGAACATCATGTGCACTTTTGTGTTGAAGACTAAATTGCATGTAATTTATTGCCTTTGTTTAGTTTTTTGCAATTGCATTCATTATGTGGGATGTTGTTCATGGTAATTTTAATGTAATTGTGGAGAAACCTAAGTCAACAAATTGAATATTTTGAATAAAAAATGTAAGGAATGGTGACATGCAAGGGGAACAAGATCTAGGACATTGCATATTTTGTTAGTGTAATGTTTAGAACTATCATATCTCATTAACATTTGCTATGGAGTTGGGAAAAATGATAACATCATGTGGATCTTAAACAATCATTGTAACAAAAGGTGTCCCTCTATATGCTAAGTGATTTCACTAGATTTTGAGCGAATTCACTAGTTGTAGTGAATGAGGCTTAGTGGGGAAGTAATGAATTCACTAGTTTAGTAAACGAGGACTAGTGAATTGCACTCACATTTTGTAATAGTGAATATTGTATGTTGGCAAGTTGGAAAATTTATTTTCCAATATTGAATTAATTTTTTTGGGGGAAATATAGATGTGGGTTGAAAGGTGTATTAATGAAATTTCTATTGTAATAATTATGTTGTAAGAATACGATTTGCCCAATAATGTTGCTATAAAGAAAAAAAGGTTGTGCAAATTAAATTTAACTTGTTTGGTGTTTGTTTCGGTGTTCAATAACATTAAAATTTTGTGCTTATGAAAGAAGTGATATCATTTTTGGTGTGAAAACATGTAAGAATTGTCATAGTAAAATAACATGTTGAATGATCTATACAAGATTAAATTCTACTAAAGTAACAAGTCTTTTATGTGTAATGTTTCAAATATATTATGGGAACATCTAAAACAATTTGAAATGAATTTAACGAATATATAATGTTAAAAAAATAATTTAAATACTATAACGAATGCTTTTGTTTTTTAAAAATTTATTAAAAGACTTGAAATGCATTTAAATGACATAATCATGTACAATAATTATCCACACCTATACATAATACTATAGTTTGAGATCTATTTTTGTGATGAATATTTTTGGGCATTATAAAAATAAGAGGTTTTTAATACATTATTTTCTATAACCAATCATAATTTATCACATCATACTTGTAAGCATTCCAACTTTTTTTAAGTAGTAAAAAGTATTACCAAAAGTGGTAGGATTTGCTCTTATGATCCTATTTACACATGATTGCCACAAACTAACTTTTTTGAAAGCCCTATTCATAATATTTACAAAGTTTCATAAACAATAGTGTGAAAATGAACAAACATAGAATAATTGACAAAACATTTTTTGTCAATCAGTCTTTGAAAGCACTTGCATTCATAATCAACACTTCTTCTAGTGATGTTGCTTTTCGTCCCAGCACTTGCTCTAGTGTGGGATCCACCACATTGAACAAATTATCACGTTTGTTCTTATCCAACAACACTAATGCACTTACAAATTCTTCAGGTGATTTCCATCCAACATAAGTTTTTTTCAGTAGGATTGTGTGTTCCTCAGGTGTCAAATTCACATGTTTCACCTCCTTCCCAGTCACCTTACTAAGAATTTGTGCCACTTGTTTTTCTGATAATGCTTCCCCAGTCAATGTATAAATCTTGCCAACATGTTGTTCTGGTTTTGTTAAAACTTCCACAACAACTGCAGCAATGTCGGCTATGGCAACACTAGTGTACACACCATCACCTGCACTTGTTCGAAAAACGCCTTCTTCTTTCACTGATGTTGCATGATAATTCACAACATTTTCATGGAACCAAGTGGGTCGCAAGATTGTGTAAGGAATCCCACTGTCAAACACCATTTGCTCATATTCTTTATGATGATGATATGATTTGACATCAACATCGATTGCAGAAAGATACACAATATGTTTCACATTTGTGTCTTTAGCAGCCTTGATGTAATTTTCAAGCAATACATGTTCTGCATTTTGAATCAAAGCTGGCAAGACAATGTAAACACCATCCACATTTTTGAATGCCTCAATAACTGATTGTAGAGTGTGATCCACATGCACAACTTCAGCTCCTTGAGCGTGAAATTTAGAAAGCTTGCTAGGATCTCGAGCACCTAGTCGAATTGTGTATTTGCCAACTTCAAGCAACAACTTGGCTACGAAACTCCCAGTTTTGCTAGATGCATTGGTGACAAAAAACACTTTGTTGGACATGTTGAAAAACAAATGTTTGCAAGTTTGTGAAAAAAAGTTGTGAAAAAAAGATCTAAATAATGAAAAACTTTTCAACTAATGGGACAAACTAAACCAACATGTGACAAAACATAAATATAATTTCTCTTATGCTAATGAGTGTTAACCTCCCTTCAAATGACCTAACAATCACACAAACATTACTTGGGCAATTAATGCAAAAATTATGCACACTAATTAACAACAAAGTGTAACAACTAAAGTGCAAGGAGAGCTCAAAATGAAAACTTGGTTGTGACAAACATGAAGAATTTGCAACTATCAAATGACAAAAAGATTGGAACTTACAAGAGGTGATAGAGAAAATGGTGGGTAGTCATTGTATGATTTTGGCCCCATTTATAATCATGGTGGAATGCTCTTAGATGGTGAAGCCCCCTGTGAACCAATCGATTTCATAAAGGAAATTGTTTCCTTTATTTCTTGGTTGTTTCCTTGGTTTTTTCTTGGTATCACCTTTGATCATGAATACCAAGATGCATGAACCAAGACGAACCTTCCAAAGAAAGATGCAAATTTGTAGTCAAAGGGATGGGTAAATTTGTTGACTTCTTGGGTCCCATCAAAGACTATGGCAAGATGCACGTGATGGAAGTAGTTGAAATCTTATATATAAAAGCTACATGTGTGTCCGTCCGTCTGTCTGTCACGACAAACAGCGCAGGGCAGGGGCAGGGGCAGGGCAGGGCAGGGCAGGGCTGGGCTGGGCTGGGCG
>Ga0116231_10006051_pt1 | contig 23421 bp, 23 predicted proteins | sample S1TSphgellanicum_2_FD_89695 | JGI IMG/M metagenome (GOLD analysis project Ga0116231, IMG submission 89695) | Host-associated microbial communities from peat moss isolated from Minnesota, USA - S1T2_Fd - Sphagnum magellanicum MG | ecosystem: Host-associated > Plants > Peat moss > Unclassified...
GCCATCCATATTCATGGGAGGCTTTCTAATGGTACCACAAGTGCAATAAGGGGCATTGAGATTTGGAAATTGGAAGATCTCAATCATTGTTTTTTTATTTGTGAAAATTTGCCACTTAGCAATTAAAAATTGTTAACCCAACTTCTACAAAATAATTTTTTGGGAAAAAAATGACCCAAAATTGCTAGATTTTGGGGGAAATTGTTTTTAAAAAATGGCCCTATTTGAACAATAGGTTCTAGCATGTCACAAAAAGATAAAAGGATTTGTAAAAAATTTTAATTCCTTTCATCTACAGCCAAATTTAGCTAAGTCCTTTAGTGGATTGTTTTTTCACTATCCAAGGATTATTTTTTCAATTTTGTGGTTTCAAAATTTTGGTGATTTTTTTCATTTAAAAAAAAATACACTAAAAATATTTGTTGCCACAATGCATAATTTTTTCCCCTGAAAAAAATAGATCTATGTATATATATCTCACAAAATTGAAAAACAAAATGTGATCTCATTTTGACAAAACAAAACAAACAATTCCCCTTAGTACTAAAATGGTAGGTTGATAAATAAATCAATATGTTTATGAATCAAAAACACATTTAGGTGTAGCCACAATCCAATGAGCCAAAAAGGATGTCATACCACAAGAAACAACAGTCAAAATTGGATAAATATTTATGTTTTTTCATTTAAAGCCATAACAATCGTGGTAAGTTATTTTTTTTTTCATTCATATGAATGTCAAGGATTTCAAACCAAAAATTCATTTGATGAAATTTCAAAGAACTTTCCAAAATTGATTCAAAATTTTAGAATTTCAAAAATCCTTTGCCACACATAAATGGGGTAAAATGTATATGATGTATTAAGAAAAGTTGTAGTTTATTATACAAGAAAACATAAAAATGTAAAAAAATAAAAATTGGTTATGATTTGAGATTATTATCATTTTTAAAAACATAACACTGAATTTACGAGGACTCAAGATATTTTCAAATTTTCATATTTATTCAAAAATAATGAAAAAAAAGGTGTTATGTACTTGGACAACTATGAGCATTTATTACAACAAGTTGCAAAAAAAAAATTTCCAAAATTTATTCATATCAAAAAGTTTCTTTTGTAAAAAAAACAAACAGTCCCTTTTTAATAATAATCTTGTTAGATCGTTGTATTCCATTTGCACCCATTTAAATCATATTTTAGATTGATTTTTCCATAAATATTTTCAAGATGTTTCTAAAACCTAATTCAATTTTTGAAATTTTTATTTTATTTCTAACAAAAGTACTAAAAAAATACCTTATTAGGTGATGAATTGGTTACTAAGTGCAATTTTGTTTTGGGCAAAACTTTTTGTGAAAATTCTGGATTTTTTCTTTTTCTTTTTCAAAGTAATTTTGACTATTTTTTTTTAAAAACATTACAATTCATGAAATTGAAACATGGATTCAAAATTGAAAAATACTGAAAAAATGAAATGTGACAAATATTTCTAAGTTTGGGGGGGAGTGGTAGGGGAAGGGAGGGATTCCCTCGGACCAATGCTTTTCTTTCCAATAATTTGATGTAGTTGAGGTGGTGATCATCCATAAGTTGATTTAGCCAAATTTCGTTAGAAAAAATATATTTAAAAAAATTCTAAAGCATCCTTCTACATAAATCTTTGGCTAGCTATTTCACCATATAGAAAACCGGTCACGAGTTTGTTGAAGTTGCATAATTCTCAATACTCAATTTCAATAACACCTTAATTATTTAATAGTGTTATCCTTAAAAATAGTCCAATCTTTGAGCCTCAATTTGACCTTGGAGTCCTTGTGTCATCCCCATTTAGAGTGTAGCCATAATGTGAGTTAGAAAAATAAAGTAACATTTATTGAAACTTGGTACTAGTTCACAAGATTTGTAAGATTTTATTGAGACGAGACTTGATTTAACTAAGAATGATAGCAGCAAGTGATATGCATAGGTAGGGCAAAACTAAGATTGGGGGGTGAAACTCTTTTGAGGACCAAACCAATTTAGGTGAAAAAATTAGTTTAAATCCCTTTTCTATTTTTATTATGTATTATTTTATCTTGACTTTTGATTTCATTTCTAGTTTTGGCCAAATTGGGTACTAGCCCCAATACCTGCCTCCCTTGCCCTCAGAACAATTTAGGTGAGAAAATTAGTTTGGATCCCTTTCCTTTTTTTCTTGTGTATTTTTTTTTATCCTAACTTTTGATTTCATCTCTAGTTTTGGCCAAATTGGGTACTAGCCTCAATACTTGCTTCCCCTGCCCCCCAAAGTATGCTACAAACAGGAGAAAGGTTTGCATTTGAACCCTCCCCATTTGAGGCTTTGGTCATGAGGTTAGTGGAGGGGTCAAAATTCCTGGAAGGGTGTAAATGCAGACCATTCAGTTATATAAGGAACCCGAAAGATATTCAATTTCTTTTGCTTTTTGTTTTAAATTTTTTTCATATTTCCCTAACAAATTCATTGTCACAATTGAGATTGTGTTGTTTTTTAGTTTGGCTTTGTTTCATTTTCTCTTTTGTGTACGATGCGACATGTAACACTATCAATTTTTTGTTTATCTTTTGTGTAGTGTATGTAGTAGCATCACTCTTTGCTTTTGCTTTTGTGCATCATTATGTTGTTTTTTGTTGGTTAGCAATGATGTTGATAATGAGAGGCTTTGATCCGCTTTGCACTTCTTAATGTTTCTTTTGTTGCATTAGCATTGACATTTTCAAGCTCACTCCATTTTTGCATCTATTGTTTTCTTGGTGTCATTGTCAACTTCCATCACATGCAAATGAACCTTCGTACGCCTCATTTCAATGAAAAAAATTAGTTGACATGTATTTTTTTGTTTTGTTTTATAAGAAATTTTTTAAGGTCAAGAAATTTTGGGGGTGAAAAAAATAATAGTAATGAAAAAAAAAAATCTAGATCTAAACAAAAGAAATAAGGAGCTTTAAAAAATAATTTTTAAAAAAAAGGTAGCCTACCTTCCAAAATGTAGAAGCACCAATGATAAGATGAAGGAACCTTCCACAATTCAAAAACTCTAGTAAAAAGTTGCACTTCAAAATGGATCAAAAAATACACTGAGGAAATTTCATAGGTTCTTTACAAATAACTCTTATTGTCAAAATAATTCACAAAACAACATGAAGAAAAAAGAGAAAATTTCAGAGCTCAAGTTCTAGTAGTATGGTCCAGTGTTGTTGAGCAATTATAAAAAATGAAAACTCAATATAATTGCAATTCTCAAATAATTAAATAACTGGTTTAAAAAATATATATCCACAATTCTCAAATATTTGAGAACCGATTCTTATATTATATATATATATAATTATTTATCACAACTTTCAAAAAGTCTAAGAATTAGTTAACCTTCTATAAAAACAAATACCCATTTTTGTTAGTTACCAGTTATTCCATAAAACCTTTTAGTTCTTTGGGATTGTTCAAAAAAACTAACATCAAAGCTTCTTTGGCCTATTTGGTTCTTCGTTCTCTCTTCGGTGGTTTTGGAAAAATTTGAGCAAAGACATGTACTTGGAATGTTTGGAATACAAATGGTGTTCGTGTGTTCCAAGGAATGGAAATACTTTTGTGTTTTTTGCAAGTAGATGTGTTTATTTTCTTTTTTGATATAAAAAATATATATCTGTAGATGATTTTGTATTTGTAAGCATTTGTTGGATAGTAGCTACAACCATGAAAAGAAATAATAATGATGAAAGTAAACTTACAATGGTGAAGGCATTTGCACCTTTTGGGATAATTTACAATGTGACTAAAAAGGTGGACTAGGAAGATAATTCCTACATCACATTGCCTACTTTTTGTTATTTTCACCTTGGTTTTCATGTTTTTAATTTGATTTTTTGAACAATATTTTGTGCGAAGATAAGTAGACCATAGCAAGCATCTTTTCTTATGTTTGTGTGGTTTTTTACGTGGCAACCCCATCTAATGTTCACTTGGGATTATCAAGAGTAAAAATATACAAGGATCTAACATATGTTTATAAATGAAAGACTTTTTGTGCTCTTGATTTGTAGGCAAATATCATTTTTGTGGTTAGGAAACATATTGAGTAAGATGTATTTCATAAAAATTAAGAATATTTTCTAAGTGCTTTTGTGTGGTAGGCCATAGGGAGAAGGCCTTACTAAAATAAAAGGTTTGCACAAAGCAAAGCCAAATGTGGCCCCAATTTTGATAACATATTCCTTTAAGGGCATTATATCATGTGTAAACTTTTTTTTTGAAAAAAAAAAAAAAATCATTTTTCATGATATTTAACACATATCCATTAAGTAATAACTTTTCAAAAAATAACACATTAAGTATTATGTTTCTTATAATGTATCTTATTGCACCAATAATGAAAACAACAAGGCTTTGTGGATATGGATACCATTGTACTTAGTTTGGTTAGACACTAATTAATTTTGACCTACATGCCACATTGAAAATATAAAAAATGGTGGAAGGAAGTGACAAATTTTGAACCTTAAATCTCTTACCTTTTTGGAAATCATATAATGAGGATAAAATAATTCATCTCTAAATTAATAATTAGATTTCACTTATGACTATTAAAGTCTTTTGAATCTTATTAATAGATGTCAACTTTTTGGAATTGTGCAATGTGCCATGACACTAGGAGAAAATTGTTGAAAAACTACAAAAGACAATTACTTTAGCAAATTTCCAAGAAATAACTAATGTTGTGAAGGTATGTAGTTTGAAGGGTAAACTTTGGGTGTCTAGGGTCAAGTTCTTGTGACCTTGACTTGAGTTGACATCATTTTCTTGGAAGTGACCCAAAAACTAGATTATGGAAAAAATGTTTTGCTAGATGTGGAACTAAATTAGAATCATGAAAAAACATTTTTGAAAACATGGTTAGGATATGTATGTTAAAAACTTAATACATAGATTGGCTTTTATAATTTAATATTAAATTTAATTAGTTGGTCAACTTTATATTTATATAGACCCCTATTTTAATTTGTTGTAAACCTTTGTACCAACATAAGCTTTTAACATTAGAAAATGTGAAATGTGGATATGCAACTAATCATGGCCTTTATAAGGAAGAATAATATTAATGTTTTTCTACATATGATGGACATAAATGCTTAATGAGATGGAATCTATAGACAATTAAAGCAAGAAACAAAATATGAAAATGACATTAGTTCATGCATTCACATGATAATATGTTTGACCCTTGAGATGCAATTGTAGTTAGTCAAAAAAGAAGATGTGCAAACATATGAATAGTTGACAATCATGGTGGAAGGGCTATTGATGGTCCAAACATAAAATTTATAAACATATGAATAGTTGTTTGTCCAAGCACAAGAGAAACAAGTTATGTGAATATATTTAATCAAGAAACAAAATTGTTTTAAAGCAACTCTCAACCTCCTATTATCAATTTTGGTTATTTTATAACACTTGCATCCATAAACATTAGAGTTAAGAAAAATGTATCAATGTCATCTCCCTTGTCATTATGTCTATAAACAAGGACAACAAAGGGATCATGGATGTAATGCACAAAACCAACAATACTCAATTGGGGATTAAATCACATTCAAATGTTCATGGACACATTTTCAAAAAAATCTCCATTACTTTAAATGATTTGGTAGGAAAATCCACAAGATGAACAAATGCATGGTGAATGTGTTTTCCAATTTGGATCATGCATTTATCAAAGATTGAACAGACATGCCTTTAATTGTGATTTACCTTTAAATTATTTAGGATCATATAACTTGTCAAATGATTAGAATGAAGGATAAAACATCCATAATAAAAGTAAAACACATGTAGTGATTCAAATTCCAAGAACACAAGTTGTAATGGTTTTAATTGAGAATCTTCATTTCATGTTGCATTCAAATTACATTTTAGTTGTAGATTACACTACACATGATATCATTTAGATTGCATTTCAATTCCAAGTTGCAATTCACACCATCACTAGCATAAAACTAAAGTGTAGTTCACTAACCTAATTCATTGTGGGACCTTAAAAGTGAAATAAATTCATTACACTTTAGTGATTTCACCTTGGTTAAAGTTATTTCACTATATTATCACTATGTAAACATTGTGTTTCACTATTAGTTGACATAATTCACAATTATAATTTATTGTGGTAAATAGGTTTATTTTTATGTAGTTGTTTTAAATACCCTATGCTATTTTATGATATACCTTATATTATTTTAAGGTATTTTAATTATTATAACTTATAACCTAAATTATTATAGGTTATTATATTTTAAAATATTTTAACTAACTTATTATAGGCTTTTTATTTTAAGTTATTTTAAATTAAATTATTCAACTAACTCTAGGCTATATTTTAAGTTATTTTATTTTTAATTAATATATGTTATTTCAAGTTATATTTTAAGTTATTCAAAGTCATTATTCTTTATGTTACTATAAATTATTCCATCGTTAGTATAATAATTTAAAATAGTCTAAAATAAAATATAATGACCTAAGGTAAAATAATGAATAATGGCCTATGAAAATAATTTAGAATAACCTATAATAAAATAATTACCAATAACCTATGATAATACAATTTAAAATATCCAAAAATAACTTATAATAGAATATCACCAATAGTCGTAATATAATTTATAATAACAAAAAATAACCACTTATAGAATAACCACTAATAACCACCAATAAAATAGCCATCAATAGCCACCAATAAGATAACCACCAATATACATTAATAAAATAGTCACTAATAAAATAACCATCAATAACCACCAATAAGATAACCACCAATAATCATTAATAAAATAACCATTAATAACCACCAATAAAATAACCATCAAATAGCCAACAATAAAATAACCGTCAACGGTTTACAATAGAATAAGCAACAATAGACAATAATAGAATAGCCACCAATAGCCATTAATAACCTACAATAATTTAACCTAAAATAACCATTAATATCCACCAGTAGCCATTAATAACCTACAATAATTTAACCTAAAATAACCACTAATATGCACCAATAAAATATCCACCAATAACCATTAATAAAATAACAACTAATAACCATTGATAAAATAACCATTAATAGTCACTAATAAAATAACTACCAATAACCATTAATAAAATAATCATTAATAGCCACTAATATAATAACCAACAATAACCACCAATATAATAACCAATAATAACCAATAATAACCACAAATATAATAACCACAAATAACCTAAGATGAAATAATTTATAATAATTACAAATAACCAAAAATGAAATAACTTACAATAGCAAAAAAAACATAGAATAACCAAAAATGACTTATAATAGTCGAAAATGGCTTAAAATAACCAAAAATGACTTATAATAGTCGAAAATGGCTTAAAATAACCAAAAATAACTTAAAATAATTGAAAATAACCTAAGGTGAAATAACTAAAAATAACCAAAAATAATTGAAAATAACCATAAATAGCTATAAATAATGTAAGGTGAAATAATTTTTAAAAATGAAAAGTAACTCTATAATAGTTTTAAATAACTTAACATAAGTAGTATTATTATATCAACAAAAAAATTATTCATTTATTAAACCTTTTTTTTCAAAAAAATTGTTCAAATGATTTTACACCTTCAAAAGGAATTTTTTTTAATTATGTACATTATTGAAAAAACTTTTAAATTAAACTTTAATCATTTCGTTTGGACAAAATTGCAATACGATATGAATTTTCAAAGTTTATGTTTTTGTAATGTTTAAAATAAAGTATTTAATAAATAGAATGCAATGTAACACATTATCATAACAAGTGTGGTGCCTTGATGGTAAAGGTGTTTGGCTCCATCATAAAAGTCAAAGGATCAAACTTCACAAATGGTCTATTTATTGTCAATAATGGTAAGTTGACTAAATGTTTTCCTATGTTGTTCCTTAAAATAAATGTTTATTTAAGTTCATTACATGGCCTATGTACATAAGTTAGGTTTTTAACCTAACATAGGTAGTGACACATGTCAATAATTCATAGGTTAAAAATCATGAAATTATCAATAATATTAAATATTACATTAGATATTAAATAATTTTAATTTAATTGATTTCCATGCTACCTAGTTAATTAACTCACGAGTGAAATGGCTTCGTAAATTTGTATTTCAGTAAATACTAATGAATCAACTCACTGTCTATAGCAAATGGTCCTCATTCATTGGGGGCTTAATCAATTTCACCATGGTGAAAATGTGCAAGTTCATTCAAAATCTAATGAAACCCAAAAATGAACTAGGATGCATTTTGGTGTAATGCATGTGAACAATTGAAAAATTAAATATGCAAAATATAAAAATTCAATGTTTACAAATATGTGGTCTATGATTCTTTAAATATTGTTGCATCATATTATGTTGATTCACATTTGAAAATTTCCCCTTTGCAATGTAAGCCAAATGTCCAATTCATTTATTTGATCATCACCATGTTTAGTTGTTAGCACACCACATCTATCTCTATTGCATTCTTTGCTTTCAATTCTTACATCAATTCATGAATGTTAATGTTTTTCATTAAAAATCATATAGTGTAACATACAACAACATATGACCACATCTAGAAAGAAATGCACATGCAAATTTGATTTAATCATTAATTCACAAAACATTTTATTCAATATACCAAAGTTGTTTTCAATAATTATATCAAGGAGTTTCTTGTTATATGGTGTTTCGAAAATGGAATGTTGAACCTATAATTCTTTCTAAGGCACCATTAACCATGGCAATAATGGGTAGCCTTTATTTCAAATGATGGAAGGTTTAATGTTTTCATGCAAATCAAACTTGTGAACAATATCCCTCATGTGGCCTTTTGATAGAAAACAAGCACAAGACAAATGTGCATCATTATTAATCTTGACATCCCCACAACAATATCCAAAAAATATTCTTGTGATCAACAATGGCTTGCATTTGCATATTATATGTTTTCAATTTGAAGGAATAATAGTTGGTAGCCTTCGCCTTTCCACTTTTGGATATGGATTTGAACCACATCAATGGCAACTTAGACATTTGACAAGCCCAAAAATTCGTTGAATCCTTCAATTACATGTAATAGTTAATCACCTTTCAACACATCTAATCTAATTTTTGAAAACAACATTACCAACATGTACAAACTCCTATAAGACTAGATGTATAATTGATTTCCCAATGGCAAAGAGTTCACTACATTATAATTACTTAAAGATGTGTTTACTCGTAAAAGGAACATGCAACCCTAGTGTTCATAAACACTATGCACCTAAATTTGTATTTTTTTTCATTTTATGTTTCATTGTTTCACAAAAGACATGCTAATTGGAAATGTTCAATCCATTTTTTATTATCATATTAAGTCATAAAAAGTTGGAATACCAAGCTGTTGACCTTGTTTTCATCTAATCATTAAATTCCTAATTCAAAATAACATCATACACACAAGACAATATATAATTATGGATAATCAAAACATTCATTTTTTCAAACATGTTTAATGCATGTGTCTTCATGAAAAGAAAACAATACCTCATCATTTGCAAAATCAATAGATGAGAATGTAAAATCCATGTAAAATGATATAGGATTAGCAAGTTTTGTGTTCAAAATAGGAGCCAAAAAAATTGTGCAAGTAGGATTGCTTTTATTGTTTCATAACAACAATGATGACCAATTCTACAATGAGACCTTATTAAGAACATAGAAACACAATGAAATCTATTTTTAAAAAAGGATGTAAAAAAAAAATACAAACCTTGAACACTGAACAACAAAATCATGAACACAAAAAAATTATGTAAATGAAAAGTCACAATGCAAAACATGACAAAAAGCACAATGATATGGATGATGAATAACTCAAACCAAAAACATAGCAAAGCAAGGTGGTTGCATTATTGATGCAAACATGAACTTAAACATGATGAAGGACATATTACCTCAAATCTTATAAAAGATGAAGATGAAGACGAAACATATCAATTGTTGCAAAAATGAACAAGCCACAAACATAAAAGCAAAGCAAATCAAAGACATTGCAAAAACTCAAAACAAAGTGAAAAATGAAGATGATGTAAGCATGAATAGTTGGCAAAGACATCAACACCTTCTTTACCACTTTTGATTACTAACAATACAGACACAAGAAAGACAACCACTAACTTGAATAAAGTGATCTAATTAAACCTCATGTGTGAACACGGACAAATTAAGGCTAATGGTTATAGAATAGATTGTGTGAAATTGGGACTAGTGGTTGTCATGCTATATTCCAAGTTAGGGACTATCATCATGACAACCTACCCCTAAGTTTGAACTAAGCACAAGTAGAAATAATACCCTAGTTAGTACCTTGGCCAATTCGATGCTAATTATATTATTTTCAAAAATGTTGAAATTTTCAAATTTTATTTTTTCCAAATCAAAAAATATTGTGAAAGATAATAGTGAATATTTAGGAATATTCCATTTGTTGAAATGCATTTTTCAAAATTAAATTAATTATTTGACATACATGTGTTGAAATGGCCAAGGTACTAGGGTATCCCATGCTTAAACTAAATCAAGGTCTTTTGAATCCAAATTCAAAATTTAATGGGCTTAAGAAGAAGGGTTTAGGGTTTAGGGTTTAGAGTTTAGGGCCACTTAGCGGCCTCGCTCAAAATGAGGAAGGTACCAGTGTGGGTTGTTCACCCATGCCCCCATCCCTTCAGAAGTACTCAGTGGTTTTTTTAAGGAATTTTTGTTTTAAAGCCAAAGTGGTGATTATCCATAGGAAGATGTTTTTTTTTTAAATGGCGATGATCCCAAGGAAGATTTAGCCAAATCTGGCTATAAACTACATATATGAAATACAAAACTTTAATCATCCTTCTATATGGATGTGCATTATGGGTCACGGGGTAGCTCTAAATGGATGCGTGAGGCTGCAGGGATGGATGACGATGAGATGTGAATTGAGCTTGAACTGCCTGCCGTTGGATCTAGGGCTGATGGACGAGCTGGCGGAAAGGGACGCAAGTGGAGAAGGGAGGGAGCGGGGTGGGGGCAGGGGTTGAGCGTGTTCTTGTTTGCCGCTTTTGCTGTGCTGGTGGTGGTGGTGGTGCAGAGCTCGGGCGGGAAGGTTTCAGGCCGCTGCAATTCCCTGCAGTGCGTCTTCAACAGCACGATCGGACGTTCCCGGAGCAGGCGTGGGGCTTAGGCCTTGCCTGTGGTGTGTGCGTTCCCATGTCTTCCGTGCATACATGACGACGCCGGAGTTCGGCAGCAAGACGGAACAACGACGAGCAGACAGCAGTGGTGGCGGCGGCGGCAGGTGATTGTGCGGGGTTTGAAAGGTCTTTCAATCAAATCTTTTGAGGGACGGGATCTTTCCAGCGTCAGTTGCTCTTCAGCTGCTCTTTTGTGAGGCTGTTGTTGTTTGCATTCGGAGAACCTCGTTTAAAAAAAAATTAAAAAAAAGGTCTTCGTAAAGGTTTCCGAGAGGGGGCGGGGGAAGTAGAAGAAGACGCGGTGCTTTATTTTTTCGTTGCCGCTCTTGTTTTCTTGGGACTCTGCCACCACATCAAGGTTTCGAAAAACCATTCTAAAAAATAAAATCTAAAAAACCTTTCAAAACGAGCTCGTTGCGTACTTGACGTATCTAGCCAGAAGAGGTGGTCTTTTCGTGCCCTCGAAAACCTCCAAAAAAAGTGTCTGCAGTTCGTTTCTGGAGTGCAGGAAGAGTCGACGGAAAAAACGCGTTCGTCGCAGAAAACCGTAAAGATGGCTCAAACACAAGTGCAGGTTCAGCAGCAAGTAGCACAGCAGGCAGCCACAGGCGCTGTGCCGACTCAGTTTGTCTCCACTTCTCTTTATGTTGGGGACTTGGAGCCTAACGTGTCCGAGTCTCAGCTTTACGAGATCTTCAGCCAGATTGCTCCAGTGGTCTCAGTCAGAGTTTGCCGTGATGTCGTCACCAGGCGTTCCTTGGGATATTCTTATGTGAACTTCAACAATGCACAAGACGGTATGCCTCCGATGCTGGCTTTTCGCTTTACATTCTTCTGCTAGATATTCAGTATGGAAACAGTATGTTCTGCCATGGTATGCACTGAAGCACGATTGTTTTCTAATCCTACTCGAGGCCCAAAACCCTTGCAGGCCTGCATGAACTTGTAGATTGGCTCAACAAGGATGCTAGTTTTTTGTTTGCGGGTTGGAAAATTCTTACAATGTGTTTTTATTGCTAATCATCTGGTGTTGCTTACATATGTTGAGGGTTTAGATGTCAATTTGTGCCAAAGGTTCTTGACCTGAGATTGTTAATATAGAACATTTTTAGATTTTTGTTTCACTTGAAGTGAACAGATATTCACACTTGAGTGCAAGTAGTAAAGATGACTAGCAGTAGTTGAGTATCATGAGGTGTCTTAAAGGTTCCTCGGTGTGCTTTTCATTCATAACTTGCATATTGTTGCAGCCACTCGTGCTTTGGAGCTGCTCAACTTTAATCCTGTCAATGGAAAACCTATTCGCATCATGTTTTCTCACCGTGACCCAAGCATTCGCAAGAGTGGAACAGCCAATATCTTCATTAAGGTATACACTTCATTAACATGTCTGCACGGCCGATTTACAGATTATTGCAGGGAAACTTTTGGGTTCTCTGGGTTAATCAAGGAGGTAAGGTAGATCAGGGTCAAGGGTTTCCAGTGTTCAACAGCTAAGGCAATGGTTGGAAACTTTCTTGTGCAGAACCTGGACAAGGCCATAGACAACAAGGCCCTTCATGACACTTTTTTTGCATTTGGTGCCATCCTGTCCTGCAAGGTGGCCATTGATGCCTCTGGTCAGTCCAAGGGATATGGGTTTGTTCAGTTTGAGCAAGAAGAATCAGCCCAGAGTGCTATAGAGAAGGTAAATGGCATGCTGCTTATGGACAAGCAGGTCTTTGTGGGCCCCTTTGTACGACGGCAGGAGAGAGACCAAGGAGGTGGTGCATCCAAGTTCAACAATGTTTATGTAAAGAATCTTGCAGAAAGTACTGGCGAAGATGAATTGCAGAAAGCTTTTGAGGCATATGGACCTATCAGCAGTGCTGTTGTGATGAGGGATGCTGAAGGGAGGTCTAAGTGCTTTGGCTTTGTTAACTTTGAGCATGCAGAGGATGCATCAAAGGCTGTGGAAGGCTTGAATGGCAAGAAGTTTGAGGACAAAGAATGGTTTGTTGGCAGAGCACAGAAGAAGTCTGAGAGGGAGGCTGAACTTAGGGCTAAGTTTGAGCAGGAGCGTAAAGAGAGAATCGAGAAATATCAAGGAGTCAATTTATACCTCAAGAATTTGGATGACACATTTGATGACGAGAAATTGAGGGAGTTGTTTGCAGATTTTGGGACAATCACATCATGCAAAGTGAGTTGGATCTGATTTTTGGTTTGGTCAAAGCTTATGGGTTTTGGTGTCTGCCAATGCTTATGTTTGCTGTGACCTTTGATAATTATCATGTGTAACTCAGTTGTATTTTTGAAGCGGCGAGGTCTTTGTGATTTAACTTTTGGAGGAACGTGACTATCTACAGTTCCTGATGATGTTCTTTGAATTGCAGGTGATGAAAGACCCTCAGGGACAGAGCAGGGGGTCTGGGTTTGTTGCGTTTTCGTCTGCAGAGGAAGCCACACGTGCTGTATGTTTCTTTACATCTTTGTCATGTCAAGTTCTTTCCTTTATGTCTGGTCAAATTATTCCAGATCTGAGAGTCAGCATTCTATTTGGTGCATTTATTGTGGAGTTGTGTTTCTTGGTGATTGCATTACATGTGATGATTGAATTTCCTTTCGTGGTAGATCCTAAAAATGTATTCCTGATATTGCTCTTGTGGTTCTGCCAATTTTGCAGGTTACAGAGATGAATGGCAAAATGGTGGGGAGCAAGCCATTGTATGTGGCCTTGGCTCAGCGCAAAGAGGAAAGAAGGGCAAGGTTGCAGGTGAGACACAAGTCTACTTCTCATTATGTTATCCCCTTCCTATAGATCCCCTTTTTTATTTTAGTAGGCAATTCACCCTAAATCATCAAGTTCTTTACAGTTTCTTTCTGGTGACCACCTAGTCAATGTGTCATGTGTTATTGAGTTGTCTTCTCCAGGTATGCAACACCAAAATATAGGCTCTGAAGTGATTCATGTCATGTTTTGCAGGCACAATTTGCTCAGATGCGGACTCCTGTGGGACCTGCAGTTCCCACTAGTCTTCCAATGTACCATCCAGGGGCCCCTGGGATGGGGCAGCAACTCTACTATGGTCAGCCACCTCCAGGCCTGATTCCACCACAGGTTTACACACTCTGCCCAAATCCATACAAACAAAGATCCCCTTTCACCTAGGTTTTTGCAGTTGTGGCTTTAAGAGTTGATGTAGGTTTGTTTGTTTTTGAAGTTGTGTTGAATGCATTCTAATTAGACCCACATTTGTATATCTGTTGATACAGCCTGCAGGTTTTGGCTACCAGCAGCAGATGTTGGCTGGAATCAGGCCAGGGGGAGCTCAGATGCCAAGCTACTTTGTGCCAGTTGTGCCAAGGCAAGGCCAGCAAGGACAGCGGGCTGGAGGGAGACGAGCTGGTGGTGCACCTCCTCAGCAGCAGCAGCAGCAGCCACAGCAGCAGGTATGCCTTTCTCATTAATGTGAAAGCCTTTTCATTGAGTGGCCCCTCTCTGGGAAAAATTTGCTTTACCCTCAATATTTGGATGTGTGTTAACTTGTATTTTTGCCTTGTTCTTGTCATTGTGGTTCATGAGGGTCTGTCTGGCCTCTCTTCTGTGGGTGGTTGTATTTTTTAAGAACATAGGTCTTGAGTCCCTCCTCATCAAGTTTCGAAGTATTATTGCTTGTTTGGATAGAGTATGAGGGTGATGCCACTCATTCTCTTCTGTTTGACAAAGGCATATGTCAATTCTGTCATGGGATACCTTGCTGAGCTATCTATGCGGTAGTGGCCTTGTTTGCTGGTAGGTGTCAGCATGTCTATTCTCCAAAGAGTTTTGTTTAGGTGAAGTCAGTCATCCTAGTGAAGAAAGCTACACCTTGATTACATGTACTAGAAGCTTGTGTGACTTGATGTGCTTCAATTTTTTTGTTGAACCTGCGTGAGGTCTTTCTATGTCATGTCTTAGGTTGAGGTTTCATTTGCAGGTGTATTATGCTTTTGTCTGAGCTCTTAGTGTATTTTGGTATGTGTTTGATTTGCACAGATGCTGCAGCGTGGTGGCAACCGCAACTTCCGTTATGCTCCAAATGCAAGAAACACCCCTGATTCTGGTCTGCCTCCACCTGGTGTTATGGCTATGCTCCCTGTTCAACTTGAGATGGGAGGTGTTCCAGTTGCAGCAGCTGATACTGGTGTCCCTCAGCCATTGCCTATCAGTGCACTTGCATCAGCATTGGCTTCAGCTCCTCTGGAACAACAGCGTGCGGTATGTAGTGTTCGAGAATCTGCAATTTTCTGTCTGCTCTCATGTATTGCATCTTTTTTTGAATTTCATTTTGGTTAAGAGCAGATGTAATTTAACAGGTTCATGTGAATGCAGATGCTGGGTGAGCAACTCTACCCCTTGGTTGAGCAGCTGGAGCATGATCAGGCTGGCAAAGTTACAGGCATGCTGTTAGAGATGGATCAAACAGAAGTTCTGCATCTGATTGAATCACCTGATGCTTTGAAGTCTAAGGTGGCTGAAGCCATGGAAGTACTGCGGTTGGCACATGCGGCCCAGAATGTCCCAGTTGAGCAGCATCTCGCAGGCCTCTCCATAAATGATTCTGCCTAGACATCATGGCAAGCCTGCATAATGGGTCCTCTATTCCATTTGCATCTGTCAGGTTGACAATTCAAGGACTTCTCAATTCACTGAATGAGAGTGATGCATTTTGCATGACGAGGCAGCAGGAAAGTGTTTTCTTTGTAGATGCTTTAGGCACTTTCTTCATGTGGGTTTCCGGTCAAGCCCTGGCTTTTTCAGCAGGAGGTTGTGGCCTGCAGTCTCACTGTGAGGTATTTTGTCTGTTGGCTGCTGAAAGAAATCTTAAAAGAATCAATTTTCTGTGAACTGCCTGTCCTGTATATGGATTAGTTCCATAATTGATATGTTTGGTCCTTTTTGAGTTGACAAAGAATGTGGTGCAGAGCATAGGACAAAGAGATCATCACCTTCAAAGATCTTTTGATTTCATGCACTAATAGAGAGTGCTGTGTGGCTTGTACCTGTAGTTGATGTAATGGCGTGACTTGTCACTGTATAGTAGCAGTTATCTGTGAGGACAAGCAAACTGCAGTGGGTGTGAGTTACAGTTGGCCTATCCCAATCTAATCTAATTCTTGTTTTGGCTGGTACTGACGACATAATGGTGCTGATAATCAGCTTGACAAGAAAGAATTTATGTCTTCTGAAGGGAGGAATAATTCTAGTTGATATCATGCCCTTCAGATACGGTAGAATCTTTTTGCCAGTTCTTTGTGTGTAGGGTGGATCCTCAGGTGTGGGCATTCTGGAAATCAGAGCCCATGCAAAGGGCAGTAGCTAGCATGGGCCTGATTTTTGTACTGCCTTGCCACAGGAGGGGCTTTTCTGGATGTTACGCTCTTCCAAGTGCTTTTTCCTACACGGAAAGCACCAGCAAGTTTTTGTCTTTCTGCTCCAATGAATGCAATTTGATTTGAATGTAGGTTCCAGATTTTCTCAAAAAATCCAATGCAAAAATGCAAGAGCAATCAAAAGTGAGGAGAGAAGCATGACACAAGAAACATGGAATATAGCCACGCCACAACTTGCCAAGGAAAAAATGTGCCTCTGATAATTGCCTGTAGCAAAGTAATAAAAAATGAGAATAGAAAAATTTATTGAAGAGTAGCCAATGCAAGCCAGTACCTTATCAAGTAATTGGAAGTGGCCAAACACATGGCAATTAGGATTCAACAATCTGCAGTGCATGTGCTTGATAAACTAGGTTATGATCTCCTTTTTGGAAATGTTGGAAATAGATCAAAGCCCCCCTTCCTCTGGAAGCCTTGCAATCCACTCAGGCATTAGACATTCAAGTGACTACTTATTATATAAGTCATGTGATATCAGAGTTCTCAGATAGTCAAGCACTGCTTCAAGAAATCATGCAAATGAGACTGGAAGTGATAACCAATGCTGGCTGCATGAATTTCATCCAAGTCTCATTCTAAAGAGCTTGGTGTTGAATGGAGAGTGAGGGCAACACCTGTTACAAAGCTGGTCAAATTGATGCCCACTTCTGCAACCAAATTTCTAATGTCCATTGAAATATCTGATGGGCTTGCCACGCCACGATTAACCTGCATTGTGCTCCACAAATACAAGTGAACTCCGGTTTTAAAAAACCTTGTAACATCACAACATGAAGGTTCATCAATGGGAAAAAAAATTCCTACAGTTCCTGCAAGTTGTGGCATTTCATCTGGGACCAATTTTGTACTGCTCTCATTGACAAGGGCATGAAATTGAACAGAATTATTGTAGTACCAATCAAATTTCTGGTGCTTACAGATAGTGCTGACACCCGCTTGACAAACTCCTTGTTGTACCCTTGCACCTCTGCCACTACATCTGCCATGTCAGCTCGAGACACCTTATCAGGGCCTCCCAAATTCAAGACCAGATGCATATGACTCCCCTCAGTGGCAATACTTTTTGCAATTAGAAGCTCTATTACATTCACCACATCCTTCACATATATGGGGCACCGGAACTCATCACAAAAAAACTCCCCTTCTCCACCCCCCGAGAGTACACCATCAATCCACTGCAGCAGTCATCAGGCACTATTAGCTAGCAAAACACCCATCCAAGACAACTGACCTATATGTATTGATGGTATTGCATATCTATGGATAAGAGGGAAATGTCAGATCATTGAAAGGCTTTGTCCAAGCCAGATAATTACATGTGTGAAAACCTTGAAATAGATGCAACCTGTCCACCCTTTTCTATCAGAGTTTCTCTAGGGGTATAACAAGAGTAACTGTTACCCATTCATTGAGACCCCATTAAACAGATTACCTTCACACATCAATATCGCACAACAGTCTTCACAAGCACAGGTTGACTTATTTATGTGGACAAAATAAAGGAATGCAGGGTATTTTCAAGAAGGCAGCAAACTTTGCCAAGAAAAACTTTACCTGGAGAGGCAGGGTTTTTGGGAGGGGGATGAAAGGCTGCGGTCCATAAATGATGCTACTTCTTAGAATTGCATAATTAGCATAGTTTGATTTCACATAGATTTCTGCCACCACCTTTGATCTTCCATACACATTCACAGGCTTGGTTTCATCATCTTCTGTATAGAATGATTTGATTCCCTCATAAACTGTCACAATCCCACAGCGACAACAAAGATATTAGCTTTTCCAGCTATGCAAATTGTCCTGGGACATCACAGAGTTCATGAGAAAGATATGACCTGGAAACTGTAGATCAACTGCACATGGTGAACTCACTCTCACAAGAAGTACCGAAAAATTGAGAACAGAATTGAGAACAGAGCAGTATTGAATCCAAGTATTCCCAGAGTTCTATGAGAAGTTGCTATGGCTGACCCAAAATTGAGTGCAGCCATTTAAATTGGTATTTGAATTGGAGGAGGATTTTGATAAAGTGAAAATACTTGTGGGCCTTCACACCAAAAAGAATGAGCCTTTACTCCAGTCCCTTATTCAGACATGGAGTTCTGATTGCTTTGGGCATCATGACCTTACTTTGACTATTAATTAGGTTATGAATGGCAATGCAGTACCTCACCCTGATCAGTTGAGAGATGGATGAGGAGGGGAAGAGTTGGTGCATTCATGGATGTCAGCCACTCTACGACTGTATGAGGGACATTTATAGCCATTGCAGCATTTGGGTTTTGCTCACATGCCCGTGGATTGGATAGGGCTGCACAGTTTACCACCACATGTGGCTGCCACAATCATCCACCCTCCCCCAGCACAAAACCATGAGAATCCTGTCAAGCTCACAATGATACTGACACTTTGTGCAGTGGAGTTCTCTGTTCAGAGGGATCTAAGTCCAAGGCCCCTCATAGTAGCAGGTCCTTTCCAACAGGCATTCTACTATAGATGCAAAATATGGGCACCGGTATCATTGTGAATTCCAATCACAATTCCTTGCCATATGGACATCACAAAATCTCCAGAGGATTTTTGCACTCTCTTTACTGGAAAATTGGAAAAAATAATGAATATGTTGAAGCTTTCACAAAAGAAAGAAATAACATTGAGACCTCAGTTCAGGCTTCACCTGATTGCATGGAGAAGCTGTTGTTCTTAGTCCTATGTATGAAATAGTAAAGGAACATTACTAGGACTGATCATGTGGAATACTTTTCTCTTTTGAAAATTGTTCCAGGGGTCTACATCCAAAGATTGGAAAAGCAAGAACTGGGCTTATTGGCTCAAGATAACAATTAAACTCATCACTGCGACCATGAAAATTCAGCATTAAACCTAGCAGGAATTGGTAAGAGGACCCTGGCTTCTGATGTGAAATAACACAGATACCTTTCTACTTGAAGACAAAGCAAGTATCTCCTGAACCTGGAACAATGTAATTCTGACATAAAATTTTCAGAATAGCAAATGCCTGAAAGAACAAAAGATGTTCTGGGATTGCACAGACTTATGTGTCTACTGCTTCCAGGGGCTGAGACTTCACCAACAATACAGATTTGCTGCATCACAGAGTTGGTTGAAAAATTCTCGCATGTCCAAATAATAGGATATGAAAGCCTAACATCAGTCAGATTCATACAAGGCATAAGGCCTTCCTTGGGATTGGAATACTCCTGTAAAGGTTTGATGAGTAGATGGATTTCGAAATACAAAGATAGAGATTAGAAAGGAATCAGTCACTGGCATCTAAACTACTACTGTGGATCCAAGATCCCAACCGTGAACACAGACCGACAGTGTAGTAAACCCAACCCCTTTTTAACACAAAGAACTTAACCTAAGGATTCCTCTCATCCACCAAAGCTCAAACATAGGCAGAAGGATGATGACTTACAAAGCCCAACGCCGAAGATATGGAATCGAGGCCGTGGCCAGTGACCAGATCAACTTGGAACGATTTTACATTGGGAAGATGTTGTTGTAGTTGTGGCGATGGTGGCTGAGAGTGATAGGTGTATGCCACTCTATACTTATGTGCCTGACATTTTGCGAGCTCAGCCAATAAATGTAAACCCAAGTAACCCGATCCTCCCACCACCACTACCAGATCCCTTTTCCCATCCTCCATTGCACTAGAACACCTTCAAGCTTTTAGGTAAGAAAATCCGTTTGGGTTGAAATGGAGGGAGAAATAGACCTTGGAAACTGAATTTGCTGTGATGTTCGGCCCCCTCCTTTGACCTCCTGCTATAAATTTTGGGCCTGTAATGGACATTCGTTGTCCATTACGGGCCCAAATTGTGTCCGGGCAGCATTCGTCTTTTTAGAGAAAAGAGATGGAGAGGGCTAACCCATCTCCAACGTTTGCAAGAAACAGCATTTTCCAGTGTGGGCTGCCACTGCTCCTATTTACGGCACCCCACCCTCTACACACCGCTTCAAATACTCAGCTGGGGCCTGCACAAAATTTCCTCCCGGCTCCATTAGTTTCGGCAGGTTACCTTGCTTGTAATTTTCATTACATTTGCTTTTAGTGACGTCGCTAGCCTGGGATGTAGCATTCATGATGTCATTCACCATCACTCATACTATTTTTGCAACTTTGGCTGTTGCAAAGAAGGAAGGAAAAAAAATTTGTTCCAGAGAAGGAACAACAACTTGCTTGCTCGTTCTTGCACATCTCTCAGTGACAGGGAATGGTCAGAAGAGTTCAACATTTTGGGATAGGGTTTGCACACATTACAATAAGTATTGATCACTTGGTTGCGCAGAGAAGCTTTCGCGGTTCCTAGAAACAAAATGGGGGGTTATCAAACATGATGTGAATAAGTTTGTTGAAGCTTTTTTAGGTTTTGTGTGAATTAGGAATGAATGTAGAGAATGCTTTGCACAACACACTAGAATTGTACAAAACAAAGCACCCCTAAAATGCAAGCTTCACTTTTATACATCGTTGGTTAGTGCCGAAAGATGTGCCATGCTTTGGTGATGTGTGTGCAAAATCGCAGAAGCTCACAACTCCATCCATGAAGCGCAAGAGTGCACTTGCATTTGATGCCACTATTCAGCTTGATGGAAGTGAAGTGTAGCTAGTTGATGTTAAGTTATCTACAACAAGACAACCACAAGGCACAAATCCAATTGAAGAACACCAAAAAATCCAACGCCTAAATGAATCACTGCTAGGGTCCAAGCAAGGGCCACAAGAAACATGACACTTGCCACATTGAAGAAGCTTGCGATTATGGAAAATCAAAGCATGATGGCTCTCTTCACAATAGTAGAAGCATCTTTAGTTTCAAAAAAAACTTGTGAATATTTCTTCAAAGAACTAAAGAGCTTAAGAAGTTGTGGGCTTGATTGAATGAAATGTCAAATGTCGTGTTGAATGTTGTTGCTTTGAGTGATGCATCAAATGTTGTTGAGCCGAATGTTGTGCCAATGCTTTTAGTAGCTTCGATTGCCCATTTTGGAACCGTTCCAACTCCTTCACCAGACAACATCAATTTGATAAATATTGATGCATAAGTAGAGGAAACAAGTGTTGATATGATGTAGAATCTAGATAGTGCATGCTAGGGCAGATTTGAGGCAAAAAAAAAAGTGATTGTTCATGAAAAACTTGGTACAATGGGAATTTTCATTGCAATGTGAATTCATTGTTTCCTTTTGGAGTCCATAGATGATCAATCAAGTCATTTCATAGTTTGAAGTGCATATCTACATTTTCTATTTCTTGAGGCCATTTCTTACTCAACAAAAGAAAGCCCTTCCCTAACATGAATTGTAGTTGCATCAAAACATGGTTCTAGAGCTTCTTTCTACTATCCTATTCTCCTACTATCATATTATGTGAGATAACACACAATGAAAATATATGAAACTACATTCTAATCCCATTGCTGAAAAGGGTTTTGAACAATTGCAGATTGACTTTGCAAAACCCCAAAGCTTTGTTCAAAGTCCTTCTGGATTGCTTCATGGCATTGTGCATAGTGCTTACGCTTCTCAAATTGTGGTTCATGAATGATTTATTAGAATATTGACCATCAAAAGTAAATGCCATCCATTAATAGGTAGTAATTATTCCCATTCACCTCAAATCCAAGGTTGTTTCTTACACTAATCAACAACCAAAAATGAGTGATCCAAAACATTTAGATCATTATTGGATTAAGTTTCTATAAGTCAGACAAGAACTATAAACAAGGATCTGTGATGATCCTTACCCACATCATACATTTCAAAGTCTAGGATAGTAAGGCATTTGTTTGATAGTCCAGCGTTTCGAATAATTCCGTGACCGTGTTCTGTAGGGTTTCAATGGCTAGTTTCTAATACCACTCAATCATCATCCCTATCTTGCACATTTCCCTAATTTTTTTGGTTCCTTGTTCTGATATCTAGTTCCCTTCTCTTGGAGCTTGGGAATTGGGTCCAATGAGTTAGGTGTTGTAAAAGCTGGCAAGAAAATGAATTTTGTTCCAAAGGGGAGCCCTTAGTTTGTTGACTATGTAAATGTGACTAAGTGGCTATCCATTTTCTCTCTTTCATAATGGAGAAGATTGCTCTCAAGTTATTGGAATGGAGGTTGCATGATTGTGCAATCCTTTCTTAAGGTTTGAAGATCAATGCTTGCATCATTTTCAATGCCAAATGCATTAGGATTTGAAGTTTGTTTATAATGTCCAAGCACAAGATATTATATGAATTTTGCATATATAAAATGGCTATGGAAGTTTAATACTGGAACCCCCAGGCCAGGGAAAAAGCTCTGGATTTATGGAATGTAATCTAATAGTTAAATAAATCTTTAGATTTTGATTGAAGCTTCATTTTGAAAGAGGTAAAAATAATCGTAAAGGATATGGAAGTTTATTAATTTAATAATAACCTACTCTCCCTTCGTTTTTTATTTCCCTCACATCCCATATGATTTTCAATAGGTCAATCTCAAATTTGAATTTTATTATATGACATGTGCCTTTTTCTGTTATTTTCAGAAAAGGTACTGAAATAATATTTATTTTGATTACATAGATAATGAACCGCTTTAAATCATAGTCTGGATAAATCCAGAGAACTCTATATATCATATGTATAACGGTTTGTTCAATTAGAACTCCAATAAGTGCTTCTCCAATCTAGTGAAAAGCTCTGATCCCCATTATTTA
>Ga0116231_10006052_pt1 | contig 23417 bp, 13 predicted proteins | sample S1TSphgellanicum_2_FD_89695 | JGI IMG/M metagenome (GOLD analysis project Ga0116231, IMG submission 89695) | Host-associated microbial communities from peat moss isolated from Minnesota, USA - S1T2_Fd - Sphagnum magellanicum MG | ecosystem: Host-associated > Plants > Peat moss > Unclassified...
AAAAACTTAACAAAAAAAAAAAAAAAATTTAAAAATTTAAAAATTTAAAAAACCAATTAAGGAAACACCTTTGGGGGGGGGGGGGAGGAAGGGGAAAGGGAATTTTGGCTCATTATATTATACTTGGACCCTTATATGGTCATTTGAAGGTGAAGAATAAATTTTTCAAAATGACTACCTTATCATTTAATTGACATTCTAAAAGGTCAAATGAACTCCAATTGAAGAGTTTAATATATCATTGGAAAGATCTTTTCGAGAGTCATAAGTTATTTTTTGAAATCTTTCATTAAGATGATTTTTTATAAAATGTTATGAGTCCCCAAAATGGTTGGATTCATAATTTGACAATTTGAACACTTTTGAAAAAAACGATCATTTTGTTTTAATACATTTTGCAAGGTACATTGTAGGGGAAAGAATGATGCCTTAGATCCCAATTTTGGGTCATGATGAGTCTTTTGACTTATAAGTAACTCATGATTTGTTTGTGCACCTCTTTAAATCTAACTATTGATTAGAAAATAAATTATTTGACCCAACATCCATGTTTTTTTTATATCCTCCATGTTGCTAGGTTGACTGGTGGGCCTTTTGGGTAACAATTTGGCTACATTAAGCCCAAAATTATTGAATAGGTTGGTGATTTACAAATTAAGCAAAGAAGGTTTTGATGAATGCCAAATTTTTTTAGCTTGACATTAGCAAATTGACCTTAATTTCAATTGGTGTATTAACAAGGCAACCATTATTTTCTTGGATCCACAAGTGACTTAAGATTTTCTTCTTTCATACTATGAAAAATTGGTCATGTGAAAGAATTGAACCTTGGCCAAATTGGTCTTGCCCATTACAGCACATGGCAAACTTGCACAAACAAGCAACTTCAATATCAAATTTTCAAAGACAAGTAAATTATTCACCACATTACTCTAGCCTTATTGTAACTTGTAGTAACTATATAAATCCAAGTTTTTAAAAAGGTTAGTAATGTGACCAAGATCATAAAAACAAAAAAAAATCAAGTTGGGAAAATTAACAATCATTAATATTGAAAGGTCCATAGTCCATAATGCATCGTTATTGAGTCTAATACTTTCAATAGTAACTATTGGGCACCCCATAACTTTGGCATGGATAACAACATCCAATGTGCACCATGCAGCATTGAACAAGTATTAGCACTAATAATAGGGGTTAGTTGTGGAGCAACAAGACTTAAACAACAAAGCCAAGGTCCACAACAAGCCAAATTCAAAAATCTAGACTCAATATTCGTCAAAATCAAAGAATAAAAGACCATTCATAAGAAAAAAAAAGATGAGGGTTATGGCAATTCTTGATTTTATACCTACATACCAAAGAAGCCTAAGATGGAAAACAATAGCACTTAAGCATCAAATGCATAATGCTTACAAAAAGCCTTCCATTCTTCAATAGTTTAATGGTAATGAAAATTTTCAAGTGTGTAAAACCTTTGAACAACATATGGATGACTAAATCAAAATGAGTTGTCAACCTATTTTAAAGCTTGTTCTTCATAAAACTGAATGTGCTAAAACATTGTTCATTTTCAATTGAACCAAGGACCTAAACAACTACATTTTTTACCAACTTGATGTATTTTAACATTTGGTGCACAACAACGTGAAATGTAGTTAACTACTTTCATAATCTTATCAAGGGATTATGATTATGAGGTTCAACCATTGCATCATGGCAATTGTTTTTTATTGTCAAAACAAACAAAGAATGTTGCATATCCAATGTTGTTTGATCCAACATTAGTGGAATCCAAAGACCATTTCTAGCAAGCTCATGTTTCTTGGGCAAATAGTAAACAAATTTGATTTCATTAAGATGCTGAAAAAACCTTTCAACATCAAGGTTCAACCAAAACTAAGGATAAATAACCCCAAATGAATTCATCAATTCATGAATAAGAAAGCGGTTGCTTAGCTCAAAAATCAACTTTTAGATGCAAACATACACTATGATTTCACTTCTAATATAACCATTGCATAACTAATGTGAATGACAAAAGAAATGACACTAGTAACTTAATCTTTATATTTTGCCCATATGTGCTACCCACCAAATGCAAATGCCAAATGATCAAGTTTAATGTTCAAATCTATGATTCATTTCATACAAATGGTTTCATGAGTGTAATCCACCAATTGATTGAAAATGTTTGAAGACATCTCCCCTAAACCTAAATGTCTAATTAAAATACATTTGGAAGAGATTTGCCTTACATATGGAAATTGTTGTAATGAAATCACAAACAAAGACATCTTAAAGTTGTGCAAATTTGATGAGAGGATGAACTACAACCAACATAAGCATCAAGCAAGACAATCCAATCATCACTTGGACATCACAAGTTGATCTAAATTTGTTGTTGCTTGGGCTACAGTTGTGGAATCAAGTCCATTTTGGTCAACAACAAATGATACTCTTTTAACACACATTTTAGTGGACTCAACATACTTATCCATTGAGTCTTTATGTTGCATAACAACTTGTTCCTTTTTGTTTCCATGATCTAGGCCAATTTGACAAACTTTAGATGACATTTTAAAACTTGCAAAAGAAAAAGTAAAAGGATTGGAGTAAGTTTTCTAATTGTGCCACCATAGGCAAATTAGAGAAGGCTTTGCAACATTAGGTTTGTCTTGTGCACCATATAATGAATACATGTCAAAAAAGGGGCATGTAGGTTTCAAATTTGTGACACTAATTTGAGTGCCTTCAAAAATATACTCACACCATCTACACCTAAACACAAGAGCCAATTGGCTCTTCTTCTTCTATTAAGCCTCCAAAATTAGCAAATGTAGTTAAAATCACCTTTGTCAAATTTTGGGCATTGGATCCTTTTACATTATGTTTGACTGAAAGTAGAATTGGGATATGGCACCAATCTTGAACATAGTAACCATGGAAAAAAATCCAAGACTAGTTATCAAGGGTAGTAACTTTATTGCATGTAAGTGCAACAAACATGGCCCCATGAATAGCAACCTTACTAGTTGTCAAGATTTGATTTTGGAGATGTTTAGCAATTTTTCACCATATTGTCTTAATCTAGTGTTTCTTAGGGTTTTTTTTCAATTTTAGAAAATCATATAAAGGTTTAAAATCCTTATAGTTTACCATGGGTTTCCCTTTGCTAAATAGCATAAAAATTAATGTAAATTGAATCACCTTTTTTTTTGTTACTTTGATCACTCCCACCTTGGACCTATTGCAAAGCATATGGGTGATTCATTGACACATATGTTGCTTCATTTTTGGCATGGGCACATTTCAAATCCATCACCCTAAACCCCTTCTTCATTTTGTTTTTTTCCTAGCATGTTTCTTTAAAAAAATCCCACTTTGGGATGAATAATTTCTACTTGCACTTTATCTTGATGCACACTTTGCACTTGATTGTTAAAAGATTTCCATCACCATCAAACACAAGTTTTACCCATGGCATCTTCACTCACCACACATCTTGAAATTTTTGAATCACATTTACCTTGAATGTTTTCTTGGGTTTTTTTCTTAGTAGAGGTAGTTATTTGAGAAATTACAACAATAGTTTTTGGACTTAGGTTTGCATCTAAGGTGAGAATTTGGGCATCAATATCAAGAATGACCTTAATAAAAAACATTTATAGCTCCAAGTGTAACATGTATTAAACCAGCTCGAAGTTCTCTTTATCTACTGGATTCACCTTCATGAGGTAAGGGGACAGGTTTAAGCTTTTAGACATGGGTTGGCCATCTTTCCAAAAATCCCTTGAACTTGAAATTAAAAGGTGGGGTGATCTTGGGTGCCATGATACATTTACAAATGGATTAAACAAGAAAGTTCCAAAAAATGTAACACAATTCACAAAAAGTAACTTGGCTACACAATACAAAAAGAACAAAGAAATGAAAAAAAATGAACATGGGTGAGCAAAAACAAGCGCATTTAGCTAAGAGCTTAAAGTGTTGACATTTTGGAATTGATAAGCTTTGAAGCATAAACAAGGCTCTAAACTACAACTTGAAACTTCCAATGCTCCAAGTTCTCGACTACTGATTCTTGAATTCATGATCTTGAAACCCTAAATTTGTCCCTCTTTCACCCATGATCAAATCATTAATCCCACCTAGGCCTTGCATTGATGTGCAAGTGCATACCTTGAATTGAAGCTTGCTACAAAAACTTGTAACCTATAATCTAAGTTGTAACCTATTTGAGCTCAGACAAATTTCACAAGTTCCAATTTCCAAGTTGTTGAGCTTCAATCTTGTTGATGAACAAGGTTCAGACTTTGATCTAAACAAAATCTCAAGGCAGGTAGTGGACATTGGCCATATTTCTATGTTCAATATACATTGTAAAATGGGGGGCTCAAAAAGCTTAAAGCACCAAACTTAATGGAGCTTGGAGAACGACTAATCATCATTACACTTTGACATAATGAAATGGAATGAGAGGTAAAGGTAAGAGGTTATGATGCAAAATAGATGACTATATTTTCATCATATGACTCCTTTAGAACAATTTACATTGTAGATGACGATTTGTACCTTCTACCATGGATACGCCCTAAGCCACAAGTGTGGCCCATATCTCCACGAGGAAAAAAATCAGATAGTGATCGAATGATCCAATGATGTTATTGCAAAATGCCCATTTTTTCCCCCTTTTTTCTATTGTAGTTTTTGCAGACCCTTCGAGCTAGTTGAAAATTGGCAGACTTTTGCTCAAAAAAAAGCACTGCTAGTGCACCATCCATTTGAAACTTGTTATCATTGAAAGTAGGGTAAGGCATATGGACATGGGAGTGTTATTAAAGTAAGGGCTTGCACACACTTTGATAACACTCGCATCCAAGGGCCTTACCAAGGTAAAACCTTTTGGGACATTTTATTTATGTTGGGGCGGCCATGATTAGAAGATGGACAAAATCAGCTGGAGACATTGCTCCTTGTGATTGGAGCTTAAAGTACAATTAAAATAAATACAAGAGAGAAGCAGGGCACTAAAGGAAAAGGAAAAACATTCCAAAACAGAAGCACCCACTTCCACATGTGATTTGTCAACTTTAACAGCAAAAGGGTGCCACCACCCTTGTGAGGGAAAATTCTGCTTTATATGGGGCCCTCCTCTATAACCGCTGAAATTCTAGTGGGGCTGTATATTCTGGATGAACCACACCCTTGGTAACCTATTCTTAAAACCCTCCTACTTCCCCCCTCACACAACATAGGCACGGAGGTAGGGTAAGTAAGTACCCGCTTACTACGTATGTAAGTGGGTGCGTATCAAAGGTAAGTAGGCAAGGAATGTCATTAGTTACAAGGTAATGCACACATTATTGTCTAATGAAGAAGAGTTTGGGTTTCCAACAAAACACAAGACCCAATGACAAACAATTTCCTAACTCTTGGATACCAAGCTGGTGCAGCATGTGAGGTGATTGCTGATGATGACTAGGTCTTTGAGAACTTTGATTGTTTAAAACCACATAGTATTTATGGAAAGAGAGTACGGTCCATAGACCCAAAAAAATGGGCAGCTTCACCAACAAATTTTTATAAAAAAAAACCTTATAGTGTTTGCTTGTCTGGAACCATTCTTAGACATGTCCAAACATTGGTGAATATCCTAATCAAGAAATGGGTACTTTGGCAAAGCCAAGAACTTGGAGTGTTGTGCATGAATTGGGTCTAAAATTAAACAAACAGATATACAACGAGAAAGAGGCAAAACTACTTTGTAGTTGCCGATGTAATACAAATCATAAAATTATGATGGTGTTGACCTCTTCCCCAATCTCCCAGAAAAGAATTACAAAGCTCAAATGAGAACTATAACTTCTTGTCACATTTGCCTGTTGCTGGTTTGTCAAGTTGATCATGAGATTTTCTCAGATTCCTTTCACAGAAGACCGATATAGTTTTAGTTCTGTTGTGGTTTGGTACTCTGATTTTGTGTACACAACTTGGTGTTGGTTTTTTGTGCCGGCCATCAGGCTTTGTTGACTTGCTTTGGAATGGGTTTGCTTGTTTTGTGCTCTTTCTTGTAGGTTTTGGCTTTTATAATATTTTTTTTCTTCACACATGGACAGCTTCACCTGCAAACTTGTAAAAACTTTTAATCAACCCTGGAGACTCTAAACCCTAAAACCTTCATCTCCAGCAAAATATATCATTTTGGTTTTCTCTTTGAGTGTCAATCCTTGAGTGCAGCTTCTGATGTGCAAAGGTGCCAATGAGGATTTAATAATCAACAAAGCTTCAATTTATAAGGGTGAATTTGGATATGATGCCTATAAATGTACATTCCATCGGCTTCCCAACTGAATCTCAATAATGTACTCTCACAACCAGCATACCAAGAGATATCTATTGATCTATGTGCAAGACAGCCACCAAATCAAGATTTAAGCTAAACAAAGCAAAAAATTTAACTAAATCAAGTGAAAGGTACTGGAACTTGGAAGATCAAGATATGCAAATTCTGTTGCCTAGTACACACACCATTTATCTTATTGTGTACCAAATATCTATCTATCCATTTTATGTACATGAAGATAGGTAATTGCTACAAGAGAATGTGATTTTTCTTACACAAAAGGTTGTGCTCATGACACATGATAAACTTTGTGGTTATGTACATTATGTGGTGTTTATTGTGGCATGCATTGAGTGTCATAACTTAATATCAAATATACTTAATGAATGAAACCACAAAGTTTATGTCACGCATTGTGTCATGAGAATGAGCCTTTTGTGTGAGAAAAATCACATTAGCTAGTTTTAACTTAAAACAATGTAATTACAAAGGTCAATACTTGAAACCTTGTCTTTTCAGTTTTGTGATGCAGCAGAATTGATGATCATCCACAAGAAGATTTAGCCAAATTTGGCTACAAACTAGATATGAATTGTTTGTAAAGAATCATCCTTTTACATATTTTGGCTATGTGCTAGAACCTACTATAGAAATCTGATGATTTAGTTCCATTTGTTTGAAATCTGGCCAATTTGGAAAAATAAAAAAAGAAATATTTCACTAGAAGATGATAAAAGCTTGAGCAGATTCAGTTAGCCTGGGCCCTGGTACAAATTTGCATATCCTAGGAGTAATGATGTGCTAAACAAGAGGCTCATAGGTTAATGCTGTCGCCCACACCACCTACAGCAACAAGTTCAAGCTTCAAACTAGGAACAGTTGAAATAGGAAAATGTTCCATGAAATGAACTTAGCAAAAATCTTTGTTTTTTGGGACAAATTTTGTTTCCTTCTTCACAAAAAAATTGGGGAAATTGTGGATCTTTTTTTCCCATGGTGTAAACTCGAATAATGCTTTTGAAAAATTTGGCACAAAAAATTTATATCACAGAATTGGGGGAAAAAAATCCTTGCTTAGCAACAGTTAAAATAAGAAATGTTCCATGAAGTGAAAACTTAGCAACAATGTTTTGTTTTTTTCTTGAAAAGTTTTATTAGCTTCTTCACCAAAAAAATTGGGAAAATTTTGAAATTTTTTTTTTTTGCCATAGAGCAAATTCAAATAAGTTTTTGGAAAATTTGGCAAAAAAGTGTATAGCACAAAATTGGGGGAAAAGGAAAACACTGCTTAGCAACAGTTAAAAAATAGGAAAATATTGCATGGAATTCCCAAAAAATGAACTCACAATTCAGTCAGTTCAGTTCACACTTGATAGCAAGAAACAAAACACCTGATGAACATTCCTCAAAATGTGGGACCAAATGAAAACTAACTACTTATGACATCATTACATTCAGATCAAGCCTACTTTGAGTTCGAGTTTTCTTGAGTTCCGTGTGTCACCAGCGTGGAGATCTACTAACTTCTTCTGATCTTTTCTTCTTTTTACTTTCATGGGATTCTTCTTGCCTGCACAGAAAGCTCAAAACTTGTTTAAATTTGAAAAAGTATTGTTGTTGTTGCTGTTGTTATTGCTGCTATTGTTGTGTTGTTGTTGTTTTTTTTTGTTTTTTTTGTTTTTGTTTGTGTTTTTGGAGGAGGAGAATTAAAGGAGGAGAGATAAAAAAGGGAGTAGCTTGGGGTTGTCAACAACGGGAAGCCCAAGAAGAAGAAGAAGAGGAAGAGAGGTGGGGGCAGCAGCAGGCAGGCAGCATTCGCTTTGATTTGTCACCAGTCTAAGTTGTCGTTGAATCTCCACAACTTTGTCGATGAATCTTCCACCTGCCAGGTCTTGAATCAGTCGTCGTTGCAGCTTTGGCTGACAACTAGAAGCCCACTGGTGCAGCTGTGCGCCAGCTGCAATCTTTTTGTGACAAATTTTGCCCTTGCGTGCAGAGCTCAGAAATTCAGATACATACTAGTAGCTGCGTTTTTATTCTCCTGTTTCTTGCCATCGCCCCCTAGACTTCTTGATCTGTATTCGTGGTAGCACCAAAGGTAGCTCCAACCCATCTGATCTCGTTTGCACCATCAAGTCACAAAATCTATGTGGATTATATTGTAGCTCCAACCCAGCTCTCATTTGCACCATCAAGTCACACAATCAGCAGCTTCACATGGGATTCTTCACATGTGTAGCTTACTAGTCTCTCATGTCACATGATAATTGGCAGAAGCTTGATAGTAGCAGCATTCGGCTATTGAGCAGCAGCAGCAGCAGCACCTTTCGTTGATTTCCAGTGGCTAGTTCTTTCTATCTTTCTTTCTCCTCAGGACTCGTTGTTTCTGTAGGTGGGTATTGATAAATCTCGCCGTACTCTAATTTTCCTCCGGAATGCCGACCGATTTCATGGGGGAGCAGTCGAAAGGGAGCGTGGGGAAGAGGATCACCATTCTGAGTATCGATGGAGGTGGAGTGCGTGGATTGATCCCCGCTACTATTCTCGAGGAGCTCGAGGCCAAACTGCAGGTAAGAAAAAAAAGTTCTAAATCGTTGTCCAATTCCAGGGAATGTCAGATCGAAGCTCTAGACTTCACGCCACCCTTGTTTGTCAGTTGATCATAGTCTAAGAGATCACAAATTCATGTCTTGTCCAGACCTTGCTTGATTGCTCCCCGTAACAATTTCTCACAGATCAAAGCTTGATCCAGTTAGAGCTCCAGGAGTATTTCAAAGCTGCACATATAATACAGATTTGACAACAACAAGTAGACTTGGGTTTGGAATCTGAAGAATTCATGGAGGAGCTGATCAAGGGAGAGAGTTTGATTCTTCTGGGTGTGCAGAGGTTGGATGGGCCAGAGGTTAGGCTGGTGGACTACTTTGATATGATTGCAGGCACAAGCACAGGAGGATTGATCACAGCCATGCTTACTGCGCCAAGCAATGAGAATGCCAAGAGACCTCTCTGCAGTGTCAAGGAGGTGTGCGAATTCTACCTCTGGTATGCTGGAAAAGTCTTCCCCCGCACCAGGTACACTATAATCTCCAGCTCCCTGGATTTCCTCCTGTCTGATTGTAAAGATATCCCAGACTTAATCTACAATGCTATGTCATTGATTTCCATTGATGAATCGGTGCAGAATTCATCTGCTCATTTAAACTCAAGTCTAACTGAATCAATTCTCAAAGTCTAAGTAGACTGAGCTTCAAGACTGAATAGCTGATTTGACAATCTCCCACAGGCAGATTTTGCCTTTGATTTTACACAGATTTTGGGTGGGTTTCTGAGATTTTTGATAGAGGGAGTTTAAGATTCAGGAGCTAATCATGGGGCAGTTGTGTGGGATTAATATTTTGGATTGTACAAATTTTACAGAGGACCATTTAGCCAGACTCGAATGAATTTTACAGCGCTCAATGGACCCAAATACAAAGCAAAAGGGTTGGACAAAATCTTAGACAGATACTTTGACAGTGATCCTCTTTTGGATGCTGCTCTCACTTCAATAGTCATTCCTGCTTTCGACACCAAGCTGCAGCAACCTGTGTTTTTCTCATCATGGAGGGTAAGTGTAACTATGTCATCTCATTTTTGTGGACAGCTCTTCATTTTACACTGCTTCCAGTACATTTGCTGAAACTTTGTAGTCATAGGAAGGCAAACACAGGAGTGTTAGGTCCTAGTGAAAATTGCAAACAATTATGAATTGCACTCATTTCTGTATTGCCATTTGAAAATCGTGGTAATCGTAGCAAGTTCTGCTAAATGACTAAGATGAGCATGGGGGATTCTTGATGTGTCAACATTCAAACACAATAACTTTTTTGTGGAGGATTAGTGGAGGATCCAATAAAGTCATGATCAGTTGCACTCATCTCTGGAATCATTGTGTGTAGGCAAGTGTAGATCCTCTACAAAATGCACCGATCAAAATAGTATGCCGGGCTACAACAGCAGCTCCAACATATCTGCCACCAGTGCAGTTCACAGTCAAAGATCCAAACTCAGATGCCACTCGGGAGTACAACATGATTGATGGTGGTGTTGCTGTCAACAATCCAGTTTTGTCTTCACTTTCCCTCACCTTAATACCAAAAGATTAACGAATAATGGATGACGAAATCTGACTGAAAAGTTCGTTTTCTGAATTGCTTTTGCATCTTTTACCAAAACAACCAGCTTGATCCTCCAGACCGCCTTTGATAATCAACATGCTCTCTCCTTGCTTCCAAACAACCTTTGAACTACACTTTCATAGATAATATATATGCACAGTTCAAACAAGAAAGCCATGATTTTTTGAGAGACAATCTGAATGTCTTTTGTGGGAATGGCAGACATATGTGGCAATCACACAGGCAATTAAGGAGCTGCAATCAGGGGGCCGTGCTGCTGGAAGAGTGGAGTACACAGTTAGAAATTCCTTACTCAACCCTCATACTTTCTGTCTGGATTGATGCAAGTATGCAAGATACCCATGAATGTCAAGTCCCTGTGTGCCATGATTCTCTAACACACAAGAGGAGTCAGATCATTGTTTGCAACTGTATATAAGCTGCCATCACTGATATGGTTTTCCACTTTCTTGGCCAATGTGCTCATTATAATAATTTTCAGATGCTTATTGCAGAGTCTGACATTGAATGTGCAGAATTTCAATGATCTACTAGTGCTGTCATTAGGCACTGGACAGCAGGTGACAGGATATGATGCAAAGCAGATAGCCAAATGGGGTGCACGAGACTGGCTCATAAACAAAGGTGACTCACCTCTGGTGGACATGGTGTACTATGGGAGTGCAGATATGGTGGACTACAATCTCTCCACTATCTTCAACTTGCAGGATTGTGGCACCAATTACCTCCGTATCCAGGTATAATTTGTGTAGTGGAAAATAAACTATGTCAGGCAGAAAGCAACAGAATGTGGCCCATTTTCTGCCTCAATATTCAGCAACAGTTGTGCAGGTTTATTGCCAATATGTAGTTGGAACTGTTACTATGAATCTCTGACATGCTTTGATATGTGAGCTGAGGCTTTGTTGTATGCAGACAGACCACATGACAGGGCATATGACAGCAATCGATGACTCAACCCCGACTAATTTATATAGACTAATTAATACTGCAAAACACCTCTTGGATGAGCCTGTCACAGAACGGAACTTTGAAACTGGGAGGCTCAGTTCTGTTCCAAATTCTGGAACAAACAGAGAAGCCCTGTACAGGTATAATATACAATCCTGCCCCAAGTTTGAGATACCCAGTAGCTGTAATCCAATGCCTCACTTTACAATGTGTCTCATGAGGTCCCCCTCATAAAGATTTTCTGTATTCTGCAAGTACTAAAATCAGTCCACTACTCTGTTAAGTATTCAAGGCTGTATTGTCATGTGTTGTACAGGTTTGCAGAATGGCTCTCACTGGAGCGCAAGGAGAGGTTGGCAGCTGCAGCTGCTGCTGCACCTCCTCCAGCTGCTGAAGAAGCAGCAGCTCCTGCAGCTGAAGAGCCACCAGCAGAGGAGGCCCCAAAGGTTGAAGAGACAGCAGCAGCATTGGTTGCTATTCCTCATGCTCCTCTGCAGACAGCCATTTACACTCCACCAGCTGCTGAAGAAGCAGCAGTTCATGCAGCTGAAGAGCCACCAGCAGAGAAGGCCCCAAAGGTTGAAGAGAAGACAGCAGCATTGGTTGCTATTCCTCATGCTCCTCTGCAGACAGCCATTTACACACCACCAGCTGCTGCCCATCCCACTTCCACTTGCATACAGCCAAGTTCCAGAGCTTCTGCTTCCCTCTTGGAATCTCCATTGGAACCTCCTCGTGAATCCATCTCATACTCAAAACCCTCGTATTCTGACAAACCTTCTACATATTATACATCATATGCAAAACCTTTGTACGAATCCTCCTACTCTACTTGCGGTACTAAATCCAATTACCATCAAGACTATAAATCCTCCTATTCCTCTTCATACACAGAACCAGTTTTCGAGTCCTCATATTCTTCCTCCTTTCCTGATACAAGACTGAGATCCACCCATGATCAAGAGTATGGTCGATCATCATCCTACAAGTCTTCATATGCAAAACCTGTGTATGGGTCTTCTTACTCATATACAACAAGACCAGATTCTCATTATGATGATTACAAATCCCCATATCATGATGCTTATTCATACTCAGAGCCAGTGTATGAGTCTGCGAGTCAGGCCACCGGCTCATACATCAAACCCATCAAGCATGAATCTTCTTCCTACTACCAACCAAGCAACCAAACCTATGAATTCAAAGCTTCCACATTTGAACAACAGCCAACTGCTTATGAGTCAATGGCTATTAGTGCTTCCTGCTACACTCTTAGACCATCACCGTCATACCACTCTTCTTCCTCATACGAGGAATCCACATATGAGGTATCTAGTAACTGGAGCTCAGATACCCATTTCTCAATACCCTCCACACCATCTTCTCCATCAACCCACACCCAAAACAGCTATAGCAAGCTCCCTGATTTTCTTGGGGTTTTCTCTTAGGCCAAGTTTAGATTAACCCTGAGCTTACATAGTCTGTTTTTTTGGGTTTCTCTCTGTCAGATCCGAATGTTAACCCTAATTTCTTTATGTGTTTTGTGTCCAAAACTAGTTTTCTGCTGTTAGCGATGTAGAACCTGATCCAGTAAGAAATCCTCTCACATCAGTTTTTCTGTGGAAACCTAGACAGATCAGAGACAACAGTTTTAATATCAGCTCTTCTAATTGTACAACTAGTTCCAATTAGTTTTAATTAGTTCTAATCTTCTAGTAATTAAGTGGATGACTAATAAGTTGACCATTTCACAATTCAGCTAAGTATTAACAGCTGATGATGTCTTTGACAGTAGGCTCAGTAGTGGTACTTTTTGGTAGTGGACTTTTGTACTGAGCTCCTGCATTTATATGCAGTTGTTGTTAATCCAAGGACCAGTGATGTGATGGACCTTTCTAATAACTGTGGTGAGCTAATTTGCTTTCCAAGTAATGAGCTTTTGTAACACATTAGACTTATGAAAGGATTTGTTGTGGATAATTTTATGTGCTTTATGTTTCTATAAAAGCATTTTGTATTATGTGATGGCCATTTGGAGGGCTGGCCCAGCTGAGCAACAGGTAACTTCAAGCTGGGTCTGACCAATGGCCATTATCTGACAGAATCATCAGCACTTGGGACAGATTCTGCCACATCATTTTGGGACATCATGTAGAACACCTCACGATCTGAAGGAACAGTTGACTCAAAGAAGGTTATGGTGAAGGGGTGGAATCTCTTTTGAGTGACAATTATGAATGCAAGTTTTGAAAGCTTTTCTTGGTGTATTAGAAGAAAAACCCTATAAATGAAAATCAAGGATGGGGAACCCATCCATCAAAAGTACAAGGGAAAAGAGAACACAAGTAGACACAACCTGAAGAAAAAACAAAAGCAAACAATTAACAAAAATCACACAAAGACCCTATGCAAAGAGGATTCATGACTACAAAATGACAATCAATGATAACAAAGAAGACCTAAAACGAAAAAGCTGTCATCTGCTACAAATCGACTAGTGATTGAGGATATGTGGAAGAGATGAAGTCACAAAGTGCCTTCATAGAAACCACTTAAACTAACTATCTACTTCACTATGGTACTTACCCATGTACATAGGTTATTGAAGGAGGGAGGGAGAAGAAGGATCTTTCTCATTCATCAAAACAAATAGGAAAGAAAACCTGGCAATGAAAATAAATGAGAGCACAAACCATAAACATTGTAAGAATTCTTCCACCATGTAAGATGCCTTGTGAATATTCTATTTGCCAAGGGACCTCCAAATACAAAGGGAAAAAATTGCAATCTTTAGGACATTTTCCATCTCTCAACTTGAGAGTGTGAAATGATTTATTGTAATGGTTGGTGTTAATAACAATTCATGATGTGTACACATTTTACCTAGAAGTAATGTTAAGTGGAATTTTCTTCTGAGAAAATGTTGTTTGTAATAGAAAAGAATTACGTTGTTGCCATATGATGTTTAAAGTAGGAATATAAGTGAACCAGATAATGAGAAATCCAAGTTTTAAAGGCTATCAATAACAACTGGTAATTCTAGTAACATAAAACAATGTATTTAGGAGATATTAATCACCTTGGCACTTGGTGTTTAAGGTAAATGAAATGAGCAAAAATAGCGCAAGGACTAAAAATTAAAACTTGTCAAATTTTATCACTAACATTTGGTGACCATGTTGCAAAATTGTTGTTTAATTATTATTTTAAAATAAAACAACTTCATGGGAGAAGTTTAGGTCAATGTGTCAAGTCTAGGTTTTTGTTATGTGGTCACTTTTAATAAATGGGATAAACATAGTAAACAACATATTTCCCTTGGAATGATTGTGAATTGATAAACCAAGAACAGATATGACAAAAGAATTCATAGACATAGGTACAGAAGTAATTTGTAATTTTCTAGAATTGTTCTCTCATTGGGAACAATCTATTGCTATATAAAGAAAATATCGAGATGCTAAAGATTTAAAAAATTAGTACAAACATGTATCACTTCTTGGGATCAACTGACCATTTCTTAGATGAAGCCAATGAAATATTTAAAACATTGTGGGTAGTATGATTAAACATCTAAGGGATTCCTACTAACACCAAGAAATGAACCTAAAATGGATGATTGGTGTTGTTTTATTGATCAGTTTTTAAAACTTCTAGTAAGTATTCAAGAAAATATATTTGAAAAGCTTCATGATAATACAACAGTGTGGAATTTTAAAGATCATATTTTTACAATTAATATATCATAGCTCACAAATACTAGAAAATGGCTTTTGATTTTTATGTGTTTGTTGACTCTCAATAAGATTGACCAAATAATAACAACATACCATTTCATTTGCATGAGTGACCCTAAAAAATGTGAAAAAAAATTGTGAAAAAACTAATATAAATGCATTGGTCAAATGATGAATGCCAAGTGACTTGTTGCAAATGGAATGTAATTGGAATGAAAAATTGTGTTTCCCTTGCAATGATGAAAATGAAATATATCAACTAGTAGATGGGTTATTTGAAGAAAATTTCTTAGCCCTAAAACTATAATGCTAAAATCCATACCACCAAATTCTAGGCTGGGTAGAAATATATCAATATGACTTGAAATTTTGTTGGTTACATTTGTTTATCCATAAAACATTGACATGAATTAATTATTGTCAAATTACATGGTGGAACTTGAATGTGGACGATAAAAAAGGTATTGTAACCTAAGAATTGACAAAATATAGGAAGTGGTTGCCAATTCTTGCATGTCTATAAACTTTAACCAAGATTATTAATGTTTTTGTTATACCCAATCATTATGTTCCTCAAAATGGATAATGGTTTCTTAAATTAAGTATTAACAAACTTATGCAATGTTGGTATAATACCTAAACATCTAATATTATTTTTGGATTTTGAAAGGAAGAAGTCAAAAAGCTTTTTAGGCCTTGTATCAAGAGGAATGGCTATCATTATGCTTGGTCTACTCATAATGCAAAACTTATAGTTGAGGTTAAAAAATTATGGATGACCACACATCAAATAACTCAATTGCCCCCGATGTTATTATTGCATGAGCATGTGAATGTGAGCAGTAAGCTTGTGCATGGTGAATAATAAGCATGTGATCTAAACTTTTGTGAGTTGCACAAAATTTTTGAAGAATATTTTTGCCACGTAAATTAAATATTTTTTCCATGTAGATAAAAATATTCCATACAAGTGGAGAGAACATTATGCTTACGAGGCAAGAATATTTTTTATCATGAACAAATTATTTTTTGTGATACAAAATATTCATCTTTATAGATAAGACATTCTATTTGTGATAGGAATATTTTACATAACAATTCAACTTTTTAAATCATTTCCTTTAAAATTTTAATACAATATTTTTAATTATTAGTGAGCATTTAATTCAATCTGATTATTAATTTCTATCTAACATTGAAACATCATTCATGTCAAACAAAATGTTAATTGAACAATTATTGAAGCCTTATCAAACTAGACCAATAACATCATTTGCAAGTTTTAAAGTGATACCATCATCATGAGCATTATAATTGACAATGTTCATTGTATTTGTTTTTTATGACAATTCCAATATGGATAAAAATGTGGTTAGGTGGCTCACATTTGATATTTTGAGGAATGTACATCTTACATTAGCTAAAATTCTTGCATTTAAAATAATTATTAAATTATAGGTCCTATAATTATCCCTTATGGTTTTGGTCACAAATATTAATAGATCACCTTATAAATATCCCTAAACATGTGATTGGTCAAAAAATTTAGAGAAAAGTTTAAAGATTTCAATGTGAAATGGAATATCAATTGTAAAAAATGACAAAAATCATGACAAGTTAAATTTTTAAATATGAAAAAAATTATATTGGAAAATTTTCAATGCATCTTATAATGAAATTATTCATTTTATGGTGGCCTATTTTTATTTTTTATTTTGATATTACTATGACATTTTTTTGATTCCACATTTTTCATTTTCTATGTGTGACAAGCATCGTGTCATCACTTCAAAAGTCTACAATGAATTTATTTTTTTCTTGAAATTCATCCATAATTTTTAATAAGATTCTCATTAAATTTTATTGCAACACAGATAATGAAAAAATTGAAAGTTTTAATCTCTAATATGATTTTACATTTTAAGTTCATCTATAATCCAAAAAAATTACAATTGTGACAAACCAAATAGTCCACTTAATTGTGTTTTCACCCATGTGTACTCCTACTTACATAGAAATTACATCATGAACTAACAAGCAACAAACTTCGTCATAACTCCAGGTTGGGAAATGAATGAAATTTTCAAACTCCCCACAAAATGTGACATGCTGCAAAACATAATACATGTGTTTATAAGGCACCCACATCCCTTGCTGACCTAATGAATTAAAAATCATAATTACAAAATCCAAACAAGGGCATGTTAAGAAGTTCATAATTATAACTTCATATTACCATTTGTTTGGATTTTAACCAAATAGAATCTTATAGATTTGTCCATATCCAAATGGGGGAACCTCCAATGGTGGGCTTATAATCACTTCAAGAAATCAACCAGCCTCCCATTGATTGTAATGTAGATTTGACATCTTGAATGATAGTGTCCAACAAACACCCTTACCATTAAGTGTTGTTGGCCATGACATTTCATCCATGGGCCTATTTATAAAAATAAAAATTTTCCCACAAAATAGACTTCAAGGAAGGATAAGTTGTTGTTTATTTAAACAAAGCATGCTTCCTCAAGAGACTTGACTTCATCTTGTGTGAAATTGGTTTTGACTTAAACAAGCCAAATTTCAAGAATAGTTGGTCTGTCAAATGCATACTTGCATTTTGTACCCCAAACACATCGATTCATGTTGTTTACAAAACGTTGACAAGTGCACACTAGAGAATTAAGACCATAACTCTAAGTAAGTTGGGGCAAGGACACTAATAAAACTCGACTTGGTAATTATCCTTGTAACACAATAATGTTTGGTGGTTTTTTGCAATGCAGAACGTTAAACATGCAACATAGGGGGCATCATTCTATATGCCATATTCCATCTCCAAATGGAGCCTCAAAGACCTCAACACCTCTTTCAATTAGATTAGCTTCGAGTTGTTCAATTTGCACATTTGATTTCGCAATTGCATGGTTTTGCATGTGGATGATAAAAATTCACATAGTCAGGTTTATGTGAATCCCTTTCTAATCTTTGAGGTAACACTACTACAAAAACATGATTTTCACACTACTAGCATCATGTATAAAATGATTATATAATTAATATTTATCATACATTAGTAGTCTAAAGTGACTAAATGTGTCCATCATGACTAATATCAAAATAGCAATGTCCATTATGACTAAAAAATTTAGCATTATAGTCAAATCAAGCAATATGTTGCACACGTGGTAAATGTGGTGCCCATGTGGATTTGTCTATGTTGACTAATACAACTAACATAATTAGAATTAGTCATAAAATATGACAGACATCATTTAAATAATATTATTTTTAATGACATGGTACTAGTAAAATGGAAAAAAAAACATGTTTTCATTTTTTAAAACTTCATTACAAAAAAAATGATAAAGGATATAGTTATCGTGATTTCAATTATTATCCATAATTATTCAAATAAATAAATAATTTACAAGGTGGAAATTTTGAAATATAAAATAAAATGGAATATTAATATAAAATTTGCTACTTTTATCAAATTATATAAAATAAATCATAATAACTAACTAAATGCACATGTTAATTTTGAATTATTCAAATTTCATGATTCAAGTAATATTTATGATGAATGAATTGAATAAATATATATGTCCAAATTATACTAGCCCCAAACTAAACCATCTATATATTTATTTATGATCAAATGACATGAATAAAATGGAACAATAAAATGAAGTAAATTATTTTACTTTAATAAAAATAATGTGAATTTAATTTAAATTTGAAATTGAAAATAGTAAAAATAAATTATTTTATAAAATAAATTAAAAAATCCATTGTTATTACAAAAAAATTATAACATTGAATTCAATTCTTTTACTTTTATTATGGAAATTGATATATGATTGAAGGCATACAAATTTTAATAACATAATTTCAAAAGTGATTTTTTTATTACATTTTAAAGATATTTTGTTAAAATTTTATTTTTTGATAAATATGTGGCATAAATAAAAATATGTAAATTAATGGAATGCCTAAAACTTTGGATAAAATTATTATAAAATTGAAGTCAATGATGAAAGTAAGGAAATTAAATGTACTTAAATAGTTATAAATTATAACTCAATCAAAGATTTCAAGAATTATACATGATTTTAAAAATTAAATCATTTAATTATATATTCAAATTTTGAAAGTAAAGAAATTTAAAAGCTCAATGTAATTGTGAAAGTAAATATTTTATTTAAATAATTAAATTTCAAACATTATATATGAATTTCTAAAAGTAAATATTTAAAACCATCTTAGTTGTTGTACATTTTCAAACGAAAAAAGGTCACAGAGTTCCATGAAAGTAAATAAATTAGATGTACTTAAATAATATTTGAATATATAACTCCATTCAAAATTTCAAAAAATGCATTTGAATTTTTTAATTAATGTGTATTTAGAATAATTATAATTTACACATATTTAAAATTTTAAAAACTATAAAGTTCAATGTAGTAATAAACCTACTAAATCAATTAAATCAAATAGTGATATTAAAGAAATTCATTTTTTAATTCAAAATATGTGTTTCAATGTCTTTTGTGATGTCATTTTTTATCATCACGTGAAGTGATGGTTTGGTGCTTAAAGCCTTGGAATGTGGTCAAAAAGTTTGTGGGTTCAAACATAACTTTGAGCATTCATCATTAAAAAAATCTTGAGTTTGGGGATTCAGTGGCTTATATGACATCAACCAATGTTTGCCAATAATGTCAACTTGAAGAAAATGTTTTTTTTTTTTAAAGCATCAAATCCCAAGTCAAGGGTGGCAATGTTTGGGATCACTTAATACAGTTCAATAAAAATGAAATTTCCATAATGTCATTATATATTCATATAAATAATTCAATTTTAAAATTTAATATAAAATTTTAATGCAAGAAAAATTAATAGCCTTAGTCATTTTAGTCATTTTGGACAAGCATCTTTAATCATGTAAGTCATGTAATTTTAGTCACATTTGTGTCAAAAACAATTTGTTTGTTTTGATTACATCCAATTTTGTCCATTGCTTAATGTGATTAAAAATATTACTAGATTTAATAAAAAGAACCTAGCTTAAAAACACATATTTGTAATAGTGTATTTTTTGTTTGCAAGAACTAAAGATCTCTTCACCTTCCATGTGTGTAATTCTAGTTGTGTAAGACAATTTTGAAGCATATTTCAAAATTGCATTTACAAGTTACTTTGAATCACCAAATTGGGTTGTTATATGCAAGAACGGCTCATTCTTATTAAGCCCTTGATGAACTCAACCACCTTGTTTGAAATGAGAATATAATGTCAATCGTTTGAAAGTTCGAACATTGTCATCTAATGTTGCAACATATAAGTAAGCTCCCTTTTTCCCCAACTACCACTACAAGAAAAGTTGTCTTTTGCAACTTGATTTATGACTAGGTTGTTAGTCATGGAAGACATCTATGGTTACATGATTATGTAGTCGAATAGGGCACGTCCTTTAAAGCACCTAGTGACGAGTGTGGCTTAGTTGCAAGACAATTTGCGACTATGACTTTTCGACTATAAAGTCATGAAGGTCATTAGTGCTTGATAAGATCCATAAATTATGGCCGTTGGATATAATTCATTAAATATGAAATAAATATGTTTTCCACCCATGCCATGGAGACACATGGTATAAAGGTTAAAAACCCAACCTATATGTTAGGAATGTAGGCCTTAACCTACGTAGGAATGTAAGTTAACTTAGTTAACAAGCTTAATTAGTTAAGTTAGTTCACTAAGTTGCAAGTGTGAGGACTTGAACCCTTCACCTCCACATTGAGGGAAGAAGTCCTTAACCCCCATTTTAACCATTGCACCACATGATTTTTACATGACAAAAATTGTCACCATATTGTTAAAAACTTTTTTTTTAACCTACTGTATAAGTTAGGTACTTAGGTACTCACCTAACAACTTAGAACCTACTTAGTAACCTAGTTGGTACCTAGCTTGGGAGGTAGGTAAGTAGGTACATATGTACATACCTAGTAATAAAAAGTAGGTAGGTACACACGTATGTACATATGTATTACCTATTAAGTAGGTATGTAGGTAGGTAAGTTTGTAGGTACACACATGTACATACGTATTACTTCTTAGGTAGGTATGTATGTATTACATAGTAGGTAAGTAGATAATAGGTAGTATTAGCCCATAGGTACTAGCTACTTTATGGGTAGCTAGGAAATAGCTAGTAGGTAGGTAGCACCTAATTAAGTTACTAATTGACCTAAACATTGTCGGCCATGAAACCCTTGAAATTTGAATTGGAAACAAAACTTTTCACCATCACCTTGTTAACTTTTGCCACATGACACATTGAACGTCCGTGTTTTCAAATTACAAATCACATATCGCAATTGTCATCACTTTACAATTGAAAATATTATACACATGGCAGGCAAGTGTCATCCAACCTTCCACGCATTTGACATGATCAAACATGATTTAAGCCATTTGGAGGTTGCCACTAGGTTGCATCCACTGCATTAAATCACTACCATTACCATCTCCATGCACAAATATCTTGAACAAAAACATTTTCTCTTTAGTTTGTTGGCCTAGAAAACAACTATCTTGCGTGTAATCATAGCCATTGTTCACCTTGAAAGCTAGAATGTTATAAACATATTGTTTGTTCCCTAATCAATGCTTAAAGGATGCAACTAAAATTTGGATGTTGGGCAAAAATAGTGTTATGACTTGTCCATCACTTAACACAATTTGTCAACTTTTAAAACTTCCATTGGCCCTTCCCCATCTTCGTTCAACAAATGTTTGGAAAGAAAAATCTTACTTACAACCAACACAATGGCCGACATGGTAACTACTAGTGTGCAAAACACCTCCTCCTTGACAAAGGCTTTAACTTGTTCCACAATTTTTTACAATGACCTTTGGCCACCAAATGATCATGGGTATTTAAATGAATCATTATTCGAGTCAAATTATCCTACTTCTGCACAACATATTACATGTAAGTTGCACACATATTCACATAGAAGGGCGCATTATTATAAATTTTACAATAAGGTGAATTAGGAATAAAATAATCTCCTTTAAAGTTGTGAACAATGTCACCACTCCAACCTATTTTGTTTTTAAATATGTTAAGAAGAAAAAAATTGTAGCCTTCATTTTGGCATTACAAATGACCCAAACACCATTTTTTTGAAAAATAAGGTTAAAATCATTCTTGATGTTAGTCATTTTAACCTTCCACCAAGCATGGCCATCATGCTTCTTATCTATTCCTTGCATTTGGCCAAATTGACCATCGAAATTGACAATTAATGGGTATTCAAACAAAACATCACCATTAGATGAAGTTGGAATGCAATGAACATTTTCAATGCAAAATTTATTATAGTTTTATCAATTCAGAGCTAGCATGGGTAGCCAACAAAATGATTTGTGTGTCAAGGTCACCTCATGATTTACACATCATCACCTCATGGTTTACTAATTTTTATTCATGATTCACCTTGTGCTTTATGTTGGGTTAATGCCCATGGTTAAGGTTTCCCAAAATAAGGGATGTAGGCCACAACTCACCTACCTATGCCCCTAATTTTGGAATGAGTTCCCCACCATGGTCTATTATCCTACATTTTCCACATAATGAAAATCCATTTTGGTGCATGCATTTGGGTCATAATGTGACTATGAAATACATTTGGGTGCACAAACTTTAATCCTTGGGCTAATGTTGGGTGGGTACCTAGGTTAGCATGTTACTTGAAGGTAGTTCTAGTATGGTTCCAAGGAACCTAATTAGAACTATGTTTTAGTTCTAATTTTAAAATTAAAAAATCTATTATGGTTTCAAATGGGTAAGTGCTTAATAAGATTTGAATCTTGCACATCAAGGAAAGAGGTGAAAGCATTCAACCACTAAACTATCATAATGTTTGACATAACATTGTGCATATTTTAGCGTTATCCTAGACTATTTTGTTGAATTCTTTTTTCCCATACCCAAAGAAAGGTTTTTTTCTCACTTTTGTGAGGTTTGTGGTCAAGCAACCATTTAGAAGAGGACCTAGCCAAATTTGGCAACTTGCTAGTTATTAAAGAAGAACACCTAGATCCATTGGCATGGTGGAAAGCCCATGAACAACATTTTTTTAATGTTGGATTTGTAACCTAACAAGTGTTGGGGATTGTTGATTCTCAAATTGA
>Ga0116231_10006053_pt1 | contig 23414 bp, 10 predicted proteins | sample S1TSphgellanicum_2_FD_89695 | JGI IMG/M metagenome (GOLD analysis project Ga0116231, IMG submission 89695) | Host-associated microbial communities from peat moss isolated from Minnesota, USA - S1T2_Fd - Sphagnum magellanicum MG | ecosystem: Host-associated > Plants > Peat moss > Unclassified...
ATGCATGCCGACTGTTATCGAACTCTCACTAGTTGACTCAAATATTATAAACACCAACTTGTCTTGGCGGTAAAAAAGGGCCACACTCCATGCCTCACCAAGTCTTATGTCCAATCCTACAAGAACATCTGCTTGCAGATCCATGTGGGTTTCATACAGTATGTCCACACCATGATCAACTTGCCTTGAAGAACCCTTTTGGTGGGTCTGTTATTGGCATCGTTTTCTTTGGAGAACAATATACTACAATGCAATTTTTAGTCCAGGTTCATTGAAGGTGAAGGATAATCATTAGTGTGGGGGCGGTTCCCCTTTTTTTCAGAGAACTGCAAGTTCCGGTTCTTGGAATAAGTTTTAATTAAGAATCACCCCAGCTCCCTAAGAATCTTTTTCCCCAGTTGTAGAGAACTAGCCAGTTTCTAGAAATCCAGGAGAAAGTAACCCTTGGAGCTCAGTGAACACTTGTTTTTGGCTCATTTTCATTTCAAAAGGGTTTGATGTCAGGACCTTTAAGGGGGAGGGATAGTGATTTCTACCATGAGGCTACTCTCATGTGTGATAAGAAATTTCATATTTTTTAATTTAACACAACACATGTGCCCGTTCAAATTCTCACATGCAAATTTAAAATAAAAGGGTTATGTTATGTTACACAAATAAAGGTGTAGCTTAATAACAAATGAATCCTTTGACCTCAAGAAGGTTTTGGGTTCAATTTCCCATTTTAGCTATGCCTATTTGCTCATCCTGTAAAAAAAATTACCCCCTAGTAGTGTGAGAACTGGACTAGTGGTCAACCGCATAACCACTGCAAGTATTAGAATTGAGGCCATTTGATACCTTAGGTAGTTCTCATGGAATAAGTTTTCACATACGTGGTTCTCATGGAATTAGTTTTCACATATTCAACCAGAATCACTAGTTTTCATTCAAATTACTAACCTGCTAGTCAGCCTGAGAATTGACCATGTTTGTGAGAACAGCCCAACACTAGTAATCATGTACCAGCCATGACTTATAGATAATTGCACAAAAACAACTCTAGAAAATGGACAACAAAACCCAATGGTCCACCATAACCACCCTGGATATCAAAATAGGATCCATATGATAATTTGGATAGTTTTGGGGAGGCAATTCTCACTCAAAGAATCAACCTAATAGCTAGCTTGAAGACCAACCTTATGTGTGAGAACTACCCAACATTGATAATCATTTAACCATCCATCACTTACGAATAATTGCACAAAAAACCTTGGAAAATTATTTCATATTTTTTGGAGTTGGCATAAATAAGTTAAGATTCTTGAAAAATAATTTGAGAATGTTACTTGACCATTTTATAAAGGTCTATACGAAAATATTTGAAGATTCTTTTGATCAACTTAAATGTTGTATTTGAAAATACATTCATTAATTTAAGGTGAATGCATAATTGAATGGGTCATTTTTGTTGTCACAATGGTTATTTTGCAAGGTGCATTATGTTTAAATGCTTGCGATGAATAACCTAATTTTGAATTTATTAATTAAACATTAATCGTACATTAACATGATGATTATGAACATGTTTATATTTAAACTATATTCTGAAAATCATGCATTCATTATTAGTGATCGACTTTTGAAATTTAAAAATATGAACCAATTGAGTGATTAGATGTTTAATCAAATAAAAAATTCATGTTAAATTCCACTCCAAATTGTTTACAATGATTAAATATGCTTGAAAAATGAAATCTAATCATATTACTATTAAGAAATGATAAAATTAGGTGTGAAATATTTTTTTAAAATCTTTAATAGATGATAGTTATGGATTTTTGAACAGTCAAAATTGAACCTTATTTTCAAAAGTCCTTTTGAAATTATTTCTCTTATATTTTTCAAAAACAACACCTCCAATGAACATGTTTCTAAGATATTTACTTTGGCCTATATTCATATGGATGTTATGAATTTTCTTTTTAGGATTTCCAAATGGCATCCACCATGACAAAGGACATCAACAACATTTCATATATAGGTTTTGACCTAGGTTTAAGAGGTTTCATTGACAAAATTGTACATTTGATAATCAAAGATTATAATATTAAAATCTTGAAAATTAACAAGCAATGTGTCCATTTGATCACTTTTTAAAAACTTATTAAAGTAACCAAACCTTAAATGCATATGGATAGTTTAGATGAAAAGCATAGAAATCATGTGATGCTTTGATGAGAAAAATATCATTGGATAAGCAAATGCAATTTTGTGAAATAGAAGTGGAATATTCATTTTTGGTGCATCATTAAATGATTCACACATTTTTAAATTGTGGATGCATAAACACCTAAAATGGGTAGATAGGAAACTCATACACAATGGCATGGATATTTATTTATAAAATAGGCCCCCCATATCAACTTTTATATAGCCTAAATTGCCAATAAATGTTTTCAAACACATAAGGTAACAAAACTTGTATATTTCAAATCTTATGCATATTCATATCATTATTTAATTATGTAAGCTCATAATAAATGAATTTCACATTTTATTTACATAATTATAATTTATTTTAGTAAATATATTTTTTCAATATTCAAATTTAATGCTTTAAAATTCTGGTTTTAGTTATAAATTAAATTAAATTTTTAATTTTTAATTCCTTTTGATATTTGATATTTAATATTTAATATATGCATTTGAATTTTTTAATAATTAAGTTAAACTGATTTAATATTTTTGGGCCGTAAATTAAATTTTTAATTAAATTTAGTTAATATTTTAAATTTAATACTTTTATACAAAACTTAATTTTCAAAATTTTAAATGTAAATATCTTATATCAATTTAAAATATTTATTTCAAAATTCTATGTGCAAACTTTTAAACTATACACATATATATAAATATCACATGATTTAATTCTTTAAAATAAATCTGATTATCATTGATTAAACCTTTATACATGTGTGCATGTCATTTGTAAAAATATTGAACTAAAATATAACATTTTTATAAATCCCTAAAAAATGATTCCATTCGAACTTCATATATACATTTGTTTTCTTATAATGCATACATCATTTTTTCCATTACAAAATTACTTATGAAAAAATTTATGAATGTACATGTTAAATTATATTTTATGAGGTATCTTTTCAATTATCATTTACATTTTTTATAAAATTCACAATATAAAATTAAATAATGCCTACAATTATGTTAATTTGATTACATTTTTACACCGTGGCAAAATTACACATGTTAAATGTAAAATGATAAACATTAATTTTTCCCATCATACATTTTAAACAATATTATAATTTGTTTAATAGGTAATTACATAAAATACCAAATCCTTTTAATATCATGTGCAATATCATAATGTCATAGTTACTATTGTCAGTTAGTCATTTTAACAACTTTACTTCTTTAGTTTGATAGTGTGAATACATGTCCACGTTATGTTAAACATTCATTCCATTAATCCATTAGTTGTAATAACCACTAGATTGCAATTACACATAAGCTAAATAGTTGAAAATATGGTTCATAATTATTTATTTAGTTGTTAAATATCACTAGTTGTCTAACAAAAGGTTGCATAGGACATGAATGCTTCTAATGTTCTACTACGACAATTTTGATAGTTATCACATAACATTTCATATAGAAGGTAGTGAAATAAAAGAAAATACATGTCTTTTGAAAATAAGTCCTACTATCTGGACATATCACTAATCTAGCTAATGAAAACTATAGCAAAGGAATTAACATAAGAACAAGATAAAGGGGGTTTGAAATTAGCTACCTTCCAAACCTTCTAAACTACCTTCAAAAATGGATAATCAAGTTTAGTGGGTCTATAGGTCTCTAACATCTAACATCTCCCATTCACAATGCATGTAGACCTTCTATGGTTATCTTCTACTGTTTGCACCACTTGTAGTCCCTCTATGATTGTTTCCTACCATTTACAACACTTGCATACCTTTTGTGGTTACTGCCTACCATCTATAATGACCTCCTTTACCCTGTTGACTTCAACTTTCAAACCTACCTCATTTCTACTACCTCATTTCTATTACCATTTTCAAACAACTACTTTCATGTGGCAACAAGATGCGTCCAACTCCAAAAATAAAACAAATAATACATATCCTATCATCTTGAAAAAAGAAACACAAAACTACTATGAAAATACAACAAAAATCTAGATAATTATAATATGAACTACTTTCTTTAACATTTTATCATATTTTAGTGCAAGTAAACACCAACAAGATGATTGGGAATCCATCAACTATTTTGCATTGCACGAATCAAAATACAACTTGATTCCATATTTTCCTCCATTCCCTAATGTTACACACACCTTTTTCACAATAGAATCATCTCATAATAAAAGCTCCAAACTATAATATAATTGAATGATCCACAATCCTCCTTCCATCCTTCTAATCCCCCTTCATTTCAAAACCACACAAGGCCCATATCCTTCCCATGAAACTAGGTGATCATTATCTTAATCCTTCCTACAAATTCATTATATTGTGATTAGTGGATTATCACCAACCAATCAATTAACCAACCCCATTAGCTTCATCCTTTGTTTAAGGATGGTAAGTCTACCATTTAAAGTAACCAACTAGTTATTAGGATGTCCCCATGGTATTAATTAGCCTATGGATAATTTCTACCCTTAATAACTTCATTTCGTAATTGTTTGTATCATATTATACTCACAAAACTTTAGGAGTAATCTCACAAAATGGGGTTTAATAGGCATTGGCATGTAAAAGTAGATTAGCATAGATTGAGCATGTAGTGCCTCACCTTGCTCAACACAATGCTTGGTGGACCATGCATTATCAAAGGTTTTTTTCTAGGCCCTTTCATTGACCTTTGGTATTTTGGAAGTTCTCTTTTTGTTTTCTCTAAAAAATTTCCTTTTTTGAACACAACTAATTCCTTTTGATGTTCCCTCTTTCTAGTTGTTATTTGCTTCCATGCTAAAATCTGTTCAATTACACAAATGTAGTGAATAAAAAATGATCATTGTAGATTTTGAAAAATTATGAATGACTCCTCCACAAATTGATGAATATACCTAGGTAGAAGTTTGAACAATTAGGAAATAACTTATGGCACTACTAGGATTTATTGTTGCACCATAGTGAAAATCCATCACCACAACAATCATAACAACACGATTGTTGTTGGAATGCATCACCAGTGTAATCATTGCCATGTGACCAGTGCTAAAATCAATTACTATAATTGTCATTATTACACAATTAGAGGGTAGAACCCATTGTGGCAACAATCATTATCGCACAATTACAACTAGAACCCATTGTTGCACAACTAATGTTGAACCCATTATTGCATAATTACCAAGACCCATCACTTTGTGATTGCTAAGACCCATTGCAACTAGGTTGTTAGGACCAATTTATGTGTTGAAGACATAAGATCATGCCCTAGGGCTTTTGCGCCTAAAGGATCATTGCCAAGACCCATTGTTTGGGAACTCCTTAGATGATCTTATTAACCCACATTAGTGGCACCTTCTTGTAGGTCATACAAAAATTTGATATATTATGATTATAACATTTATAATTTGATAATACATAAGTGTTTTTTAGGGCTCCACGAAGTTTTTTTTTTTTTAAATCAATATTTCATTTACATGTAGCCCATTTTGTAAAATCAAACATTTTGTGCAAGTAGAATTTTTTTATTCTACTTAATTCTACTTTCAAGATGGGGTTTTCCAACATTTTAAATATAAAATGAAATATTATCATCATATTAATCATTGTACATTTTTTTAAAATTTACTTTCAACAAATTAAAACATTTTCATGGCTACATGTAATTTTTTTGACAAAGAGTAGTGAGTTGTGTACTTTACTTTGCTTGCACCCAAATACACAAATCCAAACATTGATTACACTTGTTATGGTACATGTTAATGTGACTACACGTTCATCCATTCCTTATGGCATCCATCAATAGATGAAAACAAAATATTTTTTCAACTACTCATGTAAATAAATGTTAGTAGGCAACAAGTAATAAATATAAATATGTAGTAGATAGTATGTATTTGGCTAAGTAGTAGATATTTTATCATGTTGATATGCCATAGTGTTTTTGAATTAGATAATTAATTAAGTGTAAGTAAATTCATTAGTGGTTGGTATTTTATTGTGTTGAATGAATAATGTTAAGTTTAATTAGTTAATTAGACTAGGCAATTAATCAATCGAGAAGTTTTAAGGTTATAAATAGTAGTTAATATGTATGTGGGCTAAGTAATGGGTATTTTATCATGTTGATATGTGATAATAATTTTTTATTAATTATTTAATTAAGTAGGCTATTTGATTTATTTATTAAATAAGTTAGCATTTAGGTAGTGGGTGTCATTAATTAATTAATTAGGTAGGCTATGTAGTTTATTTATTAAATAACCAATAAGTAAAATAGGTTGTAAAGTTAATTAATATGTGATAATGTTTTGAAATCAAATAATTATTTAATTAGGTACACTATGTAATTAATCTAACTTTTAAATAATCTAGGCAATAGGTAGTAGGAGTAATTTAAGATCCATTTATAAACATTATGTAATGACTAGATTATATATCATACATTTAAATTACATTTTGTTAGGACAATTATGATATATTATAAGAAAAAATGTATAATTTTAAAAATCAAATAGAGGTTTGAGATATGAAAATATATAATTTATTTTTACATTCAAATCTTATCATAATTTAAGTAAAAATTAAAATATTATACATGCAAATGTAATAAAATTTATAGTTCCATAAGATTAATTAATTATATGGAATTGATTATTATTGAAAAATAAGTTTTTAAAATTTAGATTAACTTCTTACATTAGAAATAATATGCTTAATACAAGAGATTGTATTATATTTATATTATAATTTATTTCTGATCCATTTTTATATAATATATGAGAATAAAAGATATATCAAAAGAAAAATTGTGTAACATTATTTTAAAAATCAAATGAAAGTTTATGATATGAAAGATATATTTTTATTTATTATTATATTATTGATTTATAAATCATGTGGTTGAATTTATTTTTTCCAAAGATTGAAAATTGAAATGGTATTCAATTAAAAAAATCAAGAATCTTTCTTTCCAAATTAATTTATATTTCTAAAAGGAACAAAAAAATGTTTGTGTAAATTATTGAAAGAACTTCAAGATTAAATGTTTATTTTGTCATTTGAACAAAATATTAAAAAGATATCAAATATCAAAAATGATGTTTTGTGTAATGTATTAAATGAAGTAGGGTAAATAGAATGCACACAACTATTTTGTCACAACAGTTGGGGTGGATTGGTAGAAAAGGATTTTATTTTCATGTTTCAATTTCAAAGATCGATTCTCACAAATGACATGGGTGATTGTGCTTAAGGTCTTTCAAAAAAAAATCCAGAAGGATCCATCCAATGTGCCCCTATAACCTTTCAAGGAAGGCCTTCAATGATGCCCTCCTAAATTAGCATGTCCAAACCCAAAAAATTGGGAGAATCCTGTTTCTTAAAAAACTTCTAAATACGCTTGGAACACCAAAGTGTAACAGGCCAAAAACCTTCCCCAAATCTGCCTGAAACAAAACAAAAGTGAAAAAACTTCACCCAAACAGTTGCCCAAAACTTGCCTAAAATGGAAAAATCTGAAATTATTTTTTAAAAACCTCCCTGAACTTGCATGAAACTTTAAAAAAAGTTAGAAAAATTGCCCACCATAACCTGAAATGTGCCCTAGCTTTTAAATTTACAAAAAAATAAAATCAAACTAATCCCATCCCCTATCTTTGGGCTAACATCCCCATTCTTCAGGAGTTTTATGGGGAGCTGATTATAGAGGGTGAAAATTAGTATGGGGATGGGCCAAGCACCGAAATGGGTGACTTTATGGATAACTCTAATATACTACCATTCTTTTCATTCTTTTGTTCCGTTTTGGTTGGTAAATGATTTAAAATATCATAAAATCTTTTGTTGTTATTTTATATAGTGAAATGTATTTTCTTGACAATAACATTATAGTTGTTGAAAATTGTAATGGCTTGCACATGCTAGAGAAATATGGACACATGTTATTGATAACATCATGGGAATTAAAGAGGATTGTTGATGATAGGCTATAATGGTATGAGCACAAATAGTGAAAAAGGAGTCAAAAGAAGAATTAAAATAACCATAAATCTCTATGGCAAGGGGAATGAAGTTGTCTTTTGATTCATGATTCCCATATATCATGTTTTCTCTTTAACAACAATTAATGCTTCATGTGTTGTCATGGACAATGCACGATATACCATATTCAAATGGGCTAATCAATTATGATGACATTTGTTAAGGTTTGAAAGCCATTTCTAATGATATGAATATTGATTCATCATTGGACATGATAATGAAAAATGTAAAAAACTTTTTTCAATACATTTGTTTCACTCTCCAAAATAATAGTTATGATGATAGCTCAAAAAGTATTATGGGCTGCAATGTGTTCATTCCGCATGGGCACTCAAACAAATGGATATTGAATTTATCAATAGTATGTTAATATTGACAATGTGAAAAATGCGCAATTATAGGGTATGGCAAGCCAAGGCAGGTACATAAGTTCACAATAAAAAAAATGAATTAAGAATAAATGAAATGTAGGTGTGACAAGATGAGCTAATAACCAAACACTCGCAATTGGACCTACACAAGCTTGAAAATGTGCTCACACCAGTCCAAGGAAACATAAACTAGAAGTGTGTCAAAGGTCTGTCAAAGAAGACTGTAAATGAAGATACAATTGTATCATTAGACTTTCAAAAAGAGATTTAAGTAGGGCACTAGGTTTAGGCCATTACCCAAAGTTCCTTGTATGAGGTAAAAACTGACATGGGTCTGCTTCTAGTAATGCCTTCAACTGTGGTCTCTACATAAAGCCAAATGAGCTATAAATAAATAAAAATAGAACTAGAGCCAAATCTAGCAATTAACTATAATATTTAAACTTACATAAAAAATTTATGATTATAGGCAATTTTCACACACAATTTTATTTAAATTTTTTTGCCAAAAACTAATAATTTAGAATGAAAATCGCCATAAGTTTTTATTTAAAATTCATATATTTTGATTATTAGACATATTTGGCTAATAATTAAAGGGAAAAAATTAAAGAGTCAAAATAATCATTAAAACGGTAACCTACTCTCCTAGTTTAATCAGCTTTCCGTATTTTTAAAAATAAAAATTAAAAAAACAATTAAATAAAAAAAACCAATCAAATCTTTACTTAGGAGAAAGTTTTCCTTTCAGTACCTTCTGGATATCCGGGCCTTACCCCTTGGCGTACTGACCTTGGGTGGGCCCTCAAAATCAGGAAGGTACCAGAAGGAAAACCTTTTCCTATACAGAAGGCATTCCCATTCACTAGACATCAGATTCCACTCCGTGCAGTTGCCCTCCAACGACACCACCAAAATTTCCAGACTGCTTTATCTGGTGAAAATGATCCAATACCATGACCTGGCTTTCAGGAGCAGTGTGTTTTAAAAAAAAATCCTGATGGAGCCAGGGTGGCAAGCATCCCAAGGCACATTTCGACTTAAGTGGCTACAGTATTTCTTTTTCTTGACAAATAAGGAAATCTTATTCCAAAAAAAGGAGATACAAACACCAAACCACTACCAACTGGCAACCTCATTTCAAGGATCTCTTAAAACTGTGCCAGTAGACATAAGTGTGACGACACTCTCCCAGAAAAACAGTTTTCTATCAATCGTTACGCGATTTAAAAACAAGAACTAACATAGAATATTTCATTTTCAGAAAACCATGTTGCCTTTTGACGAGTTTTCCCCAAATAAATAAAAGGACTGTCCAGGAGTTCTTTATGTTGAAAAAAGGGTACAATACTGGGACAAGGCTGATATGAAAAATTCAAAAATACTCAATACTAAGATAGGGGGTGATCAATGTTTTCAAAAGTCACTACGAGACCAACACTCTAGCTAGCCTGTAGCTATCTCCTTGTTCCAGAGTTTAAGAGTTGTCTTTGAAAGATCATTTTCTACCAGTTGCATTCCTTCAGTATTCCAAATCAATGATTAATAATGATTTTTTGATGCTATAAACGGATGGGCTCAGCTCCAAATTCCAATACTCTGAAAACTGGGAAAAATACTTGGTTGGAAAAAGTTGTCCCCAGACACACTGCCAAGTGTGAATAGGCTCTCTCTTTTGACTGAACAAAAGACAAAAAAACAATCCCACCAAGATGCCACTGGAGTCTAAGTGAAATGACTTTTATAAAAAAATGAAGCGTGAAAAAAAAATTAATGACCCAGTTGTGAACTCATTGGTACCAAGTGTTAAGGTTTGGGAGGTGAAAGGGCAAACATAAGGACTGATATTTTGAAGAGAAATTGGTTGGTTGAAAATTTTAATTTAAATAAAAAACTAATTTACAACTACAAAAATCACTCTTAAATCAATAACTCTTGCTTCATTTGTTCAATTTGCAAATTGATCACCATACATATTGCCCTCATATCATGGAAGACTTTCCAATGGTACTAAAAATGCAGCACCATGCCTCACAAATTTGAGCGATTAAGGTATGGTCACAAAGCAAAACAATCACTTGTCTTAATATATAGATTCTACGGGTCTGGTCTTCAATACCACTATTTGTACCATGCTATATACATCTGTCCATAAATAATATACATGCCCAAGTTCCCAACGCGGGTTTCAACCACCCCGAGGAAAATGAGGTTGCATTTTATCGGAACCAATGACAGACGTATAAGTTTGGATGAGTGTAGCGAGAAGCAAAACGAAGGCTGTGATGACGCTAATTGCTAACCATGGTGTGGAACAAAATCTATTGTAAAATTCAGTTCTCATCCTTCTTGGTATAGATTCACACTCCCTATTCACAGGGCTCACAATTTTAGTTTTATACTCTTCGGAATATGGAGCGAGGACTATTCCGCTTTGCAACCTTTCCCACATTTTAAAAGCGTTCTGGTGGGTGACAAGTAAGTTCCGAATCACCTTGCATTCGTCGATGAGATATGCGAAGTCTTCTTGGGTCTTGATCAGCTGAAACATGAGTTGTAGGTAATCTGAAAATGCATTGCTATTCTCCCCATTACGACCGTAAAATTCGTACATCGCCAGATTGCGAAAATAGGATTCCGTCTTGTCATTTAGTTGTAGGAATGGGAGGAATAAGCAGCCATTTTTAAAAGCCACTGCCTTAATCATTCCAGGGTTCTGTTTGATGCGAAGGCCGGCTTTCTTAAAATCGGTTGCAGATCGTAGTGTTTCTTCACCCAGGTTTTCCTTCTTCCCTGTCCTGATTTGGGGACGACAAAGTTGCTTCTCGACTGTTGCAGTTCGATGACGAACCGCCAGGCCTCCAGGAGCAATACAGTCCAGGGACTGACAATCGCCCGGTTGCTCCGAACCGATTGGTGAAGTTTCCGGAATGTCGAGTACCGTCCGAGAGTTTCCAAAGCTTGTATCGTGGGGAAGTTGCTTCCGATACCTTGCAGAGTCCTTCATGATAAAAAAAGTACGCAGTATTTTGTAAACAAAAGCAAAGATGTAGACACCTATGGTTGTAGTAGACGACGACTCCTTGATATGAAAAGTAGTTAGTATTTTGTAAACACAAGCAAAGATGTGTGCACAGTCTTCAAAGTCGCCTACATCATACTTGGTATCAATTAAAAATGGTTCTTGGTCAGAGTCAAGGTTTTCAAAGATGTCAATGCACATTTTACGTACTAGGTTCATCAAAATCTTGTGTAAAAACTCTTTTCTTTGAGATGACAGTAAATAACAACAATTACTATTCACGTTCTTCAGCAAATCCATTGGAATTTGATTTTCGAACAAGAAAAGGTCATTCTGTAGCGCCTTGTAGGCCACTCCGTTCTTCAACAAGGCCCTAATTTTGAAACCTCCTGCCCCCAACCGGAGTATGAAATCCTTTAATAATTTTTCTTGAGGAAAAGGAGCCGAAGGCAAAGAACTTAGTACCAAATGTAATGTCAAAGCATCCAAGGTTAATAGAGACTGCACTTCCTTTTTGCTGAATTTAGTTGTATTAGAGTGTAGACCGTATGATCTCGCCATCTCTTCAGGTTCATGCACAACCTTGTCACAAAATTCGTCCCATCCCTTTGATTTCAGGTTGCATGCTGCAGCTAAGCTTATTTTCAGACCTTCTGATTCAGTGGTGGACGCCACGGTTGTGGAGATCTGAAGGTCCCGGTTGTGGAGGCCGAATCGCCATTGTTGTGGAGTGTATTGTTCCTCAGGTTTGCGCATGAAGTCTGGCAATTTCATTACAACAACTCGATCCCCTTCATCATAATAAGCAGGTGCGTCGAGTCCTAATTCGAGTTTACGGATCCACTCAGATTTTTGCTCGTCGGGCTTCCAATTGAATTTCTGCACTTCAGTGCCAGACTCTTGCTCTTCAGTAGAGTTTGACCCTTCAGCGCCAGAGCTTTGACCTTCAGGGACAGGGTTGTGCGCCACGTTGTGGATGTAAGCCGGGATGCTTGCGAGGCTGCCTCTAACAGCGTCCAGAGGTGCAACAGCGTTGAAAGCCATCTCTGTAACAACATAATACAGAGAGGGACTTTCGTTCATTTCGATTATTTAGGAAACCTGTTACAAAAATCTACGTCCTGGCCATGTTCCAAAGCAATCTCCATAGTGAAAGAATGGCTTGATCACCATTGTGAAGATTCGTGACAACTAACTTTATGTTCAGACATTGATGAATAAGTGGCATTACTTCTAACTTCTGGAACGGTCTGAGAGGAAGAAATAACTACACAAAACAACTTAGTTGAGATATCAGTATTTTTCGAACTCTATTCTGCTATGCAAAGGAGTTAGTGTGGCCTCAAGAGTTTCAAAAGGTTCTTTCATGAAAAGCGCATCTACACCTGAATCAATAAAATGAAACGCACCACTTCAAATTATTAGGATAGATCGGAGTGGAGCCGCGAGGTAGCTGATAGCGCGGGCTGTTAGGTCTCCAGGCAGTAATGCAGCGTACTGCAGTAGGGATGGACGTGGAACGGCAGGCAACTCGGAGAGAGTACTGCTGCGAATACTGGTGCTGGAAGCTATGTGGACACTCCAAGAAAGCGGAAGCGTCTGGTACGTTGTGGTAGAGCTGCAAAAACAGGTGGGGAGAGGTTTACTCGCTGCAATTAGCCAACAGAAAATACGGGTGGGATGTATATGAATTCGTTCCGGGAGCGGCTGCAAGCTGCATGAAAACAGACATCGCACAAACTGAGGGAGTATTGCAAGCTAGAGAGAAGAATGGACCAAAAGAAGAGCACCAGAAGATTAACATTGTGAAGAGGGAGATGACCGAGCCAGGCCTCATATTGTGCCAAACGGTAATCTAGAACATCTCATTACAACACACATGGTGACCTACTAAAGCAACTTTCAGAAGGCTGTCCCATGCTGATTTGCGCTCACATATTTCAACTACGAATTTTCTTGTCTTTACCACGTTAAAAGATTCCAACCATGAGCAGGAACTTGGAAGCATCTATTCATATTAAAGTTGTAAACAATCCTTTGTTCGGGTGAGCAACCACATACAGGGCAACAAAGGCGATGTGACCTTAAATGCAGTAAACAAGTTGCACGCGCACCAACTTAGATGGAGCAATCCACTGTAAAAAGATTTTGTACTCTTTAGTTGAGACTGTCCTTACACTAAATATCTGCAGTAATACATACGGACAATTAGTCGATGCTGGAAAAGAAATAAACAATCAGACCATCAATTTCGTACTGGAAAAGAAACAGCGAGATCCAGAACCCAGAGATCTATTGAAACATTGAGTTAAACGTAGCTGCATGCGAGTTTACCGTCGACACTAGATGACTCGGAGTACAACAGAGTGCTGGCTGGTCACGGGCAGGGGTGGTAGGTATGAAAATTGGTCGGAGGCCAAGGAGAATGGCAATCTCACGGGATGCAATGGCGCCAGCTGCAGTTGTGCATAAATGAAAGCCGGGTCGGCAGGGGGGCCTAATGGGGAAAAGAAACAAAATAAATTGCACGAATGGGGACGAAACAAAGATTTGTTTGAGAGAACGGAAAGACGGGAAGAGACGTGCAGCGTGCTAGAAACGGAACCTGGCATATAATGCACAGCAGAGGAGCCTGTGAAGACGATGGCGACGAGCAGAAAGCAGACGAGACGAGAGGGCTCAAGAAACGCAAAATGACTTTCAGCGGTGAAGGTTCAGGAGAACGACGGGCTATATAGGGATTCGAAGGATGCGTATCGACTGTAGGGGACCTAATTGCGGAATACCATCGATCGGGACAGATTCTGCCAACTCGACTAATCATGTACTCTCCGCTGCTTAGAACTGACCATTCTGGCTGGAACGGTTGAATGAATGAATAGTCATTGATTTTTTTTAGTCTTTCTGATATGGCCAGGTTCACTCCCCTTGCAAGTTGCGAGAGAACAATAGCCATGGCAGCTGCTGTCTCTCCCTCAATAGCCAGGGCACCCTTCCATGATACCCATGGGACTTTTTTTTAATTTTAATTTTCAACCATATGGGAGGTGGAAAGAAGGGCAGTGAAACCAAGGGCCTGAAATGGCAGTGGTTTTCACCAGTGTTGGGTGGGTATGACAATTTTACGATACCCATGGGGTTCACTTTTCACAAAGTAATTTACAAAAGGGTCTGGTTCTTGTCAAAAACATTTTTAAGAATTTAAAATAAATTTTCACAATGTTGATTTTCGAAAATTTGAAAACAATCGATTATCTTTTGTCAATTTTCATAAAGAAAGTGTTTTTTTAAAATTAAAAATGAAGATAATATAATTTGGTTTTTAAAATTTTTTAATGACAACTCCAACTTTTTGAAAAATTTCAAAATCAAAGGACCTTTGGTTCAAGGTTTTTGAGAGATTTTAAAAATAAATCATCATTTAAAATAAATTGTTCAAATATCATTACCATTTGACTTGGCCTACCATTAATAAATACCTACCACCGAATACTAGCCCTTCCTTGAATTTCTCATTTTTCAAGGCAAATTGAATCTGACAGTCAAATTTTGAAATGGGTTTGATGTTGAAAAAGTTCTTTTTTTAGCCCTAATTAAATTAGGCTGATTTAACACCATACTTTCAAAGTTCAAACTCATGGTCCATAAACGATCAACAAGATCCAATAAATAAAACATTGTTCCATTCCATATGAAAACATAATTAAGTTTGATGCTTAGAACTTCTTTTTCATTGCTTGCTTCTACTAATTTTTTATGGCGGTTAAGCCTTGGGACCCTGACCTCAGCAAGGGGTCAGACCTTATCCAGTTCTCAAATTTTATTTTCTTTTTTTAAAAATCGATTTTCACATTCAGTTCTCACACAAGTGAAAACCAGTAATTTGATTTTTAGTCAGGGTATCAGTCATTGTGATACCCTGAAAGGATAAGATTAAAATGCCCAAATGATACCCGGGTGATATTGGAGGGTATTCATGATACGCGCCCAACACTGATTTTCACCATCATGAATGGGTGGGAATGGGGAGCGGGCAGGGGTGAAAAAAGAAGATCAGAAAGAAAAAAGCCCGATGTGGAGGATGTTGTGAAAGGGTGCCTTGGCTATTGGCGCAGGAACAGCAACTGCCATGGCTATTTTGGCCGGTGCATTTAATAGTGATCACCCAAAACTTGTTTACGGACCGTGCCACTCCCGCCTGCCTTGCATTTGGAATCGTGGGCCCCCCTGTTTACCTTTTTCTTCTTGTCATGTGCTACTATTTCGAGGGGATAAACTAAGATCCAAACCTACTTCTTATAGCCTACTTCTTACAGCCCGCATGACGTTTCAATAGCCTGACCATTATTGAACACAGTACTTTCTCGTGTGAATGCAGAACCTGGCATGGTGCATGTGGCATAAAGTTGAATCATACCACACCCAACATCCCACGGAGCATTGATATGAGCACTTTAATGAAGAAGATCAAGAGCTGTCAAGTAATCAGGATGTATTCAGATATAATACTTGGCTAGCACGGTATTTGGACCGTGACGTGTTCACTTTGGGCAAACTATTCTTATACAAAGAAGAGGGGTATTGTATTCCGTGACAACAAATTTTGAGAAACCCAAACTTGGGAGATTTTGTTTAATCTTTTGTACAGTCGTCCCTGGAAAATTGATTTTGCATAATTTTTCATACGTTTTTCCATGGACAATTCCAAAGACAAACTATCTAATTTTCAAATTTAACTATCTCATTTTTATATATGATTATCTCACTCCTTTTCTTTACTTATCAACATGGATATAAAATGATAAATTAACATGTGCCTTTTCAGGTCCATGATGAATTATTGAAAACCATATGAGAACGTAAGAAATGAAAAATTTCATCATTGCATTACTGCTGGTAATGTGTAGGAGCAAGGAAGCCCAAGTTCTTTTGAAATCAAAAGGTTAAACTAACCTCCTTATTCACCCTAGTACTTGAAAACAAAATTTGAAAACATTTATCCTTAAAGATAAGATATCTAAAAGCATTTTGCCCTTAGTAGCATAAATGAAACTTCATTTGCCAATTCATTTTTTTGGGTTATCTTGTTCCTTTTTTGAAAATGGTATAGGGTTAAGTTTAGTTTATTGGAGGTGTTAATCAAAGTTCAGAGAGGAGAGATACCCCCCTAAGAAACCATGTATTTTGGGTGGAACCACACCACTGGCAGGGGCACAGCAATAGGAAAGGTGTTTGGTGAAGATAATCAAAGGTTGCCTTTGTGATCACCACACTGCAGTAAAGGCAGTGAAATGTTTTGCTGAGTTTGTAGGATTTCGATGCAACAGTTTCTGGAAATTCAGAAATCTAAGCTTTCCTGCTTTATGCTCATTTCACCTTTGCTGGAACTGCCTGCACTTTTGTGATGAGTCATTATAAAAGAACCTTTCATTTGATGTTTATAATATATTTTTATGTAAACCCACCACTTTATCAGTTTTCTTTGTTAAGTGACTAACAGTTGTATGGGCATTAAGAATAGTGCAAAAGCCAATGGACTAATGAAGGTTTGTAATTTCATAAACAAAGTCCTCCATGTCATTAACTACTGCTGCATTAGCATGGTGTGGCCCTTAGGGCAGGTAGACTTGAAAGGCCAAAACACAAGCTTGTCAATTAAAGATCCATTTTGCACAATGCAAGAACGGAGTCTTTTCTGCCATAACCAGTAGTGAACAGTTATTTAATTCTGGTAAAGTAGGGCAAAATTTCGGCCTCTTCTGGGAGGCCCAACGGCTATAACAGGAGTTTCTAGCTCTAATTTGTCAGACATTGCGCTGTTGGCTGAGGTTTAAGGTTCCAGGTTGCATCCAGTGAGAAAGGAATTTTTTCCAGGTTTTCACTGTTTATGACAGTGTTTCTATTGTTTTGACAAATTCCTCAAATATTTTCGGCATTAAAGCTAAATATTGCATGGGCTCATCATCACTTCTGCTAAATCTCTTGTGAGACGATCACCACTGATGCCACATCGCACAAATGAGAAAAAAAAAAAAAGACTGTTTGTTAATGATGAAAATTTGAATTCTCCTATGTGTTTTGGCTTGGAATGCTTAGTGTGATTTTATGATTGATGATCATTATGTTGCATTTCAATTGAGGATCTTATATGTTGCAACTTGGAATGTGTAGTACACTTTCAAACTGATGATCATGAAGTTGTGTCTTAGTTGATGATCATCCCCATGACTTTCCATACACCAATGAGACACTCCAATTTGACTATCCTTCTGGATTCAGGATAGCCTTGCTTTTCTTGCAAAAGACATGTGGTAAACATATTACAGAAAACTTTGTCTCTTTTCTAGATTCGTCGGTACCCTTGCTTCTGAAGCAAAAGATATGTGATAAAATATAATAAAGGCTCCATCTTTTTGGGTTGAAACTTTTGCATCACATAAAAGAGTACGGAAAGTTTCAATAGGCTGCATGTGGCGGTCCCATTATTACATCATGTGAAAGAGTTCACAAAACTTTAAAAAGATAGGAATATGTTGATAGGAACAAGAGAGGAACTCCTGACGTTCAGTTTCCCTTCCTCAGTTAGACGTAATTTTCAAGCCTGGATCAATGTGCAAGGAGAAACTATATGCAAAACAATTTGCCTAAAAAACCTGATACAAAATTTGGAATTTTGGCAGTGAAATTGATCTTCAAACATGATGACAAGGAAATTAATTGAACAAATTTTTTATGAATAGCTAGGTGGTCTACCGAAATCTCAAGAGCTAAGAAATTTATAAAAAGTACTATTGTTGCCAAGGATTTTGACTGTTGAAAAAACGAAATCCATCCTTTGCCCTGTGGTTCTCCTCATGCATCCTACAGATTTATCATTAAGTTCATTGTTGTTGTTGTTTTTGATTTCAACAGGTTTACAAAGCAGATAACAAATTGCAAGACTAAGGGTTGGGGAACTAATATTTACAGGTTAAATTTTTTAAAGATGTCAACAACAAGCTCCTGATTTAATCTACACATAGAAGTAGTAATTCAGCTTTGAATATGCTTGTTTGAAATGCACCCGATCAATACAAATGGAGGTGATCCAAATTACCCCCAATAGAGACAACCAAAACATATACCCTTCAAATTCATGATTTCAAAACATGCCAATTCATAACTAATTCATAGAAAATTTCTCCAGAGACACTGACCTGCATTTTGTGAGCATTTTGGTGATTGCTTTCTATTGACGGAAGTCTATAAATCAAGTGTATTGAGGCCATAGTCATAAAACAAGATTAGGTTCACTGTTCACATACCGTCAACCCCCCCCCACCCCCCCCCCACTTATTGTGCACAAAAGAAATGTTGTGGGATCTGACTTGCCTGCAAGTGAACCAGCACCATCCTTTTTTTTAAAGAAAAATTTGTTTGAAAAGAGAAATTGAAAATCAACAAATCGAATGATATTTGAGGTTTTGAAGCACCAAAAGTGAGAAAAGAGGAGTAAAGACTGCCAGATTTCTATATTTGGTCTTGAGTGTGCAGCCAAAAATATCAACATCTGGTTTCTAGCCAGATTTGGCTAAATGTTCCTAACAACAACGATACAAGTTTTTTCTACATCTTCCTAACCTCTTCTATTCGACCACAAAGTGCCTATCTGTTCCCGTAGGTATGGTAGTGTCCACTCTTCCAGGTTAATGAGTGCGCAATCAGGGTTAAGAAACAATTAGGCCCACTTTACATTCCGAGTGAAGGCCAATGTTCAACTCAAATCAAGCATTTCTATTAGTGCAAAAGTTGAAATCAGCCCCCAACGGCTTTACATCAGGAGTCAAGGCTGAAATACAAAAAATATTTTCAATTTGCCCCAAGTTACTAATAAATGCTGAGCTTTATGGCCTTGTATTGGCCCCAAAACTGAAAAAGGGATACCATGGAATATGAGAAGTCAATTTGCAACCCTTGGGCGAATGTTCCAACATTTATTAATATTCGGATGTCAATGTTCTACCATTTATTAGTAACTTGGGGGCCAAACAGCAAGCCAAAAATGGTCAGAATTTGTCTCAAGTTTTTTCAAACCCTTACCCTAGTGCAAAACAGGCCTTGACATACAATGTTGGATGCTATAAACATTGTTAAAGGCCAAAATTGTGCCCATCATAGAGCCTTTCATAGAGGCTAATACAAGTATGGGAAATGTGGACTTAAGAGTTCCTAATTTAGTTGTACTTATGAGTCAAATACTTAAAGGAGAAGAAGATTAATTTAATTTAATTTAATTAATCATGGTTTTAATTAATGTGTTTGATTCAAGCAGAATGATTCACTAAGAAAATCATATCACAAATTAATGTATATGTCTTTAAATGTGATGATTCATTAAAAAGGTTATGTCACAAATGAATGTGCATGCCTTAAAGTACAATGATTTGCTACAAAAGTCATTTAAGGTGCAAGGTTTTTAAAAAAAAATTGTTTAGTTTTTTATTAGTTAGTATATAGATAGATGTATGAGACTATTTGATAGCACATTCATTTGATTATAATGAATTATATATATATGTTTAAAGAGGAAAAAATAAATTGAAAGCTTTGTAAAAAATGTTCAAAAATTTATGCATAGCTTGTGAATGTGTAAAATTCATGGTAGGAAGAATCATTATGACATAATAAATATGCATAGAATATAGATATGCGAATAAATATTTATGAAATCAAAAACATAAATTCTCATAAATATGTAATAAAAATACAAAGTCTTGATCCTTTAACCGTTTGTTTCATACAAAACCATATTAAAGAGGGTTTTATGGTGTGTATAATTTAGATTTCAATGAAGGCAAAAAAAATGATCCTTGCAATACACAACATGCATCATTAGTTGCATACATCATTGTATGAAGCTAAAAAGGTTGATGTGACAAAATTTGGAACTATCAAATCATCCAACATAATTGCAAATGACAATTAATTACATATAATTATAAATTCATTTGTCATAAAATATTTAAAATTCTTCTAGAATGATTCAATAAATTATTAATCATCATCTATGTTAAGCCAAAAGAAGTTTTACCTTGAATGATTTCAAGAAAGTTACATTGTAAACCCATTTATGTTTGAATAGTTGTGTTAGCACAAGTTTTTTTTTAATGTTGTGTCTTGTGCTTTCAAGTTTAAAAACTAATGTTTGTAAAAGACATAGGTATTAGGTCTAATGAGGTGTCCTTCTACAAGTAAACATACCTATCTAGGTTTTTGTCAAAAAATTACAAAACACTTACAAATAACTTAATATAACCATCATATGGAGTTCTTTCAAAAGAACTGAAATGACCTTAACACTTACTTATTAAACCTACCCTAGTTTTTGTATAACTAATGTCTGTGCCCACCTATAGCTATATCCAAACTCCCATCCCTACCTCATACCTATCTAATTTGTGGGTTCCATATAGCAATATCTAAACTCCTACCCATACCTCATACTTATCTAATTCATGGGTTTGTAGAACATGGACCCAATAATAATTGAAAAATCAAATACCTACCCCCACACACCAATTCACACCAATTTTGGTAGGTTTATGTCATTTTCTAAGGTTAAAAGGTTAGAATTTTGTGAAAACGAAATTTGAACCTTAACTATGAGATTACATTTTGTTAATAATGAAACTAAACTTGGATTAATATGTTGTCGCTTTTAAAACAATTCCAACCTCTCTAATTATATATAAGCCCGAGGTTTTTAAAAAGCCTTCATTTTTACTTTGTACATTCAACTTTGGGCAAACCTTATGGGATAAAAAATGATGAATGAAATTGTCTCATCATCTTTTGGCTTAGTTCCAACATAAATCCTCTCCACCCAGCAAAAAATAGTGGGCCTTTTCACTGCCTGTTTACTTATTGCCAGGGTTTTTTTTCCATGATTGCATTGTTCCTCCCCAATTTTCTCTTGCATAATATAATACCCACTCTTAGAACATGAATCCCTATTCAAGCAAGTCATTTGACTTTGTTGGGTGCAATCATGAATGTAAATGAAACCAAATCCAATTTTATATGAAACCAAGCTCCAAATTTGTTTGTGAAAGTGTCCATTACAACTAAAGGTTTTATAATTTCAAAAACCATTTAAATTTTTTTAATAGAGGTTCTAGGGTGTCTTCATGTTAAGGAATATCATTAGGATTTCACAAACAGAGTTTTATTGCTGATAACTATCAAAAGAATTTTAAATTGTCAATCAACTATCAAGATACTATGAAAATAAAATATTATATCATTTAATTACATACCAATGGTAATAATTGATCAAATTTATATTGTTACATGGCATAATTTCATAGTTATGAAGTCCTTTGTAGATTAAAAAAGATTCATCACATCCAAAAAAGATTCTATAAAAACTTTATTTTTCACAATTTAAATGGCATTTTTGGTTGGAACTTATTGAGTCATCACTATTTGTTATAGTTATTATTAAAATATAAAAATTCAACATATGGCTTCCATTTCATGCCTCAAAGTTCAATGTGTCTTTTAAAAATCCTTAAAAAAAATCTAGGTGGAACTCCTTATCATGAAGACGGCCTCTACCAAATTAAAAAAAAGCTGAAAATTGGATTTGAAGGTTCTTTTCAATGTCAAGAATTGAAGACATTAACTAGATTAAACCAATTTTGTCCAATTTTAACTTTCCAAGAAAACCTTTAGTCTCGATTTCAACCTTTTTTTGCAAAACATTGAAACGACTTTTGAATCTAGTCCAAGGACCTTTTTAATCTTTGATAAATCTTTGCACCAAGTCCAGTTCTAAACCCAATTCTTCACATTTTTAGATTGCCAATTCTTTGTTTTTCAAAAAGAAATCCCAAGCAGTTCCAGTTCCAAACAAGTCTTGTTCTAATTACTTTTACATAATTCAAAATTGAAATTTTATTATTACTATCATTGTAAAACCAATAAAAAGCAGCCATGTGTACCAACTACATTCCTAAACAAAAATAGGAAAAAAAAAGTTTCATTTTGAAACATGTTCCAAAAAATAATAACTTTAAGTTTTGACCCCAAACCTTCCTCTCTAACCAGTCACACCATCAAATTTATTATTAAAAACTTGTATACTAGAAACCCTTTCACAAACTAAAAACATGTTTAGCCCCTTTTAAAAGACAAGGAAATAAGTTTCTTAAAAGCTAAAAATAAAACTTAAGAATAGAACCTATATAAAATAGGTTTTGAGGCCAAGTTCAAGTCATTTTTAACTAGAGGTAATCCTTGAGTCTAGTTTTAGTTGAAGGCAAATTTTTGATTCCAAGTGTAGTTTTAGGTAGATTTTCCCCCTAAATTTGAGTATTTAAGGATAGAAAACTGGCCCAAGAATTGGATCCCAAAATGGTCCCAAAATAAGGCAAAACATGACAACATTAGTTCAAAATACTGTTGTGCAATTATTTGGTTTTAAAAATAACCAGCACTTCTGGTTTTCAAAAAAATCTAAATCAAAGAATCATTGTTGTAGTTACTTTAGAAACATAAAAGTACCCATAGTTTTCATGAAATGATCAACAAAGTGCCAATGGCTAGGAGGGTGGTTTTTTGAAATTTTAAAATAAAATGAAAACCAAGGCTGTGTACCAAAATTAGTTTTTTGATGTCTTTCAACCTGTTGGGTAAGTGAATATATACTCAACTTGATAACCAATGGGTATCTATAGCAAATTTTAATACCACATAACACTAGTTGAAACCTTTTCCATAGTATTTTCTTTC
>Ga0116231_10006056_pt1 | contig 23402 bp, 21 predicted proteins | sample S1TSphgellanicum_2_FD_89695 | JGI IMG/M metagenome (GOLD analysis project Ga0116231, IMG submission 89695) | Host-associated microbial communities from peat moss isolated from Minnesota, USA - S1T2_Fd - Sphagnum magellanicum MG | ecosystem: Host-associated > Plants > Peat moss > Unclassified...
CCATCGGACTCGAGGCCCAGCGCATGGCGAAACCCGAGATCCGCAAACGCTCGCTCGCGGCGATTGATTTGATCGGTCTCGACGGCTTCGAATCGGCCTATCCGCGCGAATTGTCGGGCGGCATGCGGCAACGCGTCGGTTTTGCGCGCGCGCTCGTCGTGCATCCGAACATCCTGCTCATGGACGAGCCGTTTTCGGCGCTCGATGTCCTGACCGCCGAAACGCTGCGCACCGACTTTCTCGATCTCTGGTCGGAAGGTCGCATGCCGATCAAGGGCGTCATTCTCGTGACCCACAACATCGAGGAAGCGATTCTCATGTGTGATCGCATTCTCGTGTTCGGCAGCAACCCGGGTCGGATTCTGTCCGAGATCAAGGTCACCCTGCCGCAGCCGCGCAATCGTCTCGATCCGAGCTTTCGGGAATTGGTCGAAAAGATCTATGTGGAAATGACGGCCCGCCCGAAGGGCGCCGCCGCAGTGGGTCGGCAGGAGCGTTTTCCGGGGCTCGGCATCGGCAGCGTGTTGCCGCCCGTGTCTTCGAATCTGCTGGCCGGCCTCATGGAGGCCGTTGCGGCCAAGCCGTTCAACGGCACCGCCGATCTGCCGAAGATCGCCTCGGATCTGCAGATGGAGATCGACGAACTGTTCCCGGTTGCAGAAACCTTGGCGATGCTGCGCTTCGCCGAACTCGAGGGCGGCGACCTGAAACTCACCGAGGAGGGTCTGGCTTTCGCGTCCGCGGATCTCGACGAGCGCAAGCGCATCTTCCTGCGCCATCTGCTGAGCTATGTGCCGCTCGCCGCGCACATCCGGCGCGTGCTCGACGAGCGCGCCTCGCACTCCGCACGCAAGAGCCGGTTCATCGACGAACTCGAGGACTTCATGAACGAGGATGCCGCCGAACAGACGCTGAACGCGGTCGTGCAATGGGGGCGGTACGCCGAGGCTTATGCTTATCAGGATGATAATTCCATGTTCAGTCTCGAGAATCCCATTTAAGAACCATGTCGACCCCGATCCCGACTCCGAGCGCTGGGGCGGCGCGGCGCTTTGGCTTCCTGCGCCTCATTGCCGTCTACAAGATCGCCAAGGTCGTGCTGCTGCTCGCCGCCGCGTACGGGGTGCATCGCATGCACGACGCGTCATTCATCGCGCGTTTGTATTCCTGGGCCTCGACCTTGCATTACGGCATGGAGCAGGACCTGGTCAAGCGGGCGCTGGCCTTGTTCAGCGGCTTGAGTCCGTCGCGCGTCGACGCACTCGGCTTGCTGACGCTCGCATATGCCGCCGTGTTCACGGTCGAGGGCGTCGGCTTGTGGATGCGCAAACGCTGGGCCGAATGGATGACGACGCTCGTCACGGCGTCTTTGATCCCGCTCGAGATCTACGAAAATCTGTTCCACCCGAGCATCGGTAAGCTCGTCGTGCTCGTCGCCAACGTGGCGATCGTCTGGTATCTGATCGTGCAGCTGCGCGCGACGCGCGCGCCCGCGCCCGCGTGACATGACCGGATGACGATCTTCACGACCGCGGCGGTCGATATCGCGCACCTGATTCAGGTCGCGCTGACCCCCATTTTCTTGATATCGGCGATCGGCGTCATCCTGAACGTGTTGACGAGCCGGCTCGCGAGAATCGTTGATCGGGCCCGCGACGCAGAGGGCCGCGTGGTCACCGAGCGGCAGGCGGACGAGACCTCGAGGCTGCACGAACGACTCGAGGTGCTCGCGAGGCGTGCGCGCTGCATCAACATCGCGATCACGCTGATTACGACCTCGGCGCTGCTGATCTCGCTCGTCGTCGTAATGCTGTTCGTGAATGCGTTTCTGCGCTGGGACCTGTCCGCGTTCATTGCGATCTCATTCATCTTGTCGATGTTGTCGCTCGCGGCGGCCTTGACCGCCTTTCTCGTCGAGGTGCGCATCGCGACGAAGTCGCTGCGCATCGGCATCGACGCCGCCTCCCGTCAACCCGGGGGCTAAGGTGCCGGCGCCGTGGGCGCGGACGGATGCGCTCGCACGGGGATCGGCACGTTACAGACGTCGATGCGTCCCGCCTTGGTCCTGAACCACTCCTCGGGCCGATTGCGGCGCGCTTCGATGACGTCCTCGAACAGCTTCGAGTCGGTGCGCAGGACCTCGAGGTCGGAGCGCTGCGCGGTCGGGACGTCGGCCGCGAGCTCGAGTGCGCGAATCGGCACCGGGGTCTCGCTCTTCGCATAAAAGCCCATCGCGTCGCTGCCGCGCGGCAGGCTCGATAGATGCTCGATGCCCGATACCACTCGTCCGACCAGCGCAACGTTGCGATCCAGATGCCGTGGTGCATGGCCGATCACGGCGTAGAGCTCGGTGCCGCTGCTTTCCGCGTCGTCGTCGCGGCCCACGCCGACCATGCCGTAACAATGCAGTAGCCACATGCGATCGTGTCGGGTATCGAGCGCGACCGGGAAGCCGTCCGAGAAGCCGACACGCGGCGCATAAACGTCGCCGTCCGGCAAGGGCGTGAACGGCAGGTGCGCCGGGATCGCTGAATCGAATTCCGCTGCAACCTTGGTGACCGTCGGCGGGACCGGGCGCCGGCCGTCGGGGTCCGCCCATTGCACGACGTAATTATCCTGAACACGCACGATGGCGAGTCCGTCGAAGTAGTGTGCGGCGGCGAGAGTGCGGATGTTCGCGACATGCAGAGGGGCGAACTGCGGCGCGAGTTCGATGACGACGCGGCCCGAAGCCAGCTCCAAATAAAGCGTATTGTTCGGATCGAGCGGCCGCCAGTCGGCCGGCGAGGCGCCGGCCAACAACTCCGAGACGCTCTGTCGTGCCGGCGCCGCAGGCGCAAGCGCGACGCCCGAAGTCGCGGCCAACAGCACGCCGACGAGCGAACCCACGCAGCGCTTCAGGCTACAATACACCGCGAAAGTATCGCATAGATTTCCGGATTACGAGGAGGCTGCCGAGGCATGCGTCGAATGATTCTGACCGCGGCGATAGCGGCCGCGACGGCCGCCGCGCTGCCGGCGCTCGCGCAAATGCCCGGGATGCCCGGTGGCGGCATGGGCAACCCCGGTTCGCCCGCCGGTCGATCCGGGGGCGGTCCGCCCGTTGATCTCGATCGCGGTTCGGCCCCGGACAAACCCGACGTGGCCGCCACGAGAGCGTACAAGCAGGGTGCGAAATACTTGCAGAAAGGCATGGAATACGAGGCGGCAGCCGCGAAGGCGGCGACGCCCGACAAGCGCGCGGGCGAATTGGACAAGGCCGCCGATGCGTATTATCGCGCGCTCGACTTTTTCACGGAGGCCTTGTCGAGCAACGCCGAAATGTTCCAAGCGTGGGACTCGGTGGGCTACGCGCATTTGCGACTCGGCGCCTACCGCGAGTCCGTCGACGATTACGATCACGCCTTGAAATACAAGCCCGATCTCGAGGAGGCGATCCTGCACCGCGCGGAGGCGTACTTGAATCTCGACCGGCTCGACGACGTCGAAGCTGCCTACATGGATCTGTTCTCGCATTCGCGCGCGCTCGCCGATGAACTCATGTCCAGCATGCGGAAGTGGCTTGCGGACCATCGCCAGGATGCGAAAGGCATGCGTCCCGCGCAAATCGATGCGTTCGACAGCTGGCTGCAGGAGCGCGACAAGGTCGCCCAGCAGACGGTAACTTAAGCGCCCTTCAAGGCGGCGACTTCCTCCCGCAACTCTGCAACGAGCTCCTCGAGCCGGGCCACGCGGGCGGTGAGTCCGGAGCCTGACGTGCCGTTGCCCGCGTCGGCCGCCTCGTGCAGGTCGGCGGGCTCGTTGACCGATTCAATGTCGCCGCTGAACAAGTGTGCGTAGCGCGATTCGCGCGCGCCCGGGCTGCGCGCGAGGCGTGCGACGAAGGGGCCATCCTCGCGCGTCATGAGTCCCGCGAGCGCGGCTTCGACGGCGGCGGAATCCGCGAACTCGCAGAGCCGGTTCGTGCGGGAGCGCAACTCGCCGGGCGTCTGCGGACCGCGCAGCAGCAGTACGCAAACGATCCCGAGTTCCTGGCTCGTGAACTTGAGCGAGCCGAACTCGGTATTGCAGAAGCGATGCTTGTATTTCGTGACACGGCCGCCGTAGCCGGCCGACTTGTCGCTGACGAGATACTTCTTCATGAGGCCGTCGACCGTCTGCTGCACCGTGCTTTCGGTCAGCTCGAGCACGGGATCGCGGTTCGTCTTTTGATTGCAGGCATTCGTCAGGGCATTCAGCGACAGTGGGTACTGATCGGGCGTCGTGATCTCCTTTTCGATGAGGCAGCCGATCACGCGCGCTTCCAGGTCCGATAATTCGATCTTCATGTCCACCTTCCAACTCACCGCGGGTTGTTCTAGGGTAGCGGCTTTGAGTTAGGAAATCCGAAATGAAGACCAAAGCCGCCGTTGCCTATGCCGCCGGTAAGCCGCTCGAAATCGTCACGGTGGACCTCGCCGGCCCGAAGGCAGGCGAGGTGTTGATCGAGATTGCGGCGACCGGCATCTGCCACACCGACGAATTCACTCGCTCCGGCAGCGATCCGGAGGGCTTGTTTCCCGCGATTCTGGGTCACGAGGGTGCGGGCATCGTCGTCGATGTCGGCGCCGGCGTGACCTCGCTGCGCAAGGGCGATCATGTCATTCCTCTGTATACGCCGGAATGCCGGCAGTGCAAATCCTGCACGTCGCAAAAGACCAATCTCTGCACCGCGATCCGCGCAACGCAGGGAAAAGGACTCATGCCCGACGGCACGAGCCGCTTTTCGATCGGCGGCGAACTCATCCACCATTACATGGGCTGTTCGACGTTCGCGAATTTCACGGTACTGCCGGAGATCGCGGTCGCCAAGATTCGCGAAGACGCGCCGTTCGACAAGGTTTGCTACATCGGCTGCGGCGTCACGACGGGCATCGGTGCCGTCATCAATACGGCCAAGGTCGAGGCGGGCGCCAACGTCGTCGTGTTCGGGCTCGGCGGGATCGGACTGAACGTGGTCCAGGGTGCGAAGCTCGTGGGCGCGAACAAGATCATCGGCGTCGATTTGAATCCGGCGCGCAAGGCTCTCGCCGAAAAATTCGGCATGACGCATTTCGTCAATCCCGCGGAAGTCGACGGCGATCTCGTTGCCTACCTCGTCGCCTTGACCGACGGCGGCGCCGACTACAGCTTCGAATGCGTCGGCAACGTCGGTCTCATGCGCCAGGCGCTCGAATGCTGTCATCGCGGCTGGGGCGTGTCGGTGATCATCGGGGTCGCGGGAGCCGGCAAAGAAATCAGCACGCGGCCGTTCCAGCTCGTCACGGGCCGGGTCTGGAAGGGCACCGCATTCGGCGGCGCGCGCGGCCGCACCGACGTGCCCAAGATCGTCGACTGGTACATGGACGGCAAGATCAACATCGATGATTTGATCACGCACCGGATGCCGCTCGAAGGGATCAACGGGGCGTTCGACCTCATGCATTCCGGCGAATCGATCCGCAGCGTCGTCGTGTACTGATGAGCGCGCTCGAGCTTCTCGGGGAGCATGCCTGTTACGGCGGAGTGCAACGATTCTACCGACATGCATCGGCAGAGACGCGCGGACCGATGAGGTTCTCCGCGTTCCTGCCGCCTCAGGCACGCAGCGGCGCCTGTCCCGTGCTGTATTTTCTGTCGGGACTCACGTGCACCGAGGAGACGTTTCCGATCAAGAGCCACGCGCAGGCGCTCGCGGCGCAGCTCGGCTTGATCCTGGTTTCGCCCGACACGAGTCCGCGCGAGCCGCGCCTGCCCGGCGATGCCGAGAGCTGGGATTTCGGACAGGGCGCGGGATTCTATGTCGACGCGACGCAGGCGCCTTGGGACGCCCACTACCGCATGTATAGCTACGTGACGCGCGAACTGCCCGAAGTCGTGAACGCCGGCTTGCCCGCGATTCCCGACGCGCGCGGCATCATGGGTCACTCGATGGGCGGCCATGGCGCGCTCGTCTGTGCCTTGCGGAATCCGGATAGCTATCGCTCCGTCTCCGCATTTGCGCCGATCGCCGCACCGACGCATTGCCCGTGGGGTAGGAAGGCTTTCTCGAATTATCTAGGGCCGATACGCGAGGCTTGGGCCCCCTACGACGCGAGCGAACTCGTCGCGCGCGGCCGATTTCCGGGGACGATACTGATCGATCAAGGAACCGCCGATCCCTGGCTCGTCGAGCAATTACTACCGGATCGCTTCGCCGCCGCCGCCGCGAGTTCGGGCCAGCCGCTCGAACTGCGCATGCAGGATGGCTACGATCACGGGTATTACTTCATCCAGACGTTTATCGCCGACCATCTGCGCCATCATGCGCAGGCGCTGCTTCGCCGCTGAGGCGCCGCGCCTTGCGCGGCTGGCGACCCTTGCGGGTCGCAGCCATTGCCGAGCGCCGATCGCTCAGCGCGAATTGATCAGGGGTTCGGACGTCACGCGCCCCTCGAAATCCGTCCAGACGTGGGTCGCGAAATCGTACAGCTTGCAGCGTCTGACGGTATTCCAGTAATAGCGCCACGTGAACACCTCGGAGTTCAGCCGTTCGTCCAAGGTCGCCGAGAGCCGCGATTGCGCCTCCTTGAGCCGGTACAGCGGGATGCCCATGTTCACGTGATGCGCACCATGCTCGAGGATGTAATGAATGAGGCCGTCGAGCGGGCGCATGAGCTTGATGTGCACGGTGGTCGTCGCATAGCCCGCATTGGCGCTCCACTCGTCGCGGCGTTCGTACCAGGCCACGCGCGGGTGCGTGTGCTGGACATACACGACGAAGCCCATGAGGCAATTCCAGACGAAGAACGGCACCGCGAAAGCGAAGACCAACAGGGCAGCGATGGAGCGGCCGCTATGCAAGCCCCAGAGCACGAGTCCGCCGATCCACAGAGACGCGAACGCCGCGACCAGGCAACTATCGACCAAGTAGCTCGTACGGCGCGTGGAGACGTGCTTGCGCGCCGGAAAAAACAGTTTCTTCCACCACATCTCGATCATGTAGTAAACACCCTGACCGAAGCCGCTGCGGTAGACGCGCTCGGCCTGGCGCCGGATCCAGGGCAGATTCGCAAATTCGGTCGGAGAGTAGGGCGTCCAAACGTAGTCGCGCCCCTTCAAATTGGTGAAGCCGTGATGCGCGAGGTTGTGCCCCACCTCCCATAGGCTGTACGGCGTCAGCGACGGCAGGAACGCGATCCGGCCGATCCACTTGTTCAAGGTCTTGTTGGGTGTGTACGAACCGTGGCAGGCGTCGTGACCGATCACGAACAGACGTGCAATCCAAAGGCCCGCGAGCAAGGCCGTGAAAATCTTGATCCACCACGATTCGACGATCAATAGGCTCGCGATCGCGCAACCGAGCACGACCCAATCCAGGAAAAACCAGACGACGGGTGCAACGATGCCGCGCTCGACCGTGAACGGCTGCAACAGCTTGGTGAACTTGCGTCGCACGCTCGTCGTGACGGAGGGTTCGGCGTCGACCCCGGGTTGCGCGGCGGGCGGCGACGGCGCGGCCGTATCGAATTCAACGGGTGCGTTCATGGCAACTCCCAACAGCGAAATTGTTCGAGTTAACGCGGCATTATACGCGCTCGAGACGCGCGACTATACGCCGGATTGCCGGTCGCAGGTCGCATTCCTTCAAAGTGTGTAGCCGGGCCCTTGACGTAAGGCCGGCTAGGCGCCTCAGGCGGTCTCCGCGTCGGGCCACAGCAAAACGCCAAGATGCTCGCAGGCTTCGATGAGCGCCGCCGCAGCCTCGCGGGTGCTGGCGTCCAAGCGACGATCATGCGTGAGCAGCCAGGTGAGGCGTGCGCGCCGCGAGCGCGCCGAGGGCTCGCTGTCGAACAGGGCCGGGAACAAACCGAGCGCATCGACGAATTCGCGCAGCGCAGCGCTCGACGCCGTGTTCGGCGGCGCGCTCAGCAAAAGCTTGAGCCACGTCACACAACGCTTCGCAAGTCCCGCGCGCGTGATACCGATGCTCGTGCGTCGTCCGGGCTCGCCATCCGCGAGCGAGTCCGTCAAATGCCGATAGCGCTCGACGGCGGCTTCGTCCGCAGGCAGCGCCGGACTCGCGTCCGACAAGACCGAGCGCAGCAGATCGGCGAGCAGCAGGGACAGGGATTCGGCGAGGAAGCGTTGACACTGCTCCGTGTCAGGGCGCGCGAGTTGTTCCCAAGACAGCGGGTCACCGAATCGTCGAGCGGGCTGCTTTGCCATACCCGCAGTGTAGCGGCTCCGTTGCACATCGCAACCGTCGCGTGTCACGTGTCCGCAAGGCAGCCCGCAAACAGCCCGCCGTTTTTGCATTCCGGCGGCCGGTCGGCGAAAAAATTTCGCGAAATCGGCGCTCGACCGTTAGAGTGCGAGCAAAGTGGAAGCGCGATCGCAACTGTTGCCGGGGTACCTCGCGGAATTAGGCACCGGTGTGCGCCGTCTCGTCGCACGTAATGCCGGACTCATGACGGGGCCCGGTACCAATACTTACTTGCTCGGCAGCGATGCGATCGCCGTCGTCGACCCGGGCCCGCGGGATGCCGTGCATCTCGACGCGATCCTGGCCGCCGCGAAGGCGCCGATACGCTGGGTCTTCGTCACGCACACCCACCGCGACCATTCGCCGCTCGCCGCGGAAATCGCCGCGCGCACCGGCGCACGGCTGATCGGTCGCGCCGCGCCCGACGACGGCCGCCAAGACGTGACGTTCAAGCCGGACCACATACCCGGTGACGGCGAGCGATTCGAACTCGGCGGCGTCGATTTGACGGCAATCCATACGCCGGGACATGCGTCCAACTGCGTCTGTTATCTCGTCGAGCAGGAGCGCCTGCTCTTGACCGGCGATCATGTGCTCGAAGGCGTCTCGCCCGTCATACTCGCCCCGGACGGTGATATGTCGTCCTATCTCCAGTCGCTCGCGAAACTCGAGGACCGTGCCTTCGAACGCATCGCTCCGGGACACGGCGGCGTCTTGAATCACGGCAAGCGCATGCTCGGGTCGATACGCGCGCATCGCATCGCGCGCGAAAACAAGGTACTCACGTGCCTGCTCGAAGCCGGTCCCTGTCCGCTCGTCGTGCTGACGCCTCTCGTTTACGACGACGTGCCCGCGGACCGTCACGAGTATGCCCGGTACACGCTCGAAGCCCATCTGCTCAAACTCGCGCGCGAAGGGCGGGCCGTGCTCGCCGACGGTCGCTGGCGCAGCGCGGCATGAATCCGCTCATGCAGATCGAGCTGCACGAGGTCAGCGTGCGGCGCGGCAAACATTGGGCGCTCGAGCGCGTGAGCGTCACACTGGGTGCCGGAGAACGGTGGGCGCTCATTGGTGCCAACGGCGCGGGCAAGACGCAATTCTTGAAAGTGCTCTCGGGGGACGTTTGGCCGACGCCGCGCGGCGCGACGGGCGGCGCCGTCATTTACACACTGGCGGGTCACCGCGTCGATCGGCACGCGGCCAAACGGTGCATCGCCTATCTCGGCGGCGAACGCCAGGACAAATACGCCCGCTACGCGTGGAACCTGCACGTGCGCGACGTCGTTGCGACGGGGCTCCACGGCACCGACCTGCTTCTGGAGCCGGTCACGCCGACGCAACGGCGCCGCGTCGCGACGATGCTGCGCGCCTGCGGTCTCACGAGACTCGCGATGCGCCGCTTCCTAACGCTCTCGTACGGCCAGAAGCGCCTCGTGCTGCTGGCGCGCGCGCTCGTGCAAAGGCCCGCGTGGCTGCTCTTCGATGAGTTGTACAATGGACTCGATACACGCTTCCGCGCGCGGATCGACACGATCCTCGCCGCCGCGCGCAAGCGCGGGCAAGCGTGGATCGCAGCGGCGCATCGCGCCGCCGATGTGCCGAGAGGCACTCATCGCCTGCTCGAACTCGAGGCCGGCGCGGTGCGCGCGGTCAAAGATTTCGAACGCAGCGATGCGTTGCGCCTCGCGAGCCGCGCCGACGAGCCGCTGGCCCCGCTGCGCCCCCTGCCGCAGCCCCGGCAGTCCCCGCAGCCCGGGCGGCTGCGACCGCGCCGCCCGGCCGCGCGCGGTCCCCTGCTCTTGCGCTTGTCTCGCGCCGATCTTTACGTCGAGTATCGGCCCGTGTTACGCGGCATCGATTGGGAATTGCGCACCGGCCAGCATTGGGCGGTGTTCGGTGCGAATGGCGCCGGTAAGTCGAGTTTCCTGAAGCTGCTCTACGGCGATCTGTCGCCGGCTCTCGGTGGCCAGATCGAACGGCGCGGCCATCCGCGCGGCACGCCGATCACGAGCTGGAAACGCCGCGTCGGCTTCGTGTCGCCGGAATTGCAGGCCGACTATGCCATCGACGTGAGCCTCGTCGATTTGGTCGCGAGCGGGCGGCACGCGAGCATCGGTCTCGTCGCCGCGGCGAGCGCGGCCGACCGCCGTGCCGCGCTGCGCTGGCTGAAATTCTTTGGCTTGGCGAGCAAGGCGCAGTGTCGTCCGCGCGAGTTGTCCTACGGACAGCTGCGCCGCGCGCTGCTCGCGCGTGCGCTCGTCGCCAAACCGCGCTTGCTGCTCCTGGACGAGCCGTTGACCGGCCTCGACCCCGCGCAGCGCGCAATCTTGAAGAGCCACCTCGCGCGGCTCATGGCGCGCGGCATCACCTTGGTGATGGCCGTCCATCACGCCGAGGACCTGCCACGCGGCATCACGCATGTTTTGAATTTACATAAGCGGCGCGCCGTGGCGCGCGAGCTCGATGAGCTTGCGATTATGCGAACTGGGTCGGCGGCACGCTGACCCGCGCGGCGGCTTAATAGCGCGTCGTTTTCTCGCGTAGGGGTGATGGCCGATGAGATCCTTGTCGCTGCTTGCGGCGTCCGCGGGCGTCCTCTGCGCGCTCGGCGCCTGCACTGGTTCCGGCTATGCGGTGCGTCCCCTGCCGCGGATCGCCTCGGAAAACATCGGTCAACCGGTGAGCCGTCTACAGGAAGCCTTCGGTGAGCCGCGCAAGGTCGACACCTCGCCCACCAAGCTCGTCTATGTGTGGTTCATCGCTTCCGTGCCGCCCGGTGCGCCGGTCGGCTTCCATGGCTGCGAACTCGAGGTCACCGTCGAACCGCGTTCGCAGCACGTGCTCGGCTACTCACTCTCCAATGTGGGCTGGGCGAAATGCGGCGACATCGCGCGCCGCGTGCGCGTCGTCGCCGGCTGAAGCGCTCGAGCGCCTTGCCGGCAGGCGCGCCGCGCCGGCCTGACCTCTCGATGCGCGACTGCGGCTAGAATACGGCGGGCCTGATCGGTTCGCGTACTCGGAGTTCCTTTGCACATCAACGCCTTTTGGCTGCTCTCGCTGCTGGTCCAAGCCGGCCTGATCGTGCACGTGGTCAAGACGGGCCGAAACTTCCTCTGGATCGGGGCCATCGGCTTCATTCCGTTAGCGGGCTCGCTGGCTTATGTCGTCGTCGAATTGCTGCCCGAATTGTTCGGCGGCCGCGGCGCGCGGCGCGCCTCGGCCGGTGTGCGGCGAATCATCGATCCCAATCGTGACCTGCGCCGGGCGAGCGCCGAAGTGGCAATCTCGGGCAACGTCGATGCCCGGCGGCGGCTCGGTGACGAACTTTACGAGCGCGGTCAATACGGCGAAGCGATCGAAGTCTACGCCGCCGGACTCACAGGGGTCTTCGAGCACGATCCCACGCTGCTGTTCGGCCTCTCGCGCGCCGAGTTTGCGCGAGAGAACTACGCGGCGGCGCGCGCGGCGTTGCAGCGCCTCAAGGACCACAATCCGGAGTTCAATTCCGGCGAGGTCAAGCTGCTGCTTGCGCGGGCGCTCGAGGCCGAGGGGGACCTGGCGCTCGCGGAGCGCGAATACGCGGCGGCGGCCCCGGCGTTTCCGGGCGCCGAGGCGCGCTTGCGGTACGGACTGCTGTTGAAGCGCCTCGGCAAGACGGACGAGGCGCGCCTCGTGTTCAAGGATCTCATCGACGGCGCCAAGCTCGGACCCGCGCACTACCGCCGAGCGCAGGCCGAGTGGCTGGACCGTGCGCGGCGCGAACTTTAGAGCGATGCGCGCGCGTTCCCTGCCGCGGATCGGCTACGTATTCGTGCTCGCGGCGACCTTGAGCGCGATTATGAGCGCATGCGCGGGGCACCACGATCCGGCGGAGGCGCTCATGGACCAGATCCAGATCGCACTGCTCTCGAGCGCGCAAGATGCCGCGCACTATGCACCGGACCGGTTTCACACGGTGCAGGCGCAGGTCGCCGATCTAAAGTCCGCGTTCGACCGCAAACAGTATGACGACGTGCTCGCGCGGGGTCCGGCCGTGCTCGCCGCCGCGCGCGCTTTGGCCGCGGATGCGGCCGCCGACAAGCAGTCGGCGCACGAGGCGCTCGTCGCGGACTGGACGAAACTCGCCGATACGCTACCTGACCGGCTCATGCGCATCGGCATGGCGGTCGAGTCGCCCGCCATGGCCCGACGGCAAGCGCTAGGCATGGATCCCGGTGAAGCGAAGCGAGAACTCCATGACGCCAATGCGCTGTGGTCCAAAGCCCGTTCGGCGTTCGCAAGCGGCAATCTCGACGAGGCCGTGCATACGGCGAAAGACGTCGCAGCCCAAGTTGACGCGCTCGCGCCGCGGGTCGGGCTTTGAGCCGCGCTGCGCGCGCCTGAGCAGTCAAGCGGCAAAGTCTTCGATGCTGACGATGACCGCCTGGCCGCCGATGCCGACCGCGACCAACTTCCCGGCGACGATCTCGAGGCGCACGCGCACCTCACCCGGTCGCCCCATGGCCCGTCCTTGACGGCCGAGGAAACCCGACACGCCGGCGTCTAGCCGGCCGTATTGCCAAAGATAGGCCGCGAGCATCGCGTGCGCGTTGCCGCTGACCGGATCTTCATCGATGCCGAGCGCCGGACAAAACATGCGGGCATCGGTTGCCGCCCCGCCGGCTTGGGTGAACGCGAAAAACCCTTCGGCTCCGATCTCGAGCCCGAGCGCCACGAGCGCGTCGAAGTCGGGCGCCAGCGCATTGAGAATCTCCGGGCTGGCGAGCGGCAGCAGCAGCCGCGTGCTGCCCTTGCGAGCAATGAGGGGCGGCAGGTCGTGGTCTAGGGCCTCCGGGGGCACGCGGAGCGCCGCCGCGACGCGGGCGCGCGCGGCTGCGGCGAGCGGCGGCGATAGCTCCGGCAGCCCTTGGCGAAACTCGATGGTCGGCGCCACGGTATCGTCCGCCTCGGCAGTGGCGCTGACCGCGATGATCCCGGTCCCCGAGCGCTGGCGCAGAACCCCTAAGCCGCGTCTCCCGACGGCGAGCAGCACGGCATGGGCGGCGATGGTCGCATGCCCGACGAACGGCATTTCTTTGCGCGCATTGAAAAAGCGCAGCACGCAGTCGTGATCCGGCGCGGTCGCCGCGAGCACGAACGCGGTCTCCGCGTGCGGGTAGGCGCGCGCGATCGTCGCCAGCCTCGCGTCGTCGCATTCCTCGGCATCGAGAACGACGCACGCGGGATTGCCGGTGAAGCGCGCTCGCGTGAAGGCATCGACGTGGAACAGCCGCATGCCCGCAGTTTTGCATGCATGCGGTCATCCCGCTACACTCCGCCGTTTGCAACGGCTCATCGGAGAGAACTGAAATGGCGCGGATGACTGTGGTCGACCGGGACGGCAAGGCACACGATATCGAGGCGAAAACCGGTCTCAAGATCATGGAGGTCCTGCGCGAACTCGATTACGGCGTCGCCGCGATTTGCGGCGGCCTGTGCTCCTGCGCCACCTGCCACATCTACGTCGATCCGGCTTGGACGGCGCGCTTGCCGGCGAAGCAAACGGATGAGCAGGAACTGCTGACCGAATTGTCCGACTATCGCGCCGACACCTCGCGCTTGTCCTGCCAGGTGGATTTCACCGAGGCGCTCTCCGGCATCCGGGTCACGATCGCTCCCGATTCTTGAGGCGGCGGCGCAGCGGCGCTCATTTTTTTGCGGCTTGCCTGCTGACGGCCTCCTGAGCGGCGGCGATCTCGGCCGGGTCCCCGAGGAAGCGTCTGCCGAGCGAAACCAGCGGTTCGGCGAATTCGTAGACGATCGGTACGCCGGTCGGTATGTTGAATTCGACGATTTCGCTCTCCGACATGCCATCCAGCATCTTGACCAACGCGCGCAAGGAATTGCCGTGAGCCACGACGAGCACGGTCTTGCCCGCGAGCAGTTCGGGCGCGATGCGTGCCTCCCAGAACGGGAGCACGCGCACGAGAGTGTCTTTCAGGGATTCGGATGCCGGTAGCAGCTTTGGGTCGATGCCGGCGTAGCGGGCGTCGAAGCGCGGATGCCGGGGATCGTCCACACCCAAGGCCGGCGGTGGGATGTCATAGCTGCGGCGCCAAAGCTTGACCTGCGCCTCGCCGTGCTTGGCGACGGTCTGGGCCTTGTCGAGACCCTGTAACGCGCCGTAATGACGCTCATTGAGCCGCCAGCTGCGTTCGACGGGCAGCCACATGCGCTCGGTCGTATCGAGGATCGACCATAGCGTGCGGATCGCGCGTTTGAGCACGGACGTGAACGCGACGTCGGCGATCAGGTTTTCGCGCAGGATTTCCCGACCGGCGCGCGCCGCTTCGTGGCGCCCCTGCTCGCTCAAGTCGACGTCCTCCCAACCCGTGAAAAGGTTTGCGACATTCCAGGTGCTTTGTCCGTGGCGGACCAAGATCAATTTGCCGGGCACGTTGCGATCCTCTGGCTTTGGCCTATGGCCGTTACTTTACCCTGAGCGTGATCGGATCGCAGCGGCGAACACACCGTCGAAGCGGGCCGCCAAGTTCGGGCCATCGTGGAGGTCGGCATGGAGCCGGATGCGCCCGCGCGCGGCCCGCCGCAGCATCTTGCGGAAGTGCTCGATCTCGGCAGCGGGCGGCGAGGCAAGCATCGCGCGAAACTCGCCGTGCACGGGCAGCAAATAATCGATGTGTCCATCCTGGATCACCGCTTCCGCGTCGAGGCCGTTGCTCACGGCATAACGGCTGAGCCACGCCCAACCCGCGAGCGCCGCCAGCGAAAAGAGACTGCCGCCGAACGCGGTACCATGCGAGTTCGCGTTCGCGCCGAGCGGCGCACTCAGGACGAGTAATTCGTCGGTCGCCGCGACCACGACGATGCCCATGGACGCCGCGAGAGGGAACTCCTTGCCGATCCGGGCTTGCAGGTACTCGGCGCCGTAGCGGTCCTTCATGCATCTGCCAGTCGCGCAGCGGCATGCACCGCCACCGAAAGGGTCGCGAAGTCGGGCGGTGGTCCGGTGCGCAGGTCGGTGATGAGCGCCTCGAGGTTGGCGACTTCGGCGGCATGCCGCGTGATCCACGCCGCGACACGCTGCGGCGGCCCTTCGCCCGGGCAGGCGAGCACCGACGCGGCCAACTTGCGCTGCATCGCATAGAGGTGCTCGCGCAACGCACCGCGCGCGACCGCGTGCCAGTGTCCCTCGGCGGGCAAGGACTCGATCTGTTGTTTGAGCCACGCGAGTCCGAGGCGCTCGCCGATTTGCGAATAAGCGCGGGCCGCGAACACGATCGGCAGTCGCGTCGCGGCGGCCACCTCGACGAGGTCCAGAGCACCATGCAGCGCATCGAGGGAGGCGATACGCGCCGCCAAGCCGGCCGGCAGTCCGTCGGCCGCAAACCGCGCCTGCAGCGCCGCGTACCGCGCGAGTTCCTCGCTGCCGAGGATCGTGCCGACTTCGCGCAGCATCTCGGCGACACCCGGACGAAAACGTTGGACGGCGCGTTCGATGTCCAGATCGCCGCGCTGATTCGTGAGCAGCCAGTAGCACATGTGGCGCAGGATCCGCGTCGTTTGTTCGATCGCCGCGTATTGGACCGCGCTCGCAACGCGCGGATCTTGGGCTTCGACCTGAGCCCATATCTCCCGCAGGTCGAGCACTTCGCGCACGATCGTGAAGCTGCGCGCAATCGCAGCCGGGTCGGCGCCCGTGTCGGCTTGCGTGCGTACCGGAAAGACCGGGCCCATGCGATTGATGAGGCTGTTCGTGATCGCGGTCGCGATGATTTCGCGCCGCAGGCGGTGACTCTTGATGCGCGCGGGAAAACGCCGCCGTATGCCGACCGGAAAATAGCGCGTCAATTCCGCGGACAAATAGCTGTCTTCCGGCACGTTGGATTGGATGAGCGCCTTGTACGTCCAGATCTTCCCGTACGAGAGCACGATCGCGAGTTCCGGGCGCGTGAGGCCGGCGCCCGCCTTGCGCCGCTCGGCGATCTCCTCGTCGCTCGGCAAGAATTCGAGTGTGCGGTTCAGATCTCCGGAACGCTCGAGCGTGCGGATCATCTCGGCGTCCTCGCCGAGGCGCTGGCGTGCCTGCCACTCGAGCAGGCTGATCGCCTGACTCTGCAACACGTTGTTGCGCAGAACGAGGGCGGCGACTTCGTCCGTCATTCCCGCGAGCAGGCGGTCGCGCGCCGGCCGCGTGAGTTCGCGCGCGCGCACGGCGCCGTTCAGCAGGATCTTCAGGTTCACTTCGACGTCCGAGCAGTTCACGCCGCCCGAATTGTCGATGAAGTCCGTATTGAGGCGGCCGCCGCGCCGCGCGTACTCGATTCGGCCCCGTTGCGACAACCCCAGGTTGCCGCCCTCGCCGATGATCTTGCAGCGCAGGCTGTTCGCGTCGACCCGCACGGCATCATTGCCGCGGTCGCCGACGTCGGCGTGGGTTTCATCGCTCGCCTTGACGTAGGTGCCGATGCCACCGTTCCAGAGCAGATCGACGGGTGCGCACAGGATCGCCTTGATGACTTCGTTGGGGGTCGCCGTCGGCGGCACACCGAGCAGGACTTGCGCCTCGCGCGACAAGCTCAGGCTCTTGGCCTGGCGCGAGAATACGCCGCCGCCGCGCGAGATGAGTTTGCGCGAATAGTCCTCCCAGCTCGAACGCGGCAGCGCGTACAGGCGGCGTCGCTCCGCGAAGGAACTCGCCGCATCCGGATCGGGATCGATGAATATGTGCTGATGGTTGAACGCCGCCACGAGCCGGATGCGCGGTGATCGCAGCATGCCGTTGCCGAACACGTCGCCGGCCATGTCGCCGATGCCGACCACGCTGAAGTCGCGGTTCACGATGTCGGCGCCGCTCTCGCGGAAGTGGCGCTGCACGCACTCCCAGGCGCCGCGCGCCGTGATCGCCATTTTCTTGTGGTCGTAGCCCGCCGAGCCGCCCGATGCGAAGGCATCGCCGAGCCAGAAGCCGTACTCCGCGGAGATCGCGTTGGCGATGTCCGAGAAGGTCGCCGTGCCCTTGTCGGCGGCCACGACGAGGTACGGATCGTCCGGATCGTGGCGGACCACGTTCGTCGGCGGCACGACCGCGTCGCCCTCGATGTTGTCGGTGAGGTCGAGCAGGCCGCGGATCAAGGTCTGATAACAGGCGATGACCTCGGCCTGCAGCGCCTCGCGCGCCGCCGGCGGCGGACGCTTGAGCACGAAGCCGCCCTTGGCGCCGACCGGCACGATCACGGTGTTCTTGACGTTCTGCGCCTTCATGAGCCCGAGAATCTCGGTGCGAAAATCCTCGCGGCGGTCGGACCACCGGATGCCGCCTCGCGCGACTCGGCCCATGCGCAAGTGCACGCCCTCCATGCGCGCCGAGAAAACGAAGATCTCGAAGAGCGGCTTCGGCAGCGGCAATTCGCGCAATTGCTGGCTCTCGATCTTGAACGACAGGTAGGCCGGCGGCTGCCCCGCGGCGTCGCTGCGATAGGCGTTGGTGCGCACGGTGGCGCCGAGCGCGCTCCAGAAAGCACGCAAGATGCGGTCCTCATCGGAGCCCTCGACCTTTTCGAGCGCAGCGCCGATTTTCCGGTTGAGGCGGCCGAGAGTACGCTTGCGAGCCGCCACCGCGGTTCCCGGTTCGAAGCGCGCGACGAACAGGTCCGCGAGCAAACGCGACACGGCCGCATGGCGGGCGAGCACATCCGCAATATAGCCCGGGCTGAACGGCAGCCCGGTCTGCAGCAGGTAGCGGCAGTAGGCGCGCAGCACGTTGACCTGCCGCCATGGCACGCCCGCGGACAGAGTCAGCCGATTGAGGCTGTCGCTGTCCATCTCGCCCGTCCAGACCGCGACGAACGTCTGCTTGACGGCGGTGGCCAGCGCCTCGAACGCGGAGCCGCCGGCGCCGCGCAATTCGAGTTCCAGATCCTGGATCCAGGCGCTGCGTTGCTCCGGAAAATCGAGCTGGTAGGGCCGTTCCGCGATCACGCGCAAGCCCATGTTCTCGAGCATCGGCAAGAGGTCCGATATCGGGATCGGCACGTCGGCGCGATAGATCTTGAGGAAGAACCGCAACGGGCGGCGCGCATCCGTGCGGCGGGAATCGCTGCGGCGCGCATCGGTCCGGTACAAATCGAGGTGCAGTCCGTCGGGGTCCTTGTCGAGCGCCTCGAGGAACGTAATGTCATAGGCCGCGCTCTGCGCTGAAAAGTCCTCCACGTACGCGGCCGGAAACGCGGGACCGTAGCGCTCGTTCAAGCGCAGCGCGTAGGCCTCGTCGAGGCGCGCAAGCAGCGCCGCTTTCAGCGAATCGTTCCACGACAGCACGGCGGCGGCGATCTGCTGCTCGATCTTCAGTGCGTCGAGGCGTCGCGCGGCGCTCGGCTGCGTGCGCGCGACGATGTGGATGCGCGCGAGGTTCGATTGCGCAATCTGAACCTGCGACTCCAGACCATATGCCGCGAGTGCGTCGGCGACGATCCGTTCGATGCGTTCGCGAACCTGGGTGTTGTACTTCTCGCGCGGCACGTAGACGAGGCAGGAATAGAACCGGCGAAACGGATCGCGGCGCGCCAGGAAGCGCACGCGCGGCCGCTCCTGCAGCCCGAATATGCCGGTGACGAAGCGGATGAGTTCGGGCAGGCTCGACTGAAACAACTCATCGCGCGGGAACGATTCCAGAATGTGCTGCAGCGTCTTGCCGTCGTGGCTGTCGGGCGCGAAGTCGAAATGCTCGACGAGGCGCGCGACCTTGACCTTGAGCAGCGGAATTTCGCGCGGGTTCGCGTTGTAGGCCGCCGAAGTCCAAAGTCCGAGAAACCGGCGTTCGCCGATGAGCCTGCCCTTGAGCGGCCCCCGGTCGGCGAACAGCTTGATTCCCACGTAATCGAGATAGCCGGCGCGATGCACCGTGGAGGCGATGTTCGCCTTGGTCACGAGGGCGATTTCGCGCGAACGGCTCCGCCGCCGGATATCGCTCGCGAGGATCCGGCTCGTGGCCTCCGGTTCCGGATGTCCCGCACGCAGAATGCCGAGACCGGTCTGCTCCATGGCGACCAGGGACTCACGGCCTCGTTTGCCGCGCAGCCGATATTCCCGGTACCCGAGGAACATGAAATGCCGATTGACCATCCAGGCGAGCAAGGCGCAGGTCTCGTCGAGGTCCTGCGGCTCCAAGCGTCCCGACGGCTCGCGGGACAGGCGCTGCGCCGTGTCGCGCACGGCGGCCTGCATGAGCGGCCAATCGCGGCACGCGACGCGCACGTCGGCGAGGTTGCGCGAAATCTCCTCGCGCAAAGCCGCGAGCGCGTCGGCGCCGACGATGCGGTCGACTTCGATGTGTTGGAAGGATTCGAGAATCTGGCGCGGACCCGGCGGCGTGTCGTCGCGTCCGCGCAAGCTGCGCAAATTGCCTTGGCGGTCACGCGTGACGGCAAAGACCGGATGAGCGAGGAAGTGCAGCGCGAGGCCGCGTCGCGTCAGGGCGAGACCGATCGAATCGACGAGAAAGGGCATGTCATCGCCGACCATTTCGACGACCGTGTGCGGCGAGGTGTAGCCCGCCTCGCGCTGCGTGGGATTGAAGACGCGCACGAGCGTCGTGCCGGGCTTGCGACGGTGCGCGAACCGCAGCTGGGACTCGGCGATCGCGGCCAAGTCCGCGGCGTCGCGCGCGGCGAGATCCTGAGGATCGACGGTTGCGCAAAAGTCCTGCAAGAAACGCGCGCGCGCCTCGGTGGTCATCGCTTTGGAGGACCCGAATTTCATGTGCCAACTCCCCTTGGGTAACCGCCCGCGCCAACCCGCGGGCTTTCGGTCCCTGCTAGTCAGATTTTTCCAAATCGGCAATCACGGCCGCGAGAAACCGGCAGGCCTCGCCGCCCGTGACGCAACGGTGATCGAAACTCAAGGATAGCGGCAGGCGCCAATGGGCCGCGATCGACTCGCCCGCGACGACGGCGTCGCGGCGCACTTTGCCGGCGCCGAGTATCGCGACGGCCGGCGGCACGACCTGCGGAATCGCGTAGCGACCGGCCAAGCTACCGAAGTTCGACAGCGCAATCGTCGCATCGCGCAAATCCGGCGCGCTCGTGCGGTGCTCCCGTGCGGCCGCTTTGTGGGCGGCCAGCGCCGCAGCGAGTTCCGCCGGAGTCTTGTTCGCAATATCGCGCAGCACGGGGACGATGAGGCCGTCGGCCGTATCCACGGCGACACCCAAGTCGATCTCGGTGCGCAGTACGCGTGAATTATCGACGGCATCGTACCAGGCATTGAGCGCGGGTTCGCTGCGACACGCGGCCGCGATCGCGCGCATGAGTCGCGGCATGTAGCCGCCGCGAACCGACCAGGCTTCGATGTCGGCGTCGTCGCAGACCGTCGAGAGCGCGACCGCGTCGCGCGACCGCGACATCGTGTGCGACATCGCGCGACGCAGGCCGCGCAGCGGGGTGGCCGCGGCGCCGAACTCGGCGGCCCACTGTGCCACAGCGTGGCCGTCGGCGCGCGGCTGTGCGCGCTGCAATACGTCCTCCAGCGTCACGACGCCGTCCGGCCCCGAGCCGGCGATGGCGGCAAGGTCGATGCCGAGACGCCTCGCGGCCGCGCGCGCCACGGGCAGGGCGCGACCCCGAGGGGTCGCGGCCGGCGAGCGCGACTCGGTCGAGTAGCTCACTGGCTCCACGAGTTCCTCGTCGCTGGTCGGCATGTGACCCACTACGGTGGCGGATCGCTCGCCGCCACCGGTTTCGCCGCCTGCGGCGCCCTCGACGGTGATATCGATGAGCGCTGCGCCCGTGGCCACGATGTCGCCGGCGTCGGCATGCAACACGGCAACGAGGCCGGCGAACGGGACCGGTACGTCGACGATGGCTTTGGCCGTCTCCACGGAGACCATGGGCTCATCGACGCTCACGCGCTGCCCGACCGCGACGTGCCAGGCGACGATCTCCGCTTCCGCCAAGCCCTCGCCCAAGTCCGGAAGTTTGAATGTCGTCATGGCGGGCGCGGCTTTGGAATCAAGCGGCCAGCGTGAGCTGCACGGCGTCGACGATGCGGCGCACGCTTGGAATGTAATCCTGCTCGAGTTTGAACAAGGGCATGACCGTGTCATAGCCCGTGACGCGCCGGATCGGCGCTTCGAGATCATAAAGTCCGTGTTCCGCGACGATCGCCGCGATCTCGGCGCCGACGCCGACGTTGCGGGCCGCCTCGTGCACGATCACGAGCCGCCCGGTCTTCGCGACCGAATCGAGAATCGTGCCGCCATCGATCGGACTCAAGGTCGCGAGGTCGATGACTTCGGCGCTGATGCCGTCCTTGGCGAGATCGAGCGCGGCGCGCAGTACGTCGGCCGTCATGGCGCCCCAGGTGACGATCGTGACGTCGCTGCCTTCGCGCAGCACGAAGCACACGTCGAGCGGCAGCGCGCGGCCGTCATCGTTGACCTCTTGGCGCACGGCCCGATACAGACGCACCGGCTCGAGAAAGATCACGGGATCCGGGTTGCGGATCGCGGCGAGCAGCAGGCCGTAAGCGCGCGCCGGCGAGGAAGGGCTCACGACGCGCAGACCCGGCACGTGACACAGCATGGTCTCCGTGCTCTCGGAGTGGTGTTCCGGCGCATGGATTCCGCCGCCGTGCGGCGTGCGAATCACGACCGCACAGCACAGCCGACCGCGCGTGCGATGACGCATGCGCGACATGTGATTCACGATCTGGTCGAGCGCGGGGTAGATGAATCCCATGAACTGGATTTCGGCGACCGGCTTCAGCCCCTGCGCCGCCATGCCGACGGCGGCGCCCGCGATCGCGGCCTCGGCCAGCGGGGTGTCCTGCACGCGTTCAGCGCCAAAACGCTGCTGAAGTCCGGCCGTGGCGCGGAACACGCCGCCGTTGGCACCGACGTCCTGACCGAGCACGACGACGCTCGGGTCTTGCGCCATTTCGTAGGCCAGCGCCATCGCGATGGCCTCGACCATGGTGACCTTCGTCAATTCGATGGCCGCCGGTCTGGATTCGCGTAGGCACGCGCGGTCGCGCGCTGCTCTTGCAGATACCGCGGTGGCGTCGCGAACAGGTGATCGAACATCGCGTCCGTCGACGGCCGCGCGGTCGCCAGATACTCGGCGACGGCCGCGTCGACCTGCTGCGCGCACTCGTGCAGCAGTCGCTGCTCGCTGTCGGCGTTCCAATGGCCCGCGTGCACGAGGAACGCGCGCGTGCGCGCCAAGGGCTCGAGCTCCCAGGCTGCCGCCACCTCCGCGGAACCGCGATAGCGCGAGGCGTCGTCGGCCGTCGTGTGATCGCTGAGCCGGTAGGTCAGTGCTTCGATGAGACTCGGGCCGCCTCCCGCGCGCGCTCGGGCCAGCGCCTCGGCGACGACGTGCCGGACCGCGATGACGTCGTTGCCGTCCACCTGCACGCCGGGCATTCCGGCCGCGATGGCCTTTTGCGCGAGCGTCTGCGCCGCGGTCTGCGCCGCGACCGGCACGGAAATCGCCCAACCGTTGTTGACGACGACGAACACGACGGGCAAGGCGCGCGCGCCCGCGAAGTTCAGCGCCTCGTAGAACGCACCCTCGGACGTGCCGCCGTCGCCGATAAAGCCCAGCGCGCAGCGCGGTTCACCGCGGATCTTGAACGCCATCGCGGCGCCCGTGGCATGCAGTGTCTGGGTCGCGATCGGTACGCACCAGGCGAAATCCTTGCGGGGACCCGCGAAGTCGTTGCCGCGCTCGTCGCCGCCCCAGTAGAGCAGGATTTCCCGCATCGTGACCCCGCGCCACAGCTGCGTGCCGTACTCGCGATAAACCGGCGCGAGCACGTCCTCGGCGCGCAGCGCCGCGCCGACGCCGACGTGCGCCGCCTCATGACCCAGGCACGAGGCATACGTGCCGAGCTGCCCCGTGCGCTGCAGATTGACGGCCTTGGCATCGAAGACGCGCACGAGCGTCATCATGCGGTACATGCGCAGCATTTCGTCGCGGTCATGCGCGAAGGCGGGGAGTTCGCCGCTCGCGTTGCCGCGAGCGTCCAGCAGGCTTTGGTGAGCGATGCGAAATTCCGCGACCGTTTTCATGCGGCGGATTATGCCGGATCCCGCCTCGAGCGCGCGAGATACCGTTGCGAACGCATCTCGACGAGACGGCTC
>Ga0116231_10006058_pt1 | contig 23393 bp, 16 predicted proteins | sample S1TSphgellanicum_2_FD_89695 | JGI IMG/M metagenome (GOLD analysis project Ga0116231, IMG submission 89695) | Host-associated microbial communities from peat moss isolated from Minnesota, USA - S1T2_Fd - Sphagnum magellanicum MG | ecosystem: Host-associated > Plants > Peat moss > Unclassified...
AACACGCCTCTTTGTCTCATTTCTCTCCTTACTTTTTACTTTTTGGGAGACATCCCATTCCACCCTTTTCCATTGCTACTCAAATGGACCAGGTTATGGACTTGAACTCCCTAGTCACTTGGACTAGGGTCATTGCAGAAAGGGTTGCTCTATTTAGGAAGGTTATGTCCATGGCCATGGAGAACCTATCCATTGCACAACATCGAAACACCTTACGGTATACACACACGAGGTGGCAATTACAAACCTATGGTGAGATAATTTGATGTTGGTGATTTTGTGTATCTCCAACAACAACCCAATGATACTCTAGACACTTCTTCTAATCGCAATATTTTAAGGATTAAGGCGATCAGGCCTTCAAGTGTGTTGGAGTTGCAAGGAGTTGATGATCGCACAATTCGGGATCATTCCAAGAATTGTGCGCCCTACCACCTGCCGAACTTGGATCCTACCATCATCACGTCAACTTGGATTCCTCCACTTGATTATCCATGTCAAGTATGTCAAAGGACAAATGATGCTGATCAGATGTTGCTTTGCGATAACTATAATGGTGGATACCATCTCTTCTGCTTCAAGTCGGAGCTCACCCAAGTTCTCGCCGACAATTGGTATTGTTCATCATGTTCTCTTACAACACCTTGATTTCTACTTAGACCATGCCACATTTTTCTCGACTCAAATCTAGGGGGGGATACATGAGAATTTCATCTCAGCCTCCTCTTGTGCATTATATATATATGTGTGTGCATATATTTTTGGTTGAGTAGTTTATACCTTTGACTAGCTTTAGTCTTTTTGTTTGATAGAGTTTACTACGGATTTACACCCTTACGACACCGTACATCACAACATTACATGTCACGATAACTATCATGCCCATACATGGCCTCATACATGATGGCCAGTTACGGGCATGCCCATGTGCACTTTTAGGGTTAATGTACGGTCTTAAGTGACTGTACGTTATTAGATACTTAAGGTTTCAGTTTGTTGGCGGATGTATAAAAGGGCAAGGCCTTCCTTTCTCTTTTAGTTTTTTTAAAATTCCTTTGTCAGGAGAGCTTCTTCCATAATCAGATAGGATTTTTAGATGCTCACGGCGGCCATTGCATGGCCACTGTCTACATACATTACATGTTTTTTTTCCTTTGCAATTCAATATACATGAGAATTTCATCTCAACCTCCTCTTATGCATTGTATATATATGTGTGTGTGCATATCTTTTTGGTTGATTAGTTTATACCTTTGACTGGCTTTAGTCTTTTTGTTTAATAAAGTTTACTACAGATTTACACCCTTACAACACTATACGTCACAACATTACACGTCACAACATGTGTTTGCATTCTTGATTTCTTTTAGGTTATATGTTGTTCGATGAGTTGTTTTTGTTGTTAAGTATTATCAAATGTATCAAAGCATTTGAAGCTGCACCTTACAATGTATTATTTATAAAGAATTGAATGGAGATCATCCTTTTACTTATGAGGAGGCCTTTACCCATGAATAAAACATTCACAAAAAACTTGAAGTAAGTCAATTCCTTTCTTTTGTCTTTTGTTTATGGTTTCTTATTTTGTACTTTTTTTTTTTTGCCTTCATATATTTGGTATTGTTAGTTGCATATTTGGGTACTAGTTTTGCTTTGCTTTCATTTGTAACAATCTAATGCATTTACATTTAGCTTTTTCATAACGTATGCAATTTATTTGTCAACAAAAAAATTGGCACCAAGCTCAAGTATTCAACTTATATTGTCCAAGTCTATAGCAATTACATGTTTACAAAATGTTGGTAATATTTTTGACAAATTAGTTACTACATTTGTTCTTGTTGAACATGATGTGGAATCTCTTAAGGATCCTCTACTTTGAAAAACATGATGAATAAATATGAGAAAGGCCTTTTTGTTGTAACACACATTGGGGGTGTCAATTTTCCAACCTTACAAATTGCAACATAACTCTTTCAATATATGATCCTAATGTGGTAGTAGACATGTTTTTTGGATTGAAAGGTTCACCTTTTTGTTATACTTATGTTTTTGATTTTAACATACATTTTAATTGGACATTTAGTTTACATCTTAATTCATGTAGTATACATTTTACATTTAAGTTAACAATACATTCAAATTTTGTATTTCTAATTTTTGATATTGGTTATATTTTTAAAAAATTGTGATTCTTATATGATGTTTTTGGCAACCTTTTCCATTGTTCTTTGTAGTGATATGTTGAACATTGAAATGTTATTGTCATCAAATTTGAAATATAACCTATTTTTTAAAAAATTAAAACTTTTTAGAAATTAGGTATTAAATATTTAACTTAAAATATTTATGATGAGCAGTTGCAATTTTGAAACAACATGATTATTAGTCATAAATACATTATGCAACAAGTAAACCTCCTTCAACAAAAAAACCCAACAAACTAAATGTGGCATTATGCTTCATTTGTAGGATATTGTCTAGTAGAAAAAATATTTTGACTTTCTATTTATTATACCCAAAATATGATATCATCTTCCTTGTATAATATTTCAATAGGAAAAATGATGTAATGGTTAGAATCCCCTTTTAAATTAAAGGTCCAAGATGTGATCATTTTTTTCCAATTCTTCTTTCCTTTCACATATGAAATGAATGAAAAAAATAACGCATGGGGAATTTCTTCAAATTGATTGCTTCATAGCAACAACTTCCCCATAAAGAAGGGGAATAAGTGATAGCCCAAACCAAATCCCTTCGGGAACAACTTCCCTTGGGATAAAGCTAAGATTTTATTTTGGGAAAAGGGGATTATATGATATCCCCAATTAAGTTCTAGGGGGGAAGAAAAAATCCTTGGGGAAAAGGGGACTAAGTGCAAATCCCAACCAAGTTCCATGTGAAGCAACTTCTTGAAGGAGAAGGGAATTAAGTTGCCTAGGGAGAAAACCATTTGGAATGTCTCTTTTTTTGGGGACAAAAGTGCACAACATGAACTTTTCCAAATCAAATTTTCTTCAAATAATTGAAAAGCTCTCAAAATTTAAATACCAAAAGTGATTATAATTTTTTCATTTGAAACTATGATATAGGAGTTATTACAAAAAGAAAGTTAAGAATTGAATTGATAATTTGATTCTCGACCACTAAAACTTGATAAACATAGGTCAAATGACCCTTAATAGAAAATTGCACTTCATGCCATTGGAAAGATCTTGTTGAGAGCTACAATTTTCTGAGAAAGTTATGAGCTTACAAAATTATGCGAACATTATTGGGTGGACCTAACCTTAAAGGGTATATTAGAGTGTATAACATGGAAATATATTCTATTAGGTGTATTAAGATTGTATTCAACTTTAATTTGTCATATTAAGTGCACAATAAAAATACATTAAACATACATATGTATAGTTTATGTATATTAATGTTATCTACTTATTTAACATAGGTGCCACATGACATTGCCTAGGTCTATGCCTAACATAAGTGCCACACGACCTAGGTTTGGGCATAACCGTGCTTACCGTATGTTTCGCTAAAAATTAACTTGGGTTTCATTTAGGTTAGCTTAAGTTTAACCAACATCTAAACAAGTTTTAATTTCATTGAAATTTAACCAAAGTTTAGTCAATGTCTAACCAAATTTTAGTTTAACCAATTTTAATTATGGTTTAGTTAATCTTTAGTTTAACAAGACTTAGCCACAACTTAAACAATGTGTTTAAACCATGATTTAAGGAATGTTTAGCCATGACTTAACCAAGTTTAGCCAAAATTTAGGCAAGTTTCTTTTTTTCCAATGTTTAACCATGATCTTATCACATATTAGGCAAGGTTTAATGAAATTTTAATTTTGCCAAGGTTGAGCCATATTTACATTTTGTTAAGGTTTAAACAAGTTTTAGTTTTTCCAATGTTTAACCATGGTTTACTCATGTTTAGCCATGGGTAGCCATATTTTAGCCAAGATTTAACCAAGTTTTAGTTTTACTAAAGTTTTGTGAACTTTTTTTTGTCAACATTTAGCCAAGTTTTAATTTAATCATAGTTTAACCAAATTTCAATTTTGTCAAGTTTAGCCAAGTTTTTGTTTTGATAATGTTTAACCATGGTTAAACCATTATTTAGCCAAGGTTTAATTGTATGACTATAAAATTTATTCCATATTTGTTTTCCTCCCTTTTAATTTTATAAATTATACAATAAGGGGCACTATAAACATTGAAAAAATTCAAAAAAACATTTAAAAACAAGTACCATTTGAATGAACCAATCAAAATGGCTTGATGCTAAAGGTTAAATAAAAAAAAAGAAAAATCAACTATTTATTTGGCCTCCATACCTACCTATCTACTTACTTAGGCCCAACCTAGGCAAGTAGGTAGTTACCTATATATGTGTGCGTGTTTCAGATTTCATCAAAAATAAAAATTGAAATATTTATGGATGTGTGAAGTGTCATAATCGTGAACACATGGATCACACACATTAATTTTTTTAGAATTCAATAAGAATAATTTTGAAACAGTAAAAATATTGACACATGGCAACATATCATTCACTTTTATTATTCACCAAAATAGTTGCATGGGAATCACAAGTAACAACACACATATGGTCAATCAAAAAATGAAACCACATTTTGTTGATTTTTTCTTTCTTCTATAATCCATGTCATTTACAACTATGGTCACATGAGACTAGTTCAATGTATTCGTGACTAAAAATCAATGTTAGGAATTAATCACAATACCTCGTTTTTTCCAATGAAAAGGCTAAGTAGTTTAAATGTTAGCCTATGAAATTTAAATTAGTTTTAGGTAACCTAACTAGGCACATACATAAAGGTTGCAAGTATGGGGATTTGAATTCCTCACCTCCATATTAAAAGACCAAGTCCTTAACCATTGTAGCACAAATTGTTCAACAATTTTTTTTTTTTTGTCATCATATTAATTATGGACATTTTTTTCTAGCATATATTGATTGCTTAACCTAGATACTCTACCTACTTAGCCTAGTTATCTATTTAATTAGCTACATATCCCAATTTATCTAACCTAGCTACTTACCTTGTTACCCTAACGACTTTGCCTACCTACCCATTGTACCTACTTTACTTTACCTACCAACCTACAAGTTCATCCATATTATTAAGAACCAACCTTGTCATTTTGGTGAGTATTCATTTTGGAATAATTCATTTTAAATTTGAAAAAATCATTAGAATTATGTTTGACCTAAAAATATGTTGCATCATACTATTATGTATAGATTTCTTGAAAGAATCTTCCTTAAATATACCATGTTTAAAAGATCCCCCCCCCCCCTACCCCCCAATCTTTCAATGCTCTCAAAACTCTAGTCATAATGGTTAGTGAATGCTTTTGATTATTTTATTTTCATTAGACTCATTTAAAATCATACCGCACATTTCCATAGTATATTCAAAAAATTGTCATGTAAACACATTAAAATTTTGCAACAACAATACATTTTTAAATATTTAAACATGAAAAACCAAGCATAAGTTAGACTTGCTATAATTATTGTTAGTGTGATTGCACCACTACCTACCTACCTACCTATATAGTTAGTTAGTTAGTTAGTTAGTTAACCTAACTACACTTCTTTCAAGTTCATTATTAGTCATGTAGTTATAATAGTCATGTAATCATAATCATGATTGAAGTTGCAAAAAATGCATAGATGCATATTGTATACAACTACATGACCAAGTTTGGTAGTAGTTACAAAATGTCCTAATGATAACAACCATGTTTTAACATAGCGCAATGATGCAAAAAACAAAACACATTAAATTTGTGGAGAGCTAAATCCCCTATGGTTCAAAAATGTGAAAAACAAATGAAAAAGACAACAAAGAGCTTTTGGTGGAATGATTCATAGACATGCCACAAGGCACATTTATGCCATGATGGAAAGGATCAGCCCACAACCACATATGTTTTCTTATAATATCCTTGTAAGATTTTATTTCAGAACTTTTCTTTGGGACCCAAAAAACAAGAAAACATATTTGTGAATTCCAGTGGGGGCAAGGTGATGGAGGAAGTTCATTCTTGCCACTTGATTTGTTACATAACAAGTGCACTTTTAGCTTGTCAAATGGGGGAGAAGGGGGAGGGGGTGGGGAGGGATGAAGGGTACCAAATATTAAAATGGTCATGTTATGTCCAAGGCTTATGCTAAGATGAAAAAACTTAGGTACCTTGAGATAAAGGCTCTATGACCTAGGGTGTAAAGTGTAGTTTACCTATGATATATGCCCATTTTCTTATCCTAAAGTAGAAGCCTAGGTAGCCTACAAATCTTGAAGTAAAAAACCTAAATAACTTGTCAATTTTTGAATAAAAGCCTGTGTAGCCTAGGAATCCTAAAGTAAAAAAAACTTAAATAGACATTTGTACACAATGAATGCGATAACATTTAAAGCTTCTTAAAAAAGAACACATTCCTCCCTTCTTCCACAACCATTGAACACCAATTGGTTGTGAATCATCAAACTATAAAATCCAAGGGCTCTTAAATCCTTGTCTCATACATCACAATGACCAACTCCAAGCTTCCCAAGCTCTTTTTATCCTTTCTCTTGTTCTCATTCCATAAAACACTTTATCGATCTTCTCAACACTTTGTTGATCCTTGCATGACTTGTCCACTGTCAATGGCAAATGATGTAATGGGAGCAATAGTTTATGAAAAAATGCACCATAAATAGTTGCAAGAACCCCAAATTAATCCTTGCAAGCAAAATTCTTCATGTCAAATAAAATTTGTGCAACATTTAGCCTCCTCCAAACTTATTTTTAAAAAAAACTTCTTACCCAAAAAGTGGATATTAGAACCCCAAAAAAAAATAAAAATTATTTGTGAATCATTATCCCCTTCCCACTATACTTTGATTGCAACCCATCTTGGGGCAACCTACACAATGAACCAAATAGAAGCCTCAACTTGTGGAAGCTCAACCTAAGGCTTGCAATAATGAAAATTGTATTTGTTATGTGTTGCATTACAAATCTCCACAAAAGGAAAATAAATGAAAAAAAACTCAAGATATACCAAAAAAGAAAATATTGACAACGAGAGAAGGAGAAAAATCCAATGATAAGCACATAAAGCTAGCCAAAACAACAAGGGGATAGAAAGAGGAAGAAGGAACACCAATGGGAATGGCAATTACAATAAATGAAGTGCAACAAAATGAAAAATGTTTTCCTTCCTCCACTTAGCCCTTTCCTATTGACAAGACATGCATTCAAAATGAACAAGATGGTGCCCAATTTGTAATTTGTGTTCTAATACCCTCACAAATTACAATTGCCTTTAGTATGGAATTATTTTCTCATATGACTACTTCATTTGTGTCATTTGCCAAACTACAACTACCTTCATTATAGTGATATACATGCATATGCAATACTTGTTGTTCACACATGTCACAACAACTCACTATAGGAACATATCCAATTGAATGATACTCAAAATTTAATCTTCAATTTGTTAGAAACTAATAATCATCAAGTTATTATCCATTTGTAGACAAGAGGGAATTTTCATATTAGACTAAGTAAAAGTTGATTGACATGACAACATGGAGATTGGCTTCTATTCAAACCCACGAATGCAAGGAAGGCTATGGATGAAATTAAATAAAAAATGTGAATATGGTTGGAATGAAATTATATTGAAATGTTTCACATGTCTTTTTATGCAAACCCATGTAATGAGTCCAACATTTTCATAATATAATCAAAATGGATTTGGCTTAAACAAATTGAATATATAATATAATATTTTAATTACAATAGGAAACAATTGAATTGAAACCAATTCAAAATTGGATAGTAATAACTCTTGTGAATCAAAACCAACTTGGATAGACATTTGAGATGGATGTGGGGGTGAAAGCATAATTGAGTGTACATAAAAAGTAGTTTGAAAATTTCACTTATATTTTTACACATAAATGTAAGAAAATAAAGTTGAAACCCTTTCAATCTGTGTCAAACCATTGTGATAATAAATATTGAGTTTATAATATGATGTATACAAAGTTTGAATTTTTTTTAGTGTAATATAAATGGGTCAAAAATATTTTGAAATTGATTGGTGGAATTGTGCTCAAAAGTATTTTTATATTGAAAGATTAATATATTATTACTTTTACTTTGAAAGTTGAAAAAAAAAGTAAAGTTTAAGTGAAATTAACCAAGAAAATTAAAAAATCCAATATTTTATAAACTTGTTTGTTTTTTAAAAACAACTTACAAATTAGAAACAAAATTACTTACATTTAAAAAAAATCTAGTTCAATCTATTTTAAACATGTGATTTTTCAATATTATCAACATTAATTCAAAAAACATGTTTATATCAATCATTGAAATAAATAATATTTCTAAATTTAATATGTTAAATCTTAATTTATAACTAATTTATATTTTTCTTTACAAGGATCATGAAGTGTTTATTTGATTGTGCTTTCACTTTATGGTTTAGAAAAATCACATAGATGACATCATTTGGGCAAAGCATTATGAATGGTCACCAAAGCCAATTGCATTTTTTTCTTGGCCTTTTGAAGAGCATTATATCCTATGCATACTTACAAGTGCAAACTTGGTTTCACACTGTTCAAAGCCTGAACTTCATACATTAATTGCTGATTACAAGCCATTATGCTGCCGCTGCTCCAACCTGCTCATAGCATCAGCCTTCCAGGACATTTACATCAAATGTGCACTTCCAAGTTCCAACTACAATAAAAAGTCCACAACAATAGCTGAAGTGCAAAATTCTTCAAGATCACCTGCAGAAAACAAATTTTCAATTTCCAAGGGGATGAATACTTTGGGTGTCACTTACAAATCAAGGGGCCGGACCCATTCAGTGGAAATGCACTCAGATGCAAGTTTACACATTTTACAATATGGATTTCCAACCTCTTGCCAGAGAGAGCATGCAAGCTGCAAGCATGTCCCTGAAACCTCTACATAATCTCTTCGTGAACAGCATATCTCTAACAGGGTATAGATAATCTAACTCTCATTTCCCATCTTCAAGAATCCTCCATGACAACTGTACAAACCTCCCCAGCTTTGCTACAAAATTCAGTCATGGCTTTACTGCCAATAAAACTGCTCCCTTAAATGAAAAGAGGTTGTTAATTAAGACTGGCTCAAAAACTCAGGTTTTCCACAAAATAAATGGAAATGATACCCAATTTGTACAGGATTTTCAAATTAATTGACATAAGAATCAAAGGTGAACTAATAAGGTAAGGCTACTTTATCATTTCGGCAGAAGTGGGTCTCTCTCTGTCAGAATAGAAATCTTATGACTTGCCTGCACATTTCCCACAACCATGCACCATTAATCTTCAGTGCCTTCCAATGTTAGGGAGTTTAGACTGCAATTCCTGTTCCTTTGTCAGATCTGACATCTTTTCTCCTGTCCCCTGCGAAAATTGTTTACTGCTAGCTTGGGTCTTATCACCATATGTCTACACCACACCTCTCTAGCCTAGCCTGCCCACATTATTTGTGTGTCCATAAGCCCAGTTTATATAAGACTCTTTGGTCTCAGTGGACATATTAAGTGCCTGCATTTTATGCTTTTGATTTCTCATGCAGAACTCCTTTTTTCATCTTCATATCAACCTTTATGCAGGCTACTACTCAACATCCACAAAGTCAGCAAGCTACAAGACTTTGCAGCAAGATATCAACTTTGTTCTGGTAAAAACACTACAACCAGGTGGTCACATCTATGAGATTGCAGAGGAACCTCCACTCCAACACTTTGAAGGTAACACAACAATGAGTGTGGTCCTGACCTTATGAGAGTTGCTCATAAGTGTCAGACCATCACCCTCATCATGAATAGCTGTCACAAACAGCCATGACTACCCACTGAATTCATCAGCTTCCAATGGCGGGTGTATATATATATACATAATGATCCACCCAAAAATTTCAGGCAAACCATCATACAAAATCTGCATCCTGAGTTTCTGTTGCATTTCCAGAAGTAACAGGAAGACTCAGTCATGTGTCATGCTAGCTACCATGTGATGATGAATAAGAAAGGCAGGATATAAAAGGATGTAGTAAGTGGCTCTCACCTCCAGATTTGCTGCAGCCAAGTCACTCAGTGATGAATCCTTTTTGCTGTTACAGTGCAATGACCACAGTTCAACCTAGAGTTAACCAAGCCATAGCTCGCAATAAAAGGAAGCAACTCAGCTGAAACCTTAGTTGTTGTCCAACACTAATGGTCATGCAAAAAATTCCCCAAGCTAATTCCAGATTCCCATATGCCCCAACTATTTGTGTGATACTCATACTACCTTAATTCATGCCTGGACACAATGTAATCATGATCCAGAGTTTTCTTCACATCACTAACCTACCCTCTCCCTTATCCTCTTGACAACCAGAATCCAGTGGTTTTCATAGACCCATGTCCATTTGAATCCATAGATCAAAACCTTGGAAAGGAGGAGAAAGAAAATATACTTGAGTTTCATTCCAGAGGGCTCCAACAAGGTGTTGATATCATCCCCTGAGTCCTTTGAAACCTTTGTGACAGATGAAAAAAACTGCAGCAACAGCCCTACATCAAATTAGCAGCCTTGAAATGAAGCAGTGCACTGCAACACACTGTTTCTTTGGGGATAGAACTCTGAACTGTGATGGAGGGTTCTTTTGCAACAATGGGATTCCTGTCAATGACATCTGGGATGTTTCTCCCCATTCTTCTTATCAGGGTATGCTTTCAAAGGGTCAATATGACCAACCTGGTGCATAGAAATGAAGACAATGGTGACGCCCAACACAAAATTAATGGTGAGAGTATGGCCAAACAATGCTGCAGATGCCAGACCCGTAAATATTGTAGCCACTGTTGATGAGTACTTCTTCAATATTGTATCTGCACAGCAGGCACATCAACTGATCAGGTTACTGGTTGGCACAGTGCTTACAACAAAGAAACTGCTGCTCACAGTCCAAGAAGTTGGGAAGTATAAAATGCCCAAGTCAAGTTGTTGATATCAGTGCGCAATGAAATATTACTCAGAGCTCAATTGTATGAAAAAGTGAAATCAGCTTCTGTGATGTGATTCTTCAACTAATCTGGGAAGGAATCAGAACTGAGCTAAGTGAAGGCCTTTAAAGAATGACAGTGTCTGGTGCATGCAGTGGGGATTTGAGATGCCCATGAGGAACAGGGAATGACAAGAGCAGATGTGGTTAAGCAAAGGAGACTTACCTGCATATTTGAAGAAAAATGAGGAAAGGATACCCTGAGCTGCATTATTGAAGATCAGACACATAGTGGCCTTTGAGTGCCCTTCCATAATATTGAACCCATTTCCTCCTGCTCCTGCCCCTGCATCACCCAGCCATATTGAGAAATTGCATAACAGCTTATGAGGACACTGAGCTCAAGTCAAGAGTAGGATTGTTGGACAATAATGCCATGTTAGCACATGAAACCTTGAGATCACAGTGACCTAAATGAGGTGACAGGCCTCAAAGAGCACACAGAAACCGTGAGATAAAGAACAAAATAGATGCTCCCATACCTTGGTATATAGCTGTACAAAGTATTGCAAGAAAATTGAAGAGTGCTCCGTATCCATAAAGGAACAGGTTCTGCAAGATGATCCAAGCAAACATTCTAAGTATACATGGTATACAAAGAAATTTCATCCTTGACACCTTACATATCCTGAGCAGCACAATGGACAAAGAAAAGCACAAAAAGCATGTCTGATAATCCACAATGCAGCTCAGAAAGCCTGTGGACAAGAAAGAATGCACAGAAAGAAAACCTGTAGATGAACACTTGTGTCAAACTGACTTTTGAGTGCATATTCATTGAAAACAGATGCCATGGAAGGTACTGTCACCTGCCATGCAAATGCAACATCTAAGAGCTTGTGATCTTACAATTTTCATGAAAACAGTGCAACAAGTAGATCACCCATCAGAACTATCTCAACTCAGAAAGCCCTGTCCAACACTGTGATGCACCCAAAGGATGCATTGTGAGAAGGTACCTCTCAGCCTGTGTCAAATTGGCTGTTGGAGCACAAAACTGCATAACAATGTACCTTACCCTATCTTGATGCAAATTTCCAATAGAAATAGAAAACATTCAGTGGAAGCCTAGATTGCCAGCAACATTCCTACTTCAGGATTTGAAAAAAAGCTCACTCACAAAAATGAGGGTGTAGATGTATGCCACCATCTGAAGAGGAACACCTAAAACAGTTGTGCCCTCCGGAGTTGTGTGCAACTGATTCACACTGATCCCTATCAGCAACAATGTAAGTGCCTCCCACTGAAAGCCCACCACAAGAATAAGAATATCAATCCCACATAAACCCCACATCAAACAGAGAAACCATAATCCAGCAACAGATACTGCAGAAAGTTTGTAGATGAAGTACCCTCCTCCAAAGCATTGAAATGTGCCATGAATGGCAGTAAACCGAAGCCTGGGTGGAAAAGAAAGTTCTCACAGCAGCACTAGCAGTAGGATACAGGAAGGGAAGCTAAACAAGAGTCCCCTATTGCACCTCTTAAAGTTGCTCTTCAGAATCTAAAAATCACTGTCTATCCATGGAGCCCAAAACCAGAGAAACTGAAACTTTGTTTTTCTAAATTTACATTTAAAAAATGAAAGCTCAATAGCCATTGCAACAAACCTGCATGACAGAGAATCGTCGCTTCATCACGATTTTCAGCAGTAATGCGATTACCAACACCTGTGAAAATCACAACTCTCACTTATCAGAGAGAAAGCCTCACACCTGAGAGTATGTTGACCAGCAATGCTACTCTATGCCAAATTTTGCAGCAAATCACAGAAGCTCACCTTCAAGTTACTCAACATCTTCACTGTAGCAGGATTGAAGTATAACTGCATCAACCCCAATACATTCAGTGGTAAGTCAATAGCAAATTCCTGCACAACCCAATCTGCAGACCACTGAGATCCAAGAAATGGGATTGCAAGTTCAAAATGAGCAAACCCTAACTACTGCAGCAAGGATAGGGAATCTTGACCTGCATGACGAACTTCAAGTAATTATTGACAGCATACAAGCAGGCAGGTACAGCGAGCAAATAGTTTTTCCTTGCAGCCTGGTTTCACAGAGAAATACCATCAGCACACAATACACATATAGGATGCAAACAGGAAGACTCAGCTGTGATTTCAGCTAGCACTCAGGAGGCATAGCTAATCAACAAAGCCAATAGTATCATAATAAACTTGTGAGGGTAAGCTTTGTTTCATTTTAGCTTGCCCCTGTACAAACAAGCATCTAAGCCAAAGGCATGGAGCATAGTGGTCACAGCCCTCTGAACCCTCAGATACCTTCACACGATGTCCAAGAACAGTGCAGAACAATACTTATTCTGTTGAATGTAGCTATCTTCTGAAATTTGTGATGGCCTCCTTGTCCTCAACCCTCTTTGGTATTGCTAATATCTCATTCAACCTTCTACTTTTTAGTCTATGAAATCATCAAGGGAAAAAGGTTTAAGAATTCAAGACTCTGTGACACTTTCCTGACATTTGTAAGCCTGGTAACCACACAAACACGTATGCACGAACAGAGGGCAAGAAGGAGAGAAGAAAAAAAACCTGCAAAATAACAACTGGAGAAAGTAGTGACTTTTCTCCAGGATGTTGCCTCTGTGCCTGCCACCAGTCATCATCCACCCATGTCTATGTAAGTAAGCAGAGACTTTGACTTTAAGGACTTGCTGGGATAAAAGCATGCCCCATCAGAGCATTCTACGAATTCAAGGAAATGACAGAGACCAAAACCTCTGATGTCAGTACCTAAAGTGAAACCGAGAGCTGCACCTGATGATGGAAGAAGCAGTATGAAATTGCATGAGAGCACAGACCAAGAGACACACACCTGCCAAAGCAGCATGCAGATTGCAAAGAAAACCTTCACAATCTCTGTCAAGAAATTCACACTCACTGGGCTGAAGAGGAACTTCCCATCCACTTTTGACATATACACAAGTATTGGCTGCATCAAAAGAGCTGAATTTCAGATGTCAACTCTCTTCACTTATCTTTTCTCTAATCTCCTCTCTCATCATCAATCAATCAGTTTACTCTCCACCAAGGCTATCATCTTTTGGACTCTCATAGTTCTTCCAACAAAGACTTTCTACAAACGAATCTTTCCTATTCTATGTCTGATCGTCAATTGTAGCATTCAACAAACTGACAGTTTCATGTTGCTGTTGCCAAATCAACAGGTATGATGACCCAATCCTGAGAGGTAGTGATCAGAAACAGACAGTTGCACACTAGCATCAATTGCTACTGTCCAATGCAAGCTTCAAGGCTTGGAAAGGTAAATCTGTGAATAAGGAATAAATAATCTTAGTTTGAATTCTTCCTTCAGTGTTGCCTGGTTTCACATGGGTCCAGAAGCTTGTTGCAATGTGCTGGGATTCAAGATAATGACATTGCCAAAGAAAGCAAAGCATTGCTCGTCATGGATTTAGCTTTAAGCCAGGTTTTTTCAGCAGCCTTCCTTGGGATTACTAACCCTTAGATAGGAAAACAAATGCTCTTGGTCAATGGGCTTCCTGGGATTTACTTGCCTCTCTAACCCTAAAATCCTGACAAAGTTATGGGGCTTGTTCCAGGACAGATTGATGCAAGGAAAACAAAACCCACTTTCACAAAAAGACAAGAATTCCACAAAGATGTGAAGAAGAAACACCCTAGGAAAAACCTCCTCCTCAAAACCCCAAAGTTGCAGCCTTGGTGGTCTAGGGCAACTATTCATTTCTGAAAGAAAAATAAAATCTCCAAGGTTTCTTGAGCTGAAAGTGAGCCAGACATCAGCAGCAGCAGCAGCCGTTTCGCTCAGACAGAATTTACAACCTCGGGATCTTGTCGTTCCTCTGTATCCCCCAAACCCCACCCTCTCTATGCGTGTGTATGTATGTGTGCACATCTCCATCTCTCTCTCCCTCTCTCTGCGGCTCTGGCGTCCATCTACATTGAATCATGGGGCAGCAGAGTGTTTTGTTGTTACCTGAGCACCGATGAGAAGGCAATCAGCGACAACAAGCAAGACATTACGAGCGCGGAGTCCGTGCGTCTTTTTGCTATGCTGGCGATCGTAAGCAACGGAGACTGGTCTAGTGACCGAGTCCTTGGCTCCACAAACCTTACATTCCAGCATCCCATTCTTCATTGCCGCACCACCACCACCACCACCACTCCTCCTCCTCCTCCTCCTCTTCTTCTTCTTCTGTACTACTTACTTCCTACGAGTCCTACTGCTGTTGCTGCCGCTGCTGCTGGGCTTGGCGATGGCAGAAGAGAGGATTAGCTGCTCCCACTTCCCAGTTCCACTTCCTCCAGCACTTCCTAGTTCCACTTACTGCAACGCCGCTGCTGCTGGTGGGTCGTCGCCGCGTCGATCCCCGCATTTTCTGATGTGCAAACTTATTTTTATTAGGTTCCTGGAATTATTTAAGTGTTTTTTTTATTTAATTTGGGCGCCACTTAAACAAACACTTTATCGTAATGTGCGTCTTTTTTAAAGGACTTTTCTGTTTATTGCTAAAGTAGTGATCATCCTTAGCAAGATTTAGCCAAATCTGGCTATAATAAAGTACAAATCTTTTAATCATCCTTTATATATGTTTGGCTACTACACAATGAATGAAAGCCAAATTTACGATTTTTCTTTTCTTTTTTTCCCTCACTTGTGGCGACTCAAAAACCTACAAAAGCACTGTTTTTTAGAATAATTTATTTTTTAATTTCATTTTCTCGCTATATATCACCTGTTCAAAATAGGTTTTAGGGTTTGTTTTATTTTTTGATTTGGGCCCCACTTAATCACAAGTGGAATTTTTAAAAATAATAATAGGGTGCATTCCGACCATGTTGCACTGGATTAATATTTGTGGCCAACTGGCGAAAATTCGCCGGAAAAATACATTGATTTAGATGTTGCAAAGAGGGCCTGGAATTATTAAGTTGTTGTTGTTGTTTTTAAAATTAAAAAAAATTGCGCCCCACTTAAACATAAATTACAAAAATTAATTTATAATACTGTGCGTTCTGATGCAAACTTAGGGACTTGGGATTATTAGGCTTAAAAAAATAAAAATTGGGCCCTCCTTTGATCCACACAGATGGAAAATGATAATTATGCTTTGTTATGGGGAGTTTTCTTTGGGGGGGGCGGTGGGGGTAGGGGGTATGAAATTACCCTAATTTTGGCTAAACTAAATTTGATTAATTTGCTTTAACTTATGTAGAAATGCCACTTGTGCTTGGACCTTGGCGGCTTCAACGCGCAACGTGGGTTGAATTACTTTCTAGCACACACTTTTGGCTCTATGGTCGAATTGACTTTTATTAATTTGTAATATTATTATGTCCCATTTTCAACTTCATTGTATTTGACTTAGTCTTATGCAAAAACGTCCAAAATTCTATTTGTTTACTTATTCTTATTTCCAATTCTAAAACTAACTATTAATGCTTCCTTATTCATTATGTAAGACATAGTGAAACAAGATATTAAAGAATTAGTTTGGAAATTTCTAATAGAGGCTTTTGCTTTAGTTTTTCATGTAGAGGAGATGTGGATGCTTTTGAGCAATTTTGGTTCGGTACCGTCATTTGTTAATGAATTCACATTTTCCTATGGACAAGTGTTTCAATCCTTCTTTACTTTACTTATGCAAGTGAAACTTGACCCACATCAACATTTTTTTGGTGGAACCTAACAAACCACAAATTAAGCATTATACATTAAAAGTGGCCACTAGCACACCGGGCATCTCCACTCAAAAAGACATGGGTGATTTTTGATTGGCCCTCAAAGCCATCGTTGTGTAGACACCTACCTCTCAAGCAACGGAGTTCCAATGACATGCAAGGCAAAAGAATCAAAACTACCAAATTATGAATGAATGGCCTTTGGAGTTCAGGCAACATGCAAGGAAAAAGCCAAAAAACTACCAAAAATGATACCATGTTTTACAAAGTAGGAATATCAACCTAAAGTTCAGTGTCTCATTAGAGTCTTTTTTTTTTGCCCCTCCATTTTGTTTTATCAAACTTCTAGACCACAATCTTTCACCACCGAGATTCCACCCATGAAACAACACTCTTGTTTAAGATCTAATTTTGCATATTTTGTTGGCTTTGCCCATCATTGAGAGACTATAGAATAGTGTAGAACTTATTCGGTCCCGCATTTTGAGGAATGATCAGCAAGTGTTTATTGCCAATTGTGAGTTCATTTTTGGTAACATCATCACAAAACATTCCTTATCTTTTTAAACTGTTGCTGGTTTGAACTTGCCATAATAAACAGGGCCATTACATGATGAGCTGCTTGTTCCACCAAGAACACCTCTTTATTCCCAAATACAGTTATCAAACAACCATTTAATTTAAGACATTTTTTGCAACTAACTTTCCTGATTCTTTGGGGTTTAGGATTTAGCAACTTTCCGCTTGCTTGCTTGCCTGCCATCAATATCAAAATATTATTGTCAAGTAGGTTAACAAAAATCGGAAAATAATCATCAATTATGCATAAGGGTAGGTTATCAAACAACCAGTTGATAACCACCTGCTATCATGCCAGTTATCATCCAGTTATAATGTTTATTTAAAATCTGTTTAAAAATTTGTTGCATTAGTGTTTAATGATTGATATCCTACCTGGATGATAATTGGGTCATCCAGGTAGGTTATTAGATTTTTGAGTATTTAATACCAGGTGGTTATCAAAAAAAATTGTAACCAGCTGGTAGGTTATTAGTAACCAGCTTGATAGAAAGGTTGATAGCCAGGTCAAAAACTCAATAACCGGCCAACACTGGTTACTACCAGGCTGGTATTATTGGTAGAAGTCCGATTATTGCCTCTGGTCATACCAACCTTGTACTACAATCCATTCCATGCTGAGATATACCCAACTATTCAACAAACATGTGTCAAAGCTGCCAAGGTACTCTGGTACTGATGCAGCTGTCTGTGTCTGCAAACCCACCTTGGATCCTCCTCACTTCCAGTTTGTTCCACACTCTTTGAAGTTAAGCTTTGATTTCAGTTGTTGGCCTTTGGTCATAGAAGAAGTGACATCAACCCAATTGTGCAGATGTTAAGATAGAACATTTGGCTTTTCATTTACCTTCTTCATCCTTCCTTGCTTTGCGTTAATGGGGAACTAGCTCTATTGGTGAATCTGATATGCAAAGATTGTTGCAGTACTCAATCTGTCTTAAGCAAAATTGATGGAACAGCAACCCCTGAGTTCACACTCACTACCTCTTGTGTATGCAGGGAAGGGCTACTGGCTTGAAATTGACAGCGTATGAAGAGTTTCCAATTTCAAGCCAGTAGCCCTTACCTGCATGCTAATCATCTACATGCATCCCACTCACCTAGTAGCCACCTACTGTCCTACTTACCCAACTACCTATCTACAGGACCTCTTCTTTACAAGGTTGGTCACTAAGGCAAAACCCAACATCAACTCAGTTGCAATTCATACACAACTGGGTCACAATTGCGTATTCTAATCATGTCATGTAATTAACATTCAATGTACCAATGCACATTGCATGCTAAAAACAGACTGATATTCTGTGTGCCCAAATCTCTCTTCCTGATCCAGTCAGAATGTGCACACAGGTCATGAGCAACACGGTCAGAGGAAGTCCTGGACATCAGCACCCATGGTATCTATTGGAGCTTCACCCATTCCATGACTGCTGTACTCAGTTTTAGAAATGCCAACTACCTCCAATTCCTCTCAATTCTCTGGTTGCATTAGTCAGCTCTTCACTGATCCTCCTTCATTTCCTGCTGACAATCTTCTCACTTTCAACCTGTGGGTATATCAAGTTCTAACAGTGACTGGTGTTATGTCTTACTCAGTACCTCAAATCTTTGGTTGTCTCCAGGGTTGGTGGAATTTTCATTGCTAATTGCTCAAGGAGGATCTCTGATTTTCTGCCATCAAAGATGTCCCTGATTGACCCCGCAGCTGTAATGCCTGCCCCCAATTTAATGTTTGAATTCAAGCCTCAGGCATCAAGGTTGAAACTCTGCACATGATTTTCACTCCAATAGCAAAACAGAAAATGCAGGAATGCAAAAAGCCCATAGGTGACAGTGAGAAAAATAATGGTACAATCAACCTAGTAGAATGGAACTTTTACCATCTTTATCGAATTCCTCAGGCATACTCTACAGACAGTCCCAGGATTGTCAATCTCATCCTCCTCCTCCTCCTTGGTGAAGCTCATTAAGGCAACTGACAAATTACATACCCCACATTGCTCACATAAAGCAGAGGAGAGCAGGCTGAAACTCATGCGTGTTCTAGAACTACAGAAGCATACTACAAGAAGTGGCTGTTTGCGCGAGAAGAACGAGAAAGTAAAGGCTTTCCTGGCAATGCAGGAGAGTCTGGACTGCCAAAAGCTATTCCACCACTCTGATGGTCTGAGAAGCTGCCCGCACGATCCACTGGTATGAAGGTCTTTCTCCCTGCTGTTGCTGCTACAAACTCAACATCTGTATCTAAGCTTGTTCGCCTGATGTGGTTGTGCCGAGGATGATGCACCAAAGCTGCCTCATCATCATCACTTCCAAACATGGAAAGAGAGATGGACAAAGGCCTCTCGCTGCCACTCCGCGCAGCAGCTGCCTCAATCTGCCATCCCAAATGTTCAGGGCTTGTAAAGACCCAGTGCACAGCCAGAGCATCCATGATGGGGCGGATAACAAGAATCCCCTCCCCCACACTGGTGCAAAGCAGCACTGTGAGGAAGGCCAGAAAGGCCAGTAACTCAAACACCCAGTGCGTTGGACTTGAGAGCACAGACATGCCAAGAAACAGCACATGAAGCGGCAGAAGAAATAATAAGGAAGCAAGGAGCCCATAGACACGACGTTGCAGGCACCGATTGATCACCACTCCCAACATCCGCCAACCAAGCAAAAGAAAGTAAGCACTGTAGATTACACCAAATGTCGCAAGCACAAGAGTGCTCAAAAGTGGGAATCGACATACCGCAACCTGTCTCTGACTGTCCAATTGCACCCCTTCAAAAGCCTCAGTGAAGTAGCTTGGCAACCGATGGTTGTAACCCTCCTTCTGTGCACTGTAACCCCCTTTAAACTCAAAAGTAGGACTAATGACAACAAAGAAAAGCTGAAGTAGGAACACGGGCAAGCAGCAGATAAGAATGAGAGCCACCATCTTGCCATTCCAAGCTTTCCTGGGAGTGAAGGGAGCATTGCTTAGGGAGCCATGAACCAGGAAGAGAGCAGTCAGGAAGAAGCAAGGCTCCAGGAAGCCGATAGAGGAGAGGATGTAGATGCGGCACATGTTGGCTTGCCATCGGAAACTGATGGAATGAAGCAACCAGTTCTGCCGCCTCAGCAAAGGCAGGCGCAGTAGCTCCACCAAGCACCACAACATGGCCAAGAGGATCAGAGTGATGCGTACTATCCATAATGCGTTGAAATCCTTGAGGGCAACAGGAAGACGCTCCTTGTGTATACGCGCCCGGAAGCGAAGCACGTACAAAACGCAACCTAACCCTAGGCAGGCGAGTAAAACCACTAGCACCAGCGTGGCTATGCCCAGCACATCCACGGCTGAAGCAGTCAGGGGCATTACCCACCCTCCACTCTTGTCCGCACATCAGCGCTCCTCCTCCTCCCTCGTTGCCACATCAATCTTTTCTCCTCTTGCTCCACAACTAAAACTGCCCCTTGACGACCTAATATTCTTCTTCTTCTCCCATTCTTTTCTCCCCTCCACAAAAACAAAACAGCCACTCTCTCTTAACCCTACCTCATTGGCCGTGGTCTCAAACCTCACCAATACTCTTCTATCTACAAGTTCCAGCAACAACAACAACAACAACACGCATCCTCATCAGTCCATCGATTCCCACACTCCGCTTCCACGGCATCATCGATATCCCTCCTTCACCATCTCATCACTCCCATACCAGTTCTCACTTCTACACTAGCTGCTGCTACTACTTCTTCTGCTTCTTTCTTCTTCCTTCCTATCCTCCACTACCCTACCCTTAGGGTTTGCCGCAACTCCCGAAACAACTCTACTCCTCACCAGCCGTGCAAGAAAACAGATACGAGTGGGTGGGTAGAGCAAGCAGATGTGGTTGGGTAGCGAGCGAGCCACAGCCGACCAAAGAAAGTCAGGGAATCGATAGCCGTAGCAGCTGGAGCTTCACCCGCTATCAACAACGCCATCATCTACCCATCATCGCAAGGGGAAAGAACTCCGAGCAATCTCGAAGACGAAATTTAGGGTAATAGTGGGGCCCTCACAAGCGTCTGGTCTGTTCTGGAGTCTGGACTGGGGGTGGTCGTCGTCTTCGTCGTCGCCGTCTGCGGTACCCGCGGATCTAGTATCTTAAGCGGGCGACCAATTCAGCGACTCTGCGAAAAAAGAAAAAAAAGAAGATTCTCAAAGGGAAAAAAAAATCGCTCCTTGCGCGAAAAGTACGTTTCGCTTGACTGGGTTTAGGTCGGGGACAGGGCGGCCTTGACAGGCTGGTGACAGCCTAGCGTTCGTTCGTTCGGCCCCGCCTGGTACCCAAGGCTCGGCGTAGACTCGGCGGAAATTCAGCCGCTTTGGTTGTTCCAGGATGGCCTGTTTGTTTTTTTTGTTTTTTTTAAAAGTTAAGTCCCCACATGGAAGGCACTACTAGCCTAGTGAATTTTTTTTGGGTGGCGGAAATTCGCCATTTTTATTTTTATTTCATTAAGTCCCAAGTAATATGGTCAAGGGAACTTTTTGGGAAATTTTCCCAAAAAAATTGCAACATTTTGAAAAGGAAAAATGTTTTGAAATCATCAAGATTTTTAACTTTTTTTTTCCTTTTGAAATTGTCATATTTAGCTAATAGGAGGAGGTTCTGATGTTTGCCAACATTGAATAGGATTCGTGGATTTTTAAAAAATTTAAATTTGTCTTGTAACCAGATTTGGCTAAAACCTCTTGCAGCTGATCTTCACTTTTGGAGGAACATGAGAAAATTGAGGGGGAAAAAAAAAACTGGATTTTAGGGTAGTGGGTTTTTTTTGGAATTTTTGTATGTAGCCAAAGTGACCATCATCCATAGGAATGTAAAACAAAGTCCACAAAGAAATGTGCAAGAACCCTATGTGTAAATAGTAGCTACCTATTAGGTACACATTATAGTTATTACCTTGGCAGCTTCAGCAAAAATTATATTATTTTTAAAAATGCTGAAATTTTCACCAAAATTTTTCTCAAGAGGAAACATTTTTGTGAAAAGAGACAAATTTCTGAAACATTCTGAGAATATTTCATTTTCCAAATGATAATTTCAAAGTTAATTAATTATTCAACAGAGATGTGCTGAAAAGTTGCCATGTACAAGGATAGTACTTGCAAAGACATATTCAGATCACCAAATGAAGCGTTGGGCTAGAAAAAAAATCTTCATGCCTACGCACAAACCTATTCTGTTCAACATAAAAAATAAAGGTTGCTGTCTATCATTGCCATTGGTTCTCTAAAATTCTCACAAACCCCCCAAACCCTATTGCATATTTAACTATTAATCCACTCAAGATAAGTAAGAAAAAGAATTCAGACCACCAAATCCAGGAATTTCATTGACCATGACAATTTTTCTTCACACTTAAACTCAAGTTTGTTCAACACCCTTTGCATACCATAATACCTTTGCAGCTTTGACAGATGTTTGTTGAATAATTAATTAATAAGAAAATGATAATCCTGAAGATTCAATATTTTCCTTAAAAAATATTTTAAACATTATATGTATATACTTAGTGGATATTAGAATTTGGTACACTAATATGATAGCGTAGAACAGCCCATGAGTGATCACTTAAGTGCTCAGATAGGCCAGATCCAAGGGGAGGGCTCAATTGTTTCTGATGTCCAAACAAAACTCGAACCTCTATTATTGTAGCATCTGGTGCACTAAAATTATCAAAATGGATTAGAATTGAGAAAATTACAATCCCCCCAAAGTATAGGGATTAAAAACTCAAAAACAAAAACCACCAAACATTACAAAGCCCAATCCCAATCACCCAAAAATTTCCTTGTATGTTACTTTGTTGCTATTAGAGTTCAAAAATGATTTGTAGAACTGGTGTTCTTATAGCGTTTAAAATCATTTAAAATGAACAAGAAATGAGAAAGTTAATTTTTTTGAAAATAGGAGGGGTCCAAAGAGAAGAAAAGAAAAAAAAAAACATGTTTTGTGAATTTGAAAGCTTTTTTTTTTCTT
>Ga0116231_10006059_pt1 | contig 23389 bp, 12 predicted proteins | sample S1TSphgellanicum_2_FD_89695 | JGI IMG/M metagenome (GOLD analysis project Ga0116231, IMG submission 89695) | Host-associated microbial communities from peat moss isolated from Minnesota, USA - S1T2_Fd - Sphagnum magellanicum MG | ecosystem: Host-associated > Plants > Peat moss > Unclassified...
ATTAAAAAAAATTTAAATTAAAAAAAAACAAAAAATTGAAAAAAAAAAAAAAAATTTTTTATCATCAATGTTAAAAAAAAAAAAAAAAAACATTTTTAGCATTGGTATAGATACCAAAGGTACTTTGATGATGCAAATTATAAAAACTTGCACAAAACTAGGTGTAGAATGGTATCAAAATATGTCATGATTTTTGGAAATATTATGATTAAAAAATTATGACTTCATATGAAAATAAAGGTGTAAACTATATAATTTTCATTTTACAATATTTACATTGATTTTAGTTAATGCACTTTGAATGATTTAATTCATTTTATGGATAACAATTTTATTTTTTTGGTTGAAGGTTAAAAATGTAATCAAATTAAAATTGCACAAGAATGATATACAATGAGATGCATAACAATGATGTAGATCATTGAAATAAGTGAAATATCAAATCATTTACTCTAGAGGGTAGAACCTTACCAACCTTTAAGGTTACGACCTTAATCAAAGTCCAAAATACTTATTGAAGTTAATTATAACATATTAAGTTCCATATAAATATGTAAAGGGACATTCACACATGTTGGTAATGCAATAATAATTCAACAAAGGGTGCAAACGAAATCATATGAACCAATGATATAACTTTAAAAATGGACTACATGTTATTTTGCCCAAAAATAACTTTTTCAAGCAAATGATTTTTTGAATAATTTTTGTTACAATTTTTTATAATAAATTTTTATAATTATCCAAGTACATGACTTTTTTAAAAAATTTAATAAATATGAAATTTTGAAAGTGTTCTAATTCCTTGTAAATTCAATGTTTCATTTTTTATATGATAAAAATTTCAAAAAAATTTAATTTTTATGTTTTCTTGCATAATAAAATACAAGTTTTCTTAACACATCACATACATTATACCCCATTTATGTGGTAAAAGACTTTTGAAGTTCTAAAATTCTAGATCAATTTTGGAAAGTTCTTTGAATTTTTAAAGTTTTACAATTCCACATATTTTAAGGTATGATTGTTTTTTGAATGTGGCTAATATGTTTTTTATCTTCTTAAATTTGTTCCATTACTTTTGTTACCATTATACGAATTTTGTTTATAGTCCTTTGCAAAATTGATTCCTTTTGATATAATAGGTGTTCACTTTCAAAGGTTTTTAATTGAAACTTAAATTTTAAAAAATTATAAATGAATTTTTAATTTGAATTTCTTAACATGCATATGAATGAAAAAGGAACAACTTGCCATGATTGCCATGGATTTAAATGGTAAAACATAGATTTACTCCAATTTATTTCTCCAATTTTGATTTTTTTTTTTCCATCATCCAACATCCTTTTTGGCTCATTTGATTGTGACTACACCCCAATATATAACCTCTATTCAAATACATCATTTTTTGGTAGTTAACAAACATGGCAAGTTAGTAGTAATGTTATCATTGGATGATAACATCAATGGTAAACTAAATTGTTTTTGGTAAATTCTTCAGAAATATGTACATTTTTGTTCATATCGCAACTGGCAAGATATCAAACTAAAGCCTAGGATAGTAAAATATTAATTCATTGTTGACCTTTTGTGTTGCTTGCTTATGTGATGTGTGGTGAATTTTGTTGTTGTGTTGTGCAAATTTTGGTCATTATGACCATCAATAACAACATAATGCTACAAAATCAAAGGAAGGGAGAGGTAGGTGAAAGGGAAAGTATATATGTTTGGATGCTACCTTGTGCAATGGAATCAAAAGCATCCATAACACCATCTAGAGCATACTCAATGCTAAAGGCAACAAGTGCAACACCAAGAACAATTGTATTGTCACAAACAACACCAAACATAAGAGCAACAACTACAACATAGGGAGTAACTACAATGTTGGAAGTAGTGCCAAACATAAATGTTAGACCTTTTCAATAGCGACAAGGTAAATGGACACATTTAAAAATCTTGTCATTGATTCAATGCCAAAAAATGGAACACATAGTTTTAAAGAAATTAGTTGATCCTTGTTTTCACATGGTACCCAAAACACATAAATGGCATAAATTTATTGAAAAATAAAGAAAATTATCAAAGATTTGAAAGCTCTTCACAAAAAAAAAAAAAGGTGCAACGATAAGTGGAATGGCTTGAATTGACTACAAGAAAGTTTCAAATTATCACACAAGAATAACTACCAAACATTATTATGTTGACAACTAAAAAATGTGATCATCGCCATCTTGCAAGACAGTTCAATAGGGAATTTTACAGTGTTATTCAAGCATTTCAAGGACAAAGGATCATAAACACACTTAAAGATGTGAAAGATATTCACTCCAGAGGAAATGTAATTTACACGCCAACAAATGTAAAATTGGATTTAGATGATTTTTTTGCACCTTAAACATATATGGTGCGAAAGCTTTTAAGAAATGATTACATGCTTGAATAACATGGAAATGAAGGATTGCAAGCTACAAATGCAAATGGAGTATAAAGGATTCATGTGAATTCATAAATTTAGCTAGATGATTTGTTGTAATCGAATTGAACCAATTAATGCTTCAATTTTGTTAATCTTGCAAACACTCCATCATCACCTACAAATCATCCAACAAGACTAATAGCTCTTGAAAGCACAAGAGTATCTAATGCAAATAATCAAGTGTTTTATCCTTGGTACTTGAAGCTAATGATAAAAACAACAAAATCATCATTGATGTGATGGAATGCATGAATTTCACACAATTGAAAATTGAAAAGTGACACAAGACCAAAGATAGGAAAATGCATCACATGAATACATATTTGGTTATTGTTTTTACAAATATGAATATAGCAATGTGCCATGTTTTCCTACAAAACAAAGTTAAGATGCCCCCACCTATGGAACTATTGTCAAATTCTTCAAATGGTGCAAATCCAAAAGTCAACTCACATGATGATAACAATGAAGAACTTAAGTGTTTTTAGTTTGATAATGTATTGATACTTATTTGCATGTGCATTCTAAGAAAAAAAAAAGTTTGATGTTATTCAATGCTTTTGAATCTAACTTGTCTACAATTTTCAATATATTATTCCAATTTGGTTCATTGTGTAATTCCAAACGACTCATTGCCTTGTAATGGTATATGTTCAATTTCAACATCAATGCTTACATTTCATGGTTTGTCCTTCATCCTTGCACATAGTTAATCATTTTCAACTTCAAATTGGGTCACAAGAGTTTCTACATTATCATTATTGCAATTCATAATCAAAATATGTAATATGCAACAACACATTTGAACATCATGTTAAAAAAGGATATCTAGTTGAATCTTGAATGGCAATTCCCCTAACCATTTTCTTCAAAGTCCCAAAAGAGTTATCTACAACACTTTGTTATGACAAATTTCTAATTGAACAATGTTTTGAAAATAGTATGTTGAATGTTAAGTACTTGCTTGTGGAGCACCATCAACCAAGACAAAAGATGTATGGTTGATCCATTCTTGTCCATGTTTGATTACACACAAATCTACATTGGTGGCTTAACATTACAAAAAAGAATGTTGCAGGATTTAAGCATCATTCACTTAACTATGAATAACAACACAAATGTCCCAAAACCTTCAATGATGATCCACTACTATAACTTACATCTAAATGTTACAACCTTTAAACTTGAATGAGGAGCAATCATGTGCAAAAATTTCACCCTTTGACTTTTATGAATGGATGTGTTGCATTTATGGCACCATGGACTAATGGTAAGCCACAAAACTTTTTGAATCCAACCATGACCTTGATTAGTTCTTTACCCTTGGGCCAAACATCACAAACTTCATGGGTCACAATTTGGCAATAATATTCTTGTGAAATATGTTTTTTTTGGGGTAAATATGGAATAGACATGAATGTCATTCATCTATTTATATTGTTTGAACATTGATGTCATGCACATTGTTTAGACATGAATGTTGTATGTCTATTCGTGTTGTTTACACACAAAATTTGTGCACACAACTTTCATGTTTAAATAATGCATGACATTCGTGTTTAAATAGTACGAACCTTTAAAATAACAATTTTTGCACGAATTTGAAACAAACCTATGAAGCTTGTAAATTTGTGATGAGGGAGTTGAATCCTCAACATTATATTCACATTATAAACAAATTCATGTAACACCAAATGCATAATAAACTTCCTAATATATAAAAATTTAAAACAATGTAGATATTGAGGTGCATGAACCAACTTGTAAAGGCTACATGACACACAAATATTCACAAGCACCACAAACCAAAACTTGGTGTTCTTCTTTTCCATAATGGCTTTTAACTTATGTGTCAAATGTTAGATGAGTCTTTTGTTCACAAGAAAATGCTAAATATAGCAACAATTACTATATCATCAAGAAATGTGAATACCATGTGGCTAATCTAATTAAAACCCTATCACCAAGCTTTTGATTCCTCAATAGTTTATAAACACATGACATTTTTAAAAAATGAGAAATCAAATCATTGTGCATTGGTTTTTTAAAAATTATGCATCATCATCTAGAAAAAGCACCTCATGGAGTTCAACTTCCTCATATCCATTCTTGATATGATCTTGCATTTGCAAAACCAATTGAAATAAAAACACCAAATGAATAAATTTCAAATGATGCATTCCAATAATAAGCCAAGGGACAACATTCTTCTTTGAATTTACAAAATATGTAAATACAAATATAAGGTCCCATGTATTGATTGTTGGGTTAAGAATATATTTTAATTAAATGATCTATAATAGAGTTATATTTAAACAAAAATATAATTGATGTTAAAGGTATTTTAACTCACAATATTAGGAAAAAAATAGAAAAAAACATAACATACGTGTATTAAACATTTTAGATGTTATATGTTTGTAGGTTCAATTAGTCGCCAATATTAATATATGAATTAGTAACCAAACATTAATTTTTATTAGAATGTTATTATAATTAGGTTGTCTTTTTATATTTCCATATAATGGCTCATTAAGGTTGTAGCAAACCATTGCTTTCAACTAATTATGCAATTGTTCCTCTCACTACCATTGTTTTTTTTAATTTTGTTGCTCTTGTTTCTACTATCATTTAAATGTATTTTGATCTTGCCACCAGCATTGTTATTGTTATTTTGTGACTTTTTCAACTAATGTGCAAGTGAATGTTGACCCTACATGTAGCAAAACAAATTGTTAAATGCATTGAAGCAATCACTTTTGCATGTTCCATTCCATTGTATAAACGATCCACCTCTAAAAGAGCAATTTTAATCTCCTTTACAACTAAAACCAAAATAAAAATGAATGTAGGGTATTGTTGAAATTGGATGCAGACAAAAAATTATAATTAAATATAGGATAGTTAAAATATGTGCATGTTAGAAAATTAGATAATAATAGGGTGGAGAAAAAAAATCCCTCATTTAATAACATCCCAAAAAATGTTTGTTTTATGCAAGTAGCTTAGAAATGTAACACTTAGCTGACCCCTTAGGACAACAAATGGAGCATTAGATGTAAAGGATATAAAAGAACATGTAAAAGGAAAACACTACAACTTCTTTTTGAATGATTGCAATTTAAAACTCAATAGACAAGCAAAGCACTACAAATGAAGAACAAAATGCAACTTCTAAAAACATCGCACAACTTCTAGAACCATCACACTTCTTGTAGAATAATTGCACATATACACTTTCAAAATAGTTGCACAATGATGTATACCAATGTGGGTGGTTTTTAAAATACCACCTAGGTTTTTACTTGGGTTTCTACCCATGTTTATAAATCCAAACTAACATGTTAGCAAAATGCAAAAACCATGAGTGGAATTTAACCACCCTTTCAAAACCAATATCAAAACCATTCTTAAAACCCAACCAAACATATAGTATGCAAAAAGGTTTGTAAGTGGAACCCTAGCCATGGTGAGACCTTTTGATTGTTGTTCTGATTCAACTATTAGAGAAATTAAACAATTTTAGGAGAAAGTCATTAAGTGTGTTGTTCCCATAATTTTTTCAATCACCAATACCAAAGACTTGGAGTTATGAAAAGTTATGTTGAAAATATGACAAATGTTCTTTCCCCTTCAATCAAAGGTATGCAATCTTGTTGCCAAGTCCCTTCACCTACATCTATTATATTCTAATTGCACATTTGTATATTTGTCACGTTTGGCAAAATCTAGATTGAAACCTATTACATAACCCAATTGTCATGCATAAATTGTATGTGATTAAAATTTGGGCTTTTCTATTCAATCCCTTACATGTGACCTTAAATTCACTTGCATAATGCAATTGACCACATCAATGAAATCATGATCCAACATTGGTAGATCTTTAAAAGGTTTTTCAAAACCCACATTGCAAGCATTAGCAAGAATTAAAAAACCACTCAACATCGGTGCATACATAGTAATGATGGAACATTTGGCCTTCAAGCTTTTGGCCATAAAACGTCATCATTAGATTTGCAAGGCAACACATAGTAAGTAAGGACAATAAGTAAGTATTAGGGACAATAGGTAAGGCCTACCATCTTGACGTCACCTTGAAGATTGATAGCCCTTTTGATTATTACTAGGTTGCTTATCGAATTAGGTATGACGTGTGAATAGGGATAATGAAAGATTAAATAATTAAAACTTCATAACTAATAAGTGATGTTTCATATGAATAAGTAGATTGCCTAATTTTCTAATTAACTATTGTTTCTGTCAATTTTGGTTACCTATTAACAAATTTAAATTAGTTTTAAATTCAAAAACCTTATTGTTTTAATTTGCTAGTTTCCAAGTATTTTATAGACCTTTTAAGTCTTAAAATCCTATTATCTTAAGGTGGCCATACATTGCTAAATATTTTATATACATTACCATTTCAAGATCATTTATTTCAATCATAAGGTGCAAGCCAACTTTAGTGTTAAGGTATTAGGGGGCTCAAGTTAATGTGCATGCCTCACCTAAATGCATGGTGCAATAAAAGTTAGTAATACATAATGAAGTGTTTTTATTATGAAGGCAACCGTATGAACCAACATGTGATTCTCATAATTATCAAAGAGCCAATTTTGAAATGTAACCACAATTTTCTAAGAAAAACCAAAGAACCAATCAAAAAACCTAGCTTGAACCATTGTTTTTTTGCTTATTCTTTCATAGAACCCATTGTGCATTTGAAGATTTTCAAAAACCTAGAACCTAAGATTCTTTGAGTCTCAAACATTTGGAAAACTTGTAATTGGAGGTTCTTTGAGTCTAAAATTTTTTAGAACCTAGAAGGGCAGGTTGTAACAAAATCAAATACGCATCGAACACTAGTCTTTAGGTTTTTGTCATAATACTCATCAATAGATCTTTTATTCAAAAAAAAAAAACAAAAATATTGGGAATTTCTTTTTCCTAGTGTAAATTCACCTAATTGTTAATGCTTTGGAATTTTTTTGTAAATTTTTTATTAAAAAAATTGAATATAAAAATCCTAGTGCTTAGGCTTGTAATATAGTGGTAAATGGTAGATGCAATAAATTAAAAGTTATATTACTAAGGTGTTGATCAAATAGGGAGAAGAAGGTCTTAACACAAGATACAACCAATAGCTACATGTACACAAGTACAAACATGCATCTACTCTATGAACCACATTTGGTAATTTTAATAAATGATTAATCACCTTCTTTGGAAGAAAGAAAAACCAATTGCCCCCAAAAAAAAAAGGCATAAGCAAGTGACATTTAAGTTCAAATATTGTTATGGCAAGGAATTGCCAAGGATGATAATGGATACTGTAAAAGTAATTGATAATTAGAAGCTTCAAGGACACATGGTTCCAACTCTTATCATAAAAATGTCAATATTCCATGCTTTTGAATGCCTACACTTAGTCTTCACACAATCAATACAACATGCAACTCAAGTAACAATTGGTTCTAGGATATTGAAATATCTTTAAAAGAATTGGCAAATAACTAGTAGTAGTTCATGAAGGTCCATTAATTATTTGATTTTTTTTCACACAATGATGGTTCTAGGTCAAAACTGGTCATTTGAGAATACCTAGTCATGGGGTCAATATACCCAACCCTTACACATCAATTCTTTGCTTGAAAAAAAGATAACCACACCACATTGGTTAACACTAAAGAAGTGCCAAACATTATAATGCCACATAACCAAAACAAGTGTGTTTAACCAGGGATGACAAAGACATCCCATTTACATTTTGGGTGAATCCAATGGCTTTGTGGTGCAAACTTATTTTAAAATTCAATAAAAAATGACTTCTTCTTTGGATCCAAACCAATGTTTTCCTTTTTGATGAAATTTCCCCCTTTTTCAACATAAAAATTGAAAGAATTTTAGAAATTTTCATTTTTTAAGTGTTAAATTTAGCTTCCAAAATATTTGATACCCAAGAGTTTAGCCACTATCAAGTGGGTGGTTTGACACCACATTAGTGATTGGTAACATGTTTGGGAGTCATTGTTAGTGATCTAAATTAACAAATCTATCAAATGATCTACTACACAATACCTTACCTACATAACCCATGTGAGTTGTGCAAAGAGCTTACTTCATACATATCTATAACCATTCATAGAATTCTAAGATTGGGTAAGGATTTACCAGGCATTTATTGCAAAATATTTATGTTTTGCAATTGTTATTTCTTGTTGAAATCTAGTTCGATGCAAACATGATTATAATCTTTTCACGTTGGGGGGTTGTTGATTTTGAAAACTTTGAAAAACTTTTGGTATTATGAGATTTCATAATCAAAATTTCAAAAAGTTATGTTTCTTGAAGACTTTGAGAGGTTTTTTGGAAAGTTTTACCCCTTAAAACCTTAATGATGATTGCATTTGGGCCAACATCACCTTGGTTTTCCCACCCAAAAAAAAGAGTTTTGATTTTATTGAATTTCTAGTGACAAAAATGTTCAATATTCACTACACCACAACCCAATATTCACATGATTAGTACATTTTGCCACTATGTCCTATCTTTAGTCATGTAATCATGAAAAACATGCCCTTCAACAAGTTAGGTAACCTTTATCATATTTATGTATATAAGACATTATAATCAATGATTATATTCATATTACATGACTATAATACCTTGCAATAACTGACTATAATGATATTACATGATTATAGTAATTCAATTAAAAAATATACTCATAAGTAAGACTACATATGTAATATTGATTTTGAAGTTAATTTAATTGTTGTATCAAAATCAAACCAATGATGTATAGACTAAGGTTAGGTAGGTTAGGTTAAATAGGTTGATAATAAGTAGCCTAGCCCTAGGACTAGATAGGTTAGTAACATGTACATAGGTAAATAGGTAGGTTAGTAATAGATAGATAGGTAATAGGAAGTTGGTTATAGGTGCATAAGTAGGCAAAAAGATAGATAAATTATAAGAAGGTTGTTGGTAGGTAGGTAGATTGGTTTGTAATAAGAAAATTGGGGTTGTTGATATGTACATAATTAAGTAGGTAATACATGTGGGCAAATTGAAGCTAGGTAAGTATATTGAAATATTAACCATCAACCTATCTACAACCAACCTACCTATTACCTACTTACATAAGGATAATATAAGAAGATGTGAAATAAATGTGCATTCATAATAATATGTTGATAAAAAAAATAACATTATAAGTGTGTGGTGATTTATGTAGGATATTTTGAAGTAGAAAATAACTAGTCCAAGTTTTTGGTAACTTGGTCCTTTTAAATGTAACTTAAATTAAATTTGAATTTATATGTTTATTGAATAACCTAATTTGCTCATTTTAAACCCTTTGGTGTAATTTTTTTAATTGTAGATTTATGTTGTACTATTATTTATGTATTGACATAACATTTAAAATTTTAAAAAATTTATTGAAATATATTACCACACAAATCAAAACACACATTAAATTTTTTTATTAATTTTTGTTGGTACCATATCCAAGACAATCAACTTGCATTATTATTATTTTATAAAGAAATCCATGTGGATAGAATTTAGGCTAATACATATAATGCATTTAAACAATCCCATGTTAAACAATTACTAATATTCATGTGAAAAGAAATGGTTTAATAAAGATAAGCAAATAAATTCATCATAACTATATTAACTATAATGTAGGACAATAATAAGTTGATGTGCAAATATAGTTATAAATCTTAAATTTTATAAATGATCTTAGTATAAAATCTTGAACAAGGTTATATAACATTTTCTAAACCCTTGTAAACAATAAACAAAATCATCATTGGTAGCGTGCAACAAAGAAAAACACTAATTGATGGTATGCTTGTACCTTCATCTAGATGGGCTTAAACATACAAATATAATAAATCTTGACATTGTTCAACATTTTCAAGTCCTTTGTTTCCACGTGATCTCCCCAAGCTCAATCAATTTTAAATGTCTCATGAAAAATTAGAAAAATATTCATAAAGTGATTGCATGATTGTTTCAAGGTGCCTAACCATGGGCAAAACAAAAAAGGTTTAGACAACTAGATTTGTTCAAATGTGCCATGTAATGAACACATTATGCTTTCACCCAACAATGCTATGGAAAACTTCACCCAATTCAACCTACATTATCACACTAGTTTTTTTCTAGGCAGTGCTTCACCTTCATCAAACCAAGAAAAGAACTCATGTTTTCAAATTTTGTCATGTGTCTACCATGGGCTAGAAAATACAAAATGACCAAAAATTGAAAAAAAATATTGTTGTTAGATGTGACGTCTTGATCAATTACAAGTTTGGAGAACAAAATCACAAGGGATTTGAGCAAATAACCTCTTTTTTGGGTGTGTGCACTTCCTATTATCATAAAATTCCCCATCTTTTACCCTTTGCAGAACAAACATAATTTTCCTCTTCACTACATGCCATAACAAATGATCAAGTTTGGGGATCAAATTTCTTATGATTTGGAACAAAACTTGCATTTGACAAAAGTCACCATATTAATCATAGATTATGCTTTAAGCCCTCTTTCTTTGTTTGTACATATTGACCTCACTTTGGAGGGTCCAAGCATAGTAAAATGGACTAAAAAATACATCCACCCAAATCCAAAGTTTAAATATGGTAGTTTTTCAACATAAACATAAAAAAGTAAAATTCAAATATTTTAAAAAGTTTCATTATGGAAGCCTCCATGCTTCCATTGAGTTTTGATGAGTTGAATACAAAATTTGAAAACCTTTGGTAAAATGAAAGTAGGTAACAAGTAGGAATGAAACTAACAAATCAATATTGTGTTCATTCCTACTTCTACATTAGATGTTAAATATATTTTGATTCTACTATGAAAAATTTAAAAGTCCACAAGTATAATTAGCATGTCATTGACTTTTTTTATTAAAAAATAATTCAATATTCAATCTACTTGTGTTTGAATTTTAATTTGCTTTGCAAGTTGTGACATCTGTTTGAATTTTGATGAATATATATAAACCAATTTTTAAACATGCAACTTAAAAATATAGTTGTAGCAAAGTCAAAGATTATTATTATATAATTAAAAATTAAAGTAAATAATATTTTCAAACTCAATATATCAAGGCCTACTTTCAATGGCCACTTTCCATTTATGTTGCAAGTTAATTTTTCGGTTTATTTTACCATGTTTTAACCCTAGACTATTATTTGTGAGTTCATTTAATTAATCCCATCCCATAACTCCCATCCCTCACATTTTTCTTGGGAATTAGGGAGTGCGTCCTAGGTTTGCATTATGTTGCAAATTTAGGAATTGACAAAACTCTTTACCCCAATGCCATTTGACAAACCTAGGGGTAATCATTTAAGGTTTTGCTCCAAATTCACAATAGTTGGAGTAATATAATTGCTTAACCAAACAACAATAGGATCAATACAATATGCATGAGAAGGTTTAAGGAGTGAAACAAAAACCTTAAAACTAAACATGACCTTGCATTTAAAGTTCAATGGAGGCTTTGATGGGGCCATCACACAATTGTTTTTGAACAATTCAATGCTTATAAGCTCAACAAACATCAAAGACAAGCTTGCATGCAAAATAACAAAAAGAAAACACACACAAAATGCATAACCCAGGTCAAATTGAAAAAAAACATGGAATCATTTTGCAAAAACTAAATTTGAAGGTGACACAACATGGAAAACTTTTTTGACACAACATGAGTTTGATATTTTTCTTAGTGATATTTTTCATTTGTTCTTAAATTGTTGAAATTTGAAATATTCAAATTAGGGGTGTTGGACTCCATTTTCTCTCAATTTAAAAATATTTTTGAAAAAATCACCAATTATCAGTATTCAATATGGTATATAAAAAAATTCTAACAAGGTTAATTGTAACCAACTAATATATGTCAAAGCATATACTTCGAATATGAAAATCTATGTGGTGAGAAATGTCATAAATGCCATAGATATATGATTTAGAGTTGTGAACACCCATATCGGACAAACTCATAGCAAGCTTCTAAACTCACATGTCTCTTCACCAATAATTGTAATGTGAGTGGTGAGCATACATTCTACACCTCAATTCGACATAATATAGTAATGCGAATCACCTTAATTACCAATCCATGTTAAATGTATGCTTACAAAACTATAATTCACTAAATTGACATCCAACACTATTGAAACTAATCAAATCACATTGACAAAAATGTGCCCAAAAATCTCAAAATGAAACCCTAAACCCAAGATGTAAGAACATAGGCTCAAAGCACAAACACATAAAGATTATTGTCAACCACATCTCACACTCTTGTTTGTTTTGGAATCTCATAACATCAAAGATGAGAATCCAAAGACACTCATTGAAAATAAACTTTACAAACATAACATTTTGAAACCTTGTTCACATCAAACCAAGTCTTAATAACAAATAATAATAATAATAATAATAATTTTATAATAAATACTTGATACAATTAGGGTAGTCCCAAATAAATTTAAACCTCCAATCTACAAATTATTGTGAAGTGTACCATTTTTATTGCAAACCCATTCTAAACATGTGCTTGGAAAATTAGTGTAATTAATCCATATTAATTCTAAATAGTTCAATTTTATTTTTTCCTGTCAACCTATTGAAAGTTTCCCCCTGGTCAGCAGCCCAGAATTAATCGTAATTCGATTACCTACTAATTATTATCAGTAATTATCATTTTAGAACAAGTATTTACCAACATGACCCAGTGATTTTATTTTATTTTTGCAGCTAAATACCCCCAAAAATATACACATATTAAATAAAATAATCCTCAAAAGTGCTGAAATAATAAATAAACCTGGAGAAACACAAACCAGGGTTTTTTTTTTCAACTTTGTGAAATTGAGAATTTTGTATAAATTTTCCAATAATTAGCAAACTTATTTGAATTTACACCAGGAAAAAGTTTCCCAATTTTTGGTCCAAAAAAAACACTGACCAAAACCCTAACCCTAACCCTAATCCTATTTATTGAATATATATGAAAATATGTTTCTTTCACTAGAATGATAAATCAAACTGGATGAACCCTAAAGAACAGTGAACATACATACATATACATACATATATACATACATATATAATTTTTTTACTAAAATAACTAGAACTTCATGGTCAAGGAAAAAGCTCTGTATTTATGGAATGTACTCTAATAGTTAAATAAATCCTTAAATTTTTAATTGAAGCATCCACTTTGAAAATGTGAGAAAAAAAAAGTAAAAACAATTGAAAAGGAGATAGAGGTTTAATAATTATGTTAGTGGTTATTTTGAACTGTTTGTTGTGATTTGTGTGTTTGGGTTTAAGATTTTAGGGTTTAAGATTTTAGGGTTTAGGGTTTTAGGGTTTAGTGATGGAGAGACCCATCATTGATCTATAGCTTTGTTGCCAAAGGGACATTAATGTTAGTAGAATACACAATATATTTTAGCAATTTTAGTACAATAATAACTATTCAAAAATCATCACTTTTGTTTCCTTCACTTTAATCTAATAAATTTTGTTAATTATTCTTTTCAAATGTCTTAGCAAAATGTTTGTGTTTCATTTCTACTCTCAAGAAATGAAAGAACTTATTATGTGAACAAATAAAATCCCTACATCTTGTATATTTCAATTTTAATATAAAAATTAACAAAGTAAAAAAAACTTGTATACACTTTTCAAAGTTGCATTTAAATTTTTAAAAAAGAAAAGTGATTGATGTTGTTCTCCAAATTTCATTTGCAATGAAACATCAAATTATTTAAAATTGAAATAATATTTATTTGAATTACATACATACATACATACATACATATGTATGTATGTATGTATGGAGAGGTTGAAACCATAGACTCTGGATACCTAGTCGAACCCTAACCCTAACCCTAATTTTCCGCGCGGCCAAGCTCCTCAAACCCTAAATATAAATAGCGGCAGGAAGACTTTGCGTCTTTCTTCGAGCTCTGCGGACGTCGTTGTCTCTGCTGCATCGGAGCTTGTTGCATAGATCGCGCGCACGTCTGCCATCGCGCTGTTGGCCGAAGCGACAAAGCAGGATGCTGATTCCTAAGAAAAACCGTGTGGAGGTCTACAAGTATCTGTTCCAGGAGGGTGTGTTGTATGCCAAGAAGGATTTCAATGCCCCCAAGCACCCGGAGATCGATGTGCCCAATCTCCAGGTTATCAAGCTCATGCAGAGCTTCAAGTCCAAGGAGTACGTCAAGGAGAGCTTCGCCTGGCGTCACTATTACTGGTCAGTATTTTATTTTATTTTTCTTTTGGCCATTTCCGCTACCTCTCCTCCGTTTCTCCCAGACCTTCTTCCTCTCTTCTGCCACTTGCCCCTCAAGCCGTTACTGATTTGGTTGCTGCAATAGATAGTAATGGTGGCAAGATGGTTCCTTGAGGCAACTCGGTTAAGATCCGTTCCATAAAGAAAAGGAAAATGTGAGAAGCTCAACTCTGCATTGCAGTACTGCACTTGAGAAACTTCACTGTTCTGAGGAATTCAGAACGCATTTCCTTCCACTCCGTCTTTTGCTTAGAATGCAGGTGAAAGTCTTTCAAGGTAAACTGTTTACAGACCTATCTTATAGTTCTGTGAGAACCTGAACAACACAACGTCTCTGCTTATTTCACCTCCAAAGTTTATGAAGATGTTGTTTCTTTGAGAATCTTTAAGACTTTCAAAAATTTCTGGATGCTGGAGGAAAAGGTCTCTTTTCAAACAAGCTTTTTCTCAATCAGGTACCTAACAAATGATGGAATTGAACATTTGCGAACATACCTGAACTTGCCTTCTGAGATTGTTCCTGCAACCCTAAAGAAATCAGCACGCCCACCAAGCAGACCAATCGGAGCATCGGGATCAGACCGACCTCCCCGGGGTCCCCCAAGAGAAGGAGGTGAGAGACCTCGATTTGGGGACAGAGAGGGCTACCGGAGTAGCAGTGGCTTTGGTGGGGAGAAAGGTGGAGTTCCCGGAGATTATCGCCCTGATTTCAGGTCTGGAGGAGGTGGAGGCCGTGGCTTTGGCCGAGGAGGGGGAGGTGGATTCAACAGTGGAGGAAGTGGAGGACCTGGTGCCATCACTGAGTAGGGTTATATGTAAAAGTTTGTCAGTGTGTGGCAATTTTTCTTCCATGTTCTTCTGTGCTAGGAATCTCTTGCTTTTAGAGCTTCCAGAAAGCAAGCATTCTGTGGTGGAAACTTTTTTGGAGAGTGGTTTTTCATTGAAGATGCTTTTATTGAGAGTAATGAATTAAAAATTTGAAGAATTTTCTGGACCTTTTCTTCTGTGCATGTGGAATGAGTGCTATATTTGATTTTTTTGGTAGTTTGCAGCAGCTGCTTGATTTCCCAAGTGTTTCTAGACCTGCAGTGACTAATACTCTTCCTGTGTCTGGGTGGAAATATGGTGTTTGAACTTGGAAATGTTCTGCCACTTGTGAGTCTTATATTCAGCTTGAAGTGGGATCCTTGAAGCAGGAGGCAACACATTCCAGTGCAGCCAAAGATTTCTTCATCTGCAGGAATCCAAACCCAAGTCTATATGATTGACATGATTGAGAGCAAGTTTTGTCAGCATGGAAGATGGTTTTAGGTTTGTGTGGTGCTGTTGAGGAATCCAAGAATATTATTATGGTAATATTAGATGCTCAGTTCCACAGTTTTGATGAGGCAAGTATTTGCAATATCTGAGACAAACTACTTTTGAATCAGTGCTTTGGAACTAAGGCTCTACTATTTGTGTGGAGGAGGAATGCTAACATACTCAGGATGGGATTTTTATGGGACATGTCACTGTATCACAAACACATCCTTTGCTTTTTCTACTTAAAATGTGCTCATGGAAGTTCTAATGACTCTTGTCATTGACTACAGTTTTGTTGCTTCCTCTCATACAGCTTGAGCAACTGGATCAGTTGATCAGAGTGAACTGAGGATACATCTCTTTGCACCTCAGTCTACAATCAATGATTCTCTCTGGACATCTTGCAGGATGCCCTTTCTAGTTTATCCCATGGGGGAGAGCTACTGGTGGGTTTGTTTGCTGTTTTGACACTCTGTGGCTTCTTGATCCATATCTAACCTATCAATGGATATGATGGATTTAGGTGTGGCTGGAGAACTACTGGTGGTCTGGTTGGCTGTTTTGACATTCTGTGACCTCTTCACCATATCTAACCTGGCAATGCATATGGAGGATTTGAGTGTGGTACTATTTCCTGTGCTGAGATTTTGTGACCTCTTTGACCAGCTGTGATAATTGTGAACTCGGGTCTGCTTGAAATGGTGTCATCTTGACCTGAGCCATGGATATGGTGGATTTGGGCATATGCTTGAAATGACTCAACCTGAAGCCATTCACCATGTGCACTAGAGGATCAACAGTCACCTGACATCTCAGCCCTGGAGTGAAGCAACAGGGATGGATGAGCAGTGGACATGAACAACTTCTCCATTGGGGCCAGTTCCCCAGCCAAGCATCGATTCAGGTCAGTTGCTGTTCTCACTAACAACCAACTAGCCCTTACTTATGTACAAAGGTACTAGTCATCTACCAGCATCTGCTAATAGCCACCTATCGTCCTACCTCCAAGACCTATTTTTTAGTGATAGCTTACCAAGGTGAATGAAAATCATACTGCAGTAAGGCTACCAATAGATGGGTGTAAAGAAAGTGGGAGGAACCCATGACAAAGAGCATTGTGGACGATAGATGTCAAATGGGAATGAAGTGAGAATGGAATTCAATGAAACGAAGAGAAGTTAACCCATGGAAGCACTTACAAGTCAAAAGACTAATGATTAAACAGGCAATCTACTTCTTTCAAATCACTCTCCACAGAAGGAGCTTGTTGTCCTTGCTCCAGATCCCACAAAATGTTGTCACATAGGTATTTTCACATCTTTAATGCAATCGAACTAATTGTGTACCCCTTCAAAAGATTAAGGTTTGAAACAGTGCGAAAAAACTTTGTAATTTTGCACAAAACGCTGAAGTGCTTGAAGGTTATAAAACCTTTGAACCATCAAACCAGCACAACTGACCTCACATCAGTTAATGCACAAATGATAATTGCTCTGAAGGCCTTCACTCAATTAAGAACCTGCCCAGAGGCTGTTAGACTGAGGGCAGGTGTGCAAAGAGTTGACATCCAGAGGAGAAAAGTTTAGGCTCCTTCAATGACACTGCAATGTAGCAACCCTGCCTAGGGTTGAGTATGGAATTACAGGGGTGTAAGCACCTCAAAAAGTGGACACAAGGCAAATACAAACAGGAGAGAGTCACTCACATTCCCTATTGAATGGACTACCATCGTTGAAGCATATGGGCAGAATTGCTTCCCAGTTTTATTTGCAGCCATTGGACTCCCAAACCAATCAGGAAAAACAAACAAAGAATTCAGGACTAATTCTCTAATCTCTACCTTCCCAGAAATTATTCAGGGATGGCATTTGAGAACTAATGTCTTGGTTTTGCCCTGCTCTGTTGACTCTCCCATATAAGGCAATAAGCATCTATATGTGCAATCCATCATGTAAATGGGTGTAGGGTTCAGGATTTTCTGTTACCAAATGAGGGCTATGTTGATCCAATGCCAAATTAATGTGAACATGGCCATAACCTTGCAAATCAACAATGCAGTATGTACAATTAGGTAGCCATTCACAAATGAGAGCAAAACAAAACTGCCTTACCAAAGGATGGAAATTCTGAAAAGAAGAGAACACAATCAATGCCAGACAGTTGTATGTCAGTATGGCATTTGAGCTCAGTACATCTTCCAAAAGCATTTGCTTTTCATTTATGATGGTACACCAAAATTTGAAAACCTTGATATGGGTTTTTGGCAGGCCTAATGAGTGTCAGAAATTATTACCAGTCATGAAATCAATTATTCTTAAATGAGGACTCTGCACAAATGAAACAAGCCCGAGACCATGCTACTCAACTAACAAGACAGCAGAACACTGTGAATTGAAAACCTTGCATTAATTATATGCATTGAAAACATTCAAGTGGTATACCTGTGATATATGGCTGTGCTAGCAAAGCACAAATGAATCAATTTAATATCAACCAAAAGAATGTGGGAGCTCCTTGCTGTTTTATTCCCTGTACCTGGAATACAAAAAAGAAAAAAAATTGTTAAGTGAAAGTTGGAGTTTTGCAGAGCAATTAGATACAAAAAAATAAGAGCAGGGTTTTCAATGCATAAGATTGGAAAGAGAGTTGCTCACAGTGGAAGTGAATGTCTTTTGTGTCCAGCTTCTGGGGACAGCAAAATGGCAAGCTTATGTTTAAATTCTCCAATCTGGATGCTCCACACCATTAAACGATTGCCCTTGACACAATCATGGCCATGTACACATGGATTGCTATCCAGTACACAGCAAGTCCAAGCCTTGCTGTTGGCTGTCGCATCAGCAACCGTCCACCTACAACACTGCAGTCCACATGTCTCAATATTGAGCATCTTTATCCTTCCAACTCCCTGTGTTTCTTAAGGAACACAGGTAAATTATTTTTGAACAAAGAAAGGCTCACTTGAGAGAGTACTATCCATGAATTTTGCTGAAAAAAACCTTACCACAATCCATCAAGCCTGTCTGCAAGTGCTCTCATCCTCTTTGGAACAAGTGCTGAATTTGTGAGTGAGTTAAATCCATGCCCTGATCACAAACAGAAAAAAACAGACAAGTGTGAAATACCAGAACTGAAATTCAGTCGTCCATGGTGTCTCAAATGTCAAACCAGACATTGGGCAGATTGTTTAACATTGCATATATAAGGTGCCAAGCACTTCCAGTTGGAACTCAGCCTTAAAACCTCCTGCCACAAAATTGAGAAGGCAATAATTCTGTTGTGGAAAGAGAAATTAAATCAGGCAAACCTTTATCGTCCAAATCTGAAAGCAAAGGATTTATTTCTCCATCCACATCAATAGTAACTTCTGCTGGAAACAGCTTACGTGCCCCTCGGACATGAGGGGCAGCAGAAGAACCCACATGACCGATCCGCTTACTCCTTGCACCCTGCACATTTCATTACACAAAAAACATAAACATTTCTTCTCTGTTTCGGGATATTATCCAAACCTTTTCTGTTTGAACTTACCTACATCATTACATCACACAGCAGGATGATATTGAAGACTGCAATCCAAACCCCCAAGTTCAAAAACTGGTCACTGCCCTTCCTTCCAGAGTTGGGTTTTGTACTCCCGACTGGATTTTGTCAAATTTGTGATGTGTAGCTTAAAGACAAGTGGGCTTATGTTCCTGAAAACAAACAAATGGGGAAACCTATATAGTCTCCTGGTAATCGTGGAGCTGCCATATGGTGCCATATAACAAGATCCAGGTGCTGATCAGCTCTAGAGGACAATACTCTAAATAAACTGAAGTCTTGCATTCAACCTACATGCTTTGGAAACATAGAAAGAGTTTGAAATCCAGTATTACCAGTTCTTCAATCTCCAGGGCGGGAATTGCTGTGCTATCAGATGCTGGGCTTATCAGCACTGCCATATCAGCCTGCATTCTGTCAATCTGAAATTGCTTTGCTTGTATCCCTGCTTGCAACAAGGCTCGCTCCTTGACAAGCTCATCCAACTCCTCCCTCAACCCTTGCAGCTGGGCATCCTTCCGTTCCATGTTAACCCGCCACAGCTGCCCCTCAGATTTGAGGTTGTCTATATGCTGTTGTAGGGCATAAATGGTAGCGACATAATCAATAGTCCCATTTGTACTAGCAGTATCAACATCTTCAAAAGCTGATCTACTGATCTGATTTGTGACTACCATACTCTGTTCTGCTTGTTCAGAACTGTCTTCCTTTGATAGCACCATCATTTCTAAGTGCTTTTGAAGCTTCTCAAGCTCTAAGGTCTTCTGTGTTAGATCATTTTGCAAGATTGTCATCTCTTCCAAATTGCCCTCAAACCGAGAGTTTACCTCAGTCAGTTCCTTTCTTAACTTCAAAATCTCCAAATTTGCCTCAGCAGAGACCCTAGAAAACCTCTCTTGCCAATTCTGGGTTTCAGCATCAGCATTACTGATCTTTTCTTTCAACCCTAGAATCTCTGCATCACGGTTTTGGAGTTCCCTGTGCAAGTTCTCAATCTCTGTGACCAGACCTTCACTCTGTTGTCGCAGCTCTGTCAGTCTGTTGAGTGTTAAAGTGAGCTTCGATATGGCTTTCCCTCTTGAAGCTTCCATGGATTTCAGTGAGTTCTGCTTCTGCTGGAGAGCTCCCTGCATCTCTTCCACTTGAGCAACTGCTGCATGAGTCCTGGCCTCTGCTTCCCAGAGCGCTTGTGACTGAAACTCCAGCTCAGATTCATAGTGTGCTCGATCAGAGGCAGCTCTGATTTCAGCTTCATCCACTTTCTTTGCCCATGATAAAATCATCTCCTTCCCATTGGAATTTTCCATTTCAAGAAACTGCACTTTCTCTTGTACATCTCTAAGCTTCAAACTCAGGACCTCCAACTCTCTTTCAGACCTCACAGCCATACTTTGTGTCTTACCGAGCATCATACCCAGCCATTCTATCTTCTCGATGACCTTACCGGTCTTCAGACTACTTGGGAGGAGAGAAATGTGAGAAAGTGCAATGTTGACTTCCTGAAATTTTTGACTGTCTTGCAACGATTGCTCAGCAGCAGTGACTTTTTCCAATGTGGAAGTCAACTGGAATTCCAGTTCAAGAACACGTTCAGCCACAGATTTAAATTTCTCCCTAGACTCATGCAGCTTCGCATCTTGGACCTTGAGTTCTTCCTTATGGGAAATGCATATGGAGTTGAGCTCCTGTGTCTTCTCCTCCAGTGACATTTTCAAAGCATCCCGCTGCTTCTCCGCTGCTTTACCTTTCTTCACTGCCAGACCTAGCTTCTCTCTTGTGTTTGAGAGCTTCTGCTCAATCTGGTTGAGTTCTGCTTGTAGAGCATCCTTTTCATCCACTGCTTTCAACATCTCTGCCCGGAATGCATCAGCTTCTCTCCTTGCTTCTGAACTTTCACCACCCAATCTTGCACACTCTTGCAACAAACCCTGGACAAAAGGAAATTCAGAACCTTGTTACTCATATTGTGCACAGACCCATGTCAAACAAGTGATAAACAATCTTCAACACAATGAGCTTTTACACTGCACAGAAGAACTGCCAACTGACCTTTATATCATCATCATGTTGCACCAGTGCTGCAGTCATTTCTGTGTTCTTCTTGCTGAGTTCACTTAACTCTAGCTTTGCAGATTTAAGCATTTCCTCAAGGCTTCTTGCTAAATGATAGCCCTCCAAGTGCTCCCTTTCTTGATTAGCTTGAAGGGAGTTCTCCAAAGCCAACATCTCAACCTTCATTGCATCTCTCTCTGCAGAAACTTGAGCAGCTTGCTCTCCCAGTGTGGTGTGCTCAGAGCTCAAGACTTGAAGTCTTTCAGCAAGCCCATGATTTTCTTCTTTGTAGAATGTAAGCTCATTACTGAGCTCCTCCAACCTTCCTTTCTGGTCTTTAATCTCAAGAGTAACAGAATCTACAGCCTTCTCCAACCTCCCTACTTCATGCATTGCTTGACTGGCTTTCTGCTGTTCTTCATTGAGGGTGTTGATGAGCCACTTCATCCCAACAGCAGGGAAAGTGTTTGAAGACAAAGACACTTCATTGGGCCACCTGACTGCTTTTTCAGATGTGGCATCATCTGTAAATCCCAAAAGAATCTGCTTACACTCCTCAGAAACTCTTCTCAGAGAATCTAGTTCCAGCTGCAATGAGGAAACAGTAGCTGCCATCCCCAAGGACCTCTCATTTGACTCCTGCAGTGCTGCATCCTTCTTCTGCATTTCCAAACAAAACAAATCTGCTAATGCCTGAATTTCCCCAGCTTTCTCAGACAAAGGTTGAGCTGGAGACTCTCCCTGAGAAACATCACCCCCATCTACATCCATACCCACTAACCCTAAAAGCAATCTGTCTCTCACATCTGACAACCTCTTCTTGGTCATGACAATGTCTGCCTGAAGAGCCACATTTTCATCACTGGTTTTGAGAAGCTCAGATTGCATCTTTTGTGCTTGCTGCACCAAAACTTGGTTCTCTTTGTCTTGCTGTGTCATGATTATGGCTGCCTCCCTGACTTTTTCCACTGTCTTGCTCAATTCCAATTCTGTGTAATCCAGCATCTCTCGCATCTGCTGCACACGTTGGTCCATCGACAAGTCTCTCTCTTTCTTTGCAGTCTCTGCTTCTTGTGCCATAACTGCAATCTGATGAGTTAATTCTTCAACCTTGCAAGCTTCAGATCTGTACTTCTCGACAATCCTGGCTATAGCAGATTCAACAAGTCCAAGACTAAACCTTGGGTGTGACCATTCTGCATCAAACATCTGATCTTGAAACACCTGACATCATAGCAACATCAGACAATTCACATCAGCATCTGTTTCAAAAAATCAGATCCGACAAGGAAATTTCAGAAAGGCACTACAGTGAGCAGATGCCACACTTACAGAATCCAGCAGCTTCATGGCCACAGAAATATCTAACTGCAGCTTGAGATGAGCAGCCACCTCAGCCTCCATAGCCAAATCTCTATCAGAGATCACCCTCTGTAACACATCAATCTCAGAGGCTAATGCTGTTTTTTCTGAAGATTCTTCAGCGACAAGTTCCTCAAGCTTGACACACTTGCCATTGAGTTCTGCTACTTGCTTAGTGAGTGTTTCACTCTCTTGCTTTGATGTACCCAGTTCTGTCAAAAGTGTTACTGCATTATTTAACAAGTCTTCTGCTTTAGATTGTTCTGCTGTAAGAGTAGCAGCAAGCCACTCAATCTTAGCAACAAGGC
>Ga0116231_10006060_pt1 | contig 23388 bp, 19 predicted proteins | sample S1TSphgellanicum_2_FD_89695 | JGI IMG/M metagenome (GOLD analysis project Ga0116231, IMG submission 89695) | Host-associated microbial communities from peat moss isolated from Minnesota, USA - S1T2_Fd - Sphagnum magellanicum MG | ecosystem: Host-associated > Plants > Peat moss > Unclassified...
CAGCGCGCCAGTCCTGCCTCGGTCTCCGCCCAGATGGCGTTATCGGTGGTCTGCGCCAGGGCCACAACTCCGTTCGCGGGTAAACCATCGCCACCCGTGAGCAGAATAGGCACGCCTGCATGCCAATGCACCAGCCCGTCGCTGGTGCCGACCCAAAGCGAACCGTCCGCGGCATCCAGCAGACAGCGGACTTCGGCATCCGGAAAGGCGGCGGCGTTCGCGTGGTCGAAGACGCGAAATCCAGTGCCATCGAACCGCGCCAGACCCAGTTCCGTGCCCGCCCAGAGAAATCCGCTGCGCGATTGCAGCAGAACAGACACCGTATTTTGCGGGAGCCCGTTTTCCATCGTCCACGCCTGCCGGCCCAGGCGGCTGAGAGGCGTTGCCGGCTCCAGAGCCACGCCCGGCGCGCCCACGGCCACGGCGAACAGAGCTGTGAGCAATCCGGCTGCGATTTTGCGCGGGAACCCAGAAGACATATGCTGCAATCCAACACGGAATGAACGGGATATGCAACAGCGCGCACGGTGAAAAGTGCATCTTTGCCCGACAAAATCACGTTTTTTTCGCCAATTTCCACCCAAGGATGGAGACGCTTCTCCGTCCTCCGGGTCAAGACGCGACTTGCCGCCGGTTCTAATCTTTAAGAGTCTCTTGACTCCTGGGGCAGCGGCCAATATAGCTGCTGCCCTCTTTTTTGGCGGCCGCACTCTCGCGCCATGCTCAGGCCTTTGTTCCACGCGGTCAGCCGGCAGGCTACCCTCATCGCGGCGGCGCAGTTTAGACTGGCCGTGGAGGAACACCCTTTTGAGCGAGACCGAAATCATCCCCAACGCAGCCTTTACCGCCCCCAACGGCCCCCTGATTGCCACCGGCGATCTGAAAATTGAAACCGGCGGCGAAACCCTCAGCCAGCCGCGCGCATCCCTCTGTCGCTGCGGTGCGTCCGCCAAGAAGCCTTTCTGCGACGGCAGTCATCGTACCTCTGGATGGACCGACCTTGGCGAAGCCGTTCCAGCCGCCACCATCGCGGAACTGACCGAGACTGGACCCGTCACCTTCACCCCGCTGCCTAACGGCCCTCTGCTGGCCAACGGTCCACTGACGGTGCAGAATGCCGCCAAGGTCACCATCGCCACCACCACCGAAACCGCCTTCTGCCGCTGTGGCGCTTCCGCAAACAAGCCGTACTGCGACGGCGCGCACGCCGCGATCGGATTCATCGGCTAAGTCGCACCGGGGGAGAGGATTCCATGCCCTTCAACGACTCGGAGGGGATTCGACTGCATTACGAACTCAGCGGCGCCAGCGGCAAGCCGGTGCTGGTGCTCTCGAATTCACTCGGAGCCGATCTCTCCATGTGGGAGCCGCAACTTGCGGCTCTCGCTCCCCGCTTCGCCATCCTGCGCTACGACAACCGCGGCCACGGCCAATCGTCTGCGCCAGCCGGCTCCTGCGCTATCGACGATCTGGGCCGAGACCTACTGCATCTGCTCGATACGCTCGGAATCGAGCGGGTGAGCTTCTGCGGCCTTTCCATGGGCGGCGTCATCGGCCAGTGGCTGGGAATCCACGCCAGCCACCGGATCGACAAGCTGGTGCTGGCCAATACCGCAGCCAAGATCGGCGTAAGCGAAGTCTGGAACGCCCGCATCGAACTGGTCCTCCGCGAGGGCGTGGCCCCGGTGATTCCCGGAACGCTGGAACGCTGGTTCACCTCTGGCTTTCATGCCGCAAATCCGGCCGTCATCCGCGCCACGGCCGCGATGATCGCGTCTACGAACATGGCCGCCTACGCCGCCTGCTGCGGGGCGATCCGCGACGCCGATTTTCGACCCAGCCTTGCGAAGATACACACCCCTGCGCTGGTCATCGCCGGAGCTTACGATCCCGTAACCACTCCGCAAGATGGCCGTTACCTGGCGGATCACATTCCCGCCGCCAGTTATGTCGAGCTGCATGCCGCGCATCTTTCCAACGTGGAAGCCCCGACAGAATTCAACGCCGCGTTGCTCGATTTCCTCGCCAGGTAATCTCTCACTCCTGGTGTCACGATTTGCGAGCGACGATCACTACCCAGTGTTGTCGCGGAGGAAGCGCACTTCCCGCGATTGACTTTGGAGGAAGTGGCATTAGCCGCAGATGCAGTTATTCCCGGTACTTGATACTCAGCGCCTTGGGCATTCTGGCAGTTATGATCCTGTTCACCGCCGGCGCCTGCTCCGGTTTTCGGCAGAGGCGTTCGGCGAGGCTTCAGTCACGCTCGTGGGGCCGCAAATCTGCCGCCGCCGCTTGGAGGACTCATGCCCGGCCGGCAAACTCCCGCGTCTCGGTATAGACCTTGATTTTCTCGCCCTCTTTGATAAAGAAGGGCACGCGAATCTCAATCCCGGTTTCAAGCTTGGCCGGCTTGGTGACCGCGCCGCTGGCCGTATCGCCGCGCACGCCTGGCTCGGTATAGGTCACAGCTAACTCCACCTGTTGCGGCAACTGCAATCCGATCGGGTTGCCGTTGAACTTATGAATTTGCAGGATGGCACCCTCCAGCAAAAAGTCCAGCGCATCGCCGATCATATCCTTGCTCAGAGTCAGCGTCTCAAAGGTCTCTTGATCCAGAAAGTACGACCCGTCGGCGTCAGAATAGAGGTAGGAAGCCTCGGTCATCACCAGATCCGGTTCCTTGAACCTGTCGCCCGCTTTGAAGGTCTTGTCGAAGACCGCGCGGGTGAGCAGGTTGCGCATCTTCAGCCGCACCAGCGTCTGGCCGCCGCGCGCCGTGGGCGTCGATACCTCCGCGTCCAGGCAGTAGAACGGTACATTTTCAAATTCAAAATACATCTTCCGCTTGACGGCGATGGCTTCGAGCAGTGCGGCCATGATTCCCTCGATTGAACGCCGGAAGAGCCTGATTCCACAGGGTCTCTCGGGCCGGCTGACCGTCCTAGAATATCAGGCGCGAATCACAGGCGGCGCGCCGGTCGCCGCACCCTCTATGCGTCCACGCGATCCTCGACGCGGGCAGCTCCGGCGGCCACGCTGCGCAAGGTCGGCAACACCGCACCCAAGGCAATTGGAGCCGCATCCCGCGTGCCGAGCGCAAAATAGACGCTGCGGTACTGCGCGTAGAGCAGTTCATACACCGCCGCGGAAGCGGGGTCCGGCTGGACCGTGCGCAGCGGCAGGCAAACCGCCTCCTGCGCCGACTCGATATTCGGATAAACCCCCGCCGCCAGCAGCGCAAATATCCCCGACCCGAGGCTGGTCGGCACGCCGGACGGCACCAGCACCGGCTTGTTCAGCACGTTGGCATACACCTGATTGAGCACTTCGTTTTTCTGCGGAATGCCGCCCGCGTTGATCACCCGATCCACCCGCACTCCATGCTCGGCCATCCGCTCCAGAATGATGCGGGTGTGAAACGCCGTCCCTTCGATCGCCGCAAACAGCTCATCCTGCGCCGTATGCAGCAGATTCCAACCCAATGTCACGCCGCCCAGTTCGGGATTCACCAGGACAGTGCGGTCGCCATTATCCCAGCTCAGCCGCAATAGCCCGGTCTGGCCGGCGCGATACGAGGCAAGTCCCTGTGAAAGTTCGGCTACCGTGCTGCCGGCGCGCCGCGCGATCGCCTCGAAGATATCGCCCGTAGCGGAAAGGCCAGCTTCGATCCCGGTGTACTCGGGGTGCACGCTGCCCGGCACCACACCGCAGACGCCGGGGACCAGCTCCGTCTCTTTGGCCATGGCGATGATGCAGGTCGAGGTACCGACCACGTTCACGACGTCGCCCTCGCGGCAATGCGCCCCGATCGCATCCCAATGGGCGTCGAAGGCTCCTACCGGAATCGGAATGCCCGCCTTCAGGCCAAGCTCGGCCGCCCATTTCGCCGAGAGATGCCCGGCGATGTGCTCCGAAGTGAGAAATTCCCCACCCAGCTTGGCGCTGACTCCTGCCAGCAACGGGTCTACCGAGACCAGAAACTCCTCCGGAGGAAATCCGCCCCACTTCGGATTCCACAGCCACTTGTGACCCATGGCGCAGACGCTGCGTTTCACATCCGCCGCGGAAGTCACGCCGGCCAGCGTTGCGGCGACCATGTCGCAGTGCTCAAGCGCCGTAACAAAGCGGTCGCGCTTGGCAGGATTGTGGCGCAGCCAGTGCAGCAGCTTGGCCCAGCCCCATTCGTGCGAATAGACGCCGCCGCACCAGTCGATAGCTTCAAGGCCGGCTGCATGAGCCTTCGCCGTAATCTCCTCGGCCTCAGCCTTGGCGCGGTGATCGCACCAGAGATAGTAATCGTCGAGCGGCTCCAGGCCGTCGCCGACCATCACCACGCTCGATCCGGTGGTGTCGAGGGCAATGGCGGCAATCTCCTCGCCGGCGATTCCGGTCTTTTCCAGCACGGCCCGCGTAGCCCGCACGAGTGCCGTCATCTGATCCTGATGCGACTGAGTCGCGAAATCCGGATCGTCGCGCCTTCGATGCAGCGGATATTCGGCCGAGGAGGTGCCAATGGGCCCCTTTTCACTGTGAATCAAGGTGACACGGGCACTCAAAGTCCCAAAATCGACGCCGGCAACGATAGCCATGGACAAACACTCCGGGAAAACGCTTTCTCACGCTCTTTCGGAGTCTAGCTCATCCCTCCGCGATTTGTCATGACCCTTCTTACCAATTCCGGAATCCCCCGCCAAGGCCACTGCAACCTGCACGCTCACACGGGAACTTCCAGCCGAATCCAGTCTCGCAAGGGCAATTTCAGGCTTAAATCCACCTAAATCTCCAGTAACCGTTACTTAATAAGTGCAAACGAGTACCCAACGCGCCATCGACAAAAAAACTTCCCGTAGCAAGATTGAGCTTAGTTGGATGGTGAATGCCTCCACGCCACCTAAGGAAACTCAGAACGCAAGCAAGCTTTCCCGGACCGCGATTTACCCCGAAAAGCGGAAGTTAGCTTCCGCTGCCAGAGGCCGCACGGCACGCGAGAGTTCAGGAGATACGAGATGAACCGAACCGTTTCAGTTCCGGCCCATTCCCCGGCCAAGGCCACGCAAGCAGCGTCGGCGCACCGACACTTTTGCCGCGTCGCTTCCAGTCTGGCAATCGTCTTTGCCGTTTCTGTCGCGGCCACCGCCGAGCCTGCCCTGCGAATTCTCAAGGGCGCCAACCAGCAGACCACTTACGCCGAGTCGTTCGCAGCGCCGCTTACCGTCTGGGTTGCCGATTCGGTCACGCAGCAATCGCTGGCGGGCATCCGGATTTACTTCACCGCCGGCCCTGGGATAGGACTGAGCGCCGCGAGTGCGATGACCGACGAGCATGGGCTGGCCTCTGTCTCCGCCAAAGGCCTCGCCGCCGGGGCATTCAGCGTAAGCGCCCAAATCGCCGGCCAGCCCGCATCGCAGGTGAGCTTCGAGGGCCTCAAGGTCAACAAAGCCGTGCTGACCGTAGTTCCGGCCGATCTCGCCAGCGCGGCCGGCGACAAGGTGCCCGCCATCACCGACTACACCATCCAGGGCTTCGTCAATGGCGACATCGAAGCAACCGCGCAGATCACCGGCTCTCCGGTGCTGACCACCACCGCCAAAGACAACAGCCCTCGGGCCAACTACGCCATCAAGGGCGGCGTCGGAACGCTCCAATCGCCCAACTACACTTTCGTCGCGGGATTTGGAACGCTGGCCGTCTCGGGTAGCGCCAACTCCATCCCGGCAGAAGAGACCGCCCTCAACTCGGACGCAGAACCAGCTTCGGTACGTCCTGCCCTGATGAACAAGCCAGCGGCGATCGCTCTGCGCGAGCCTGCATTTCTGGCTGGACTGCGCGGCGAATCTGGCGTCTTTGTGCAGACGGCCATCTCGGCAACTCCCGCCGTCCTCCCTACCGCTGCGCTGAACTTCGAGGTGCGCAACGCCGCGCTCCCCACGGCCTCGGCGTTCTCTTCCTCCATAACCGCAGCGCCGGTCCGTGCGGCGGTCTCGACGAAAGCCGCCGCCCCGCAAGCGTCTTCCGCTCCGGTGCGCACCGCCGTGGCCTTCAACGCCCCCGCAGCCGCGGCCAGCGCGGCTTCCCCTTACGTCGGCTCCGCCATCCGCAAGGCGCTAATTCTGCCCGGCACTAAGTAACGGCGGTCCGGTAAAACAATTTCGATACTCAAACAAGGACGCCGCTCCATCCGAAACGATGAGGCGGCGTCCTTGCTTTTGAAGTTACTTTCGATCGAATCGGAAAGCCGCCGCCTGAAAATCCCCGCGCAGATTCACATCGATGCCATGCCGCATCCACCACGCGCCGCTGGCCGCGGCCGGAGTTCCCGGCAATGTCTTGCCCTCGATGCTCGTGAGCGTATAAGTCGCGTCCGGATCGAGCCCCAGCAACTCCAGATTTGGAAAGCCGCGCCCTTCCTGCGTTGCATGCACGTACGTGAAGAGCACCGCCTGCGACCGATCTGGGGAAACCATTTCCGTCGCCGTAAACTCGCTTCCGTTCGTCGGCGAAATCAGACGATATAAATCGCCCTGGACCACCGTCTTCTGCACCTGGTGGTAAGCCGCAATGAGCCGCTTGGCAGTTGCCGAATCCTCATCCGTCCATTTGTTCAGATTCGCTCCAATTCCCAGCGCCCCCTCCATCGACACCAGCAGACGGTAGGTGAGCGAAGTGGCGCGATTGTTCATCCAGTGCGGCGAATCCGTCACCCAGGACAGCATCACCTGCGTCGGATAAGCACGGGTAAATCCATCCTGCTGCGTCAGCCGATCCAGCGGATCGGTGTTATCCGATGGCCAGACCTCGTCCGTGTAGTGCAGTATGCCCAGGTCGACGCGGCCGCCGCCGCCCGAGCAGCTCTCGATCTCGATGCCGGGATGCTTAGCCCGCAGCTCCGCCAGAATCGAATACAGATTCTGGATGAACTTGACGTACACCTCCTTCTGCTCTTCGACAGGAACCTGATCCCAGCCCGGCTCGCTCCAATTGCGGTTGTAATCCCACTTGAGGAAGGCAATCTGGTTCTCGGAGAGCAGCTTGTCCAGAAATCCAAAGACATAGGCGCGCACGTCGGGACGAGCCAAATTCAGCACCAACTGCGTGCGCTCCTCATTGCGTGGCCGCCCTGGAAAATTCAGCACCCAATCGGGATGCTTGCGGTACAAATCCGAGTCGGGATTGACCATCTCCGGCTCAACCCAGAGACCAAAATCCATCCCCAGCGAGTGGACTTTGTCGATCAGCGGCTTCAATCCGTTGGGAAACTTTTCTTTGTTCACATACCAGTCGCCCAATCCGGCGTGATCGGTCTTGCGCTGGCCGAACCAGCCATCATCCATCACAAAACGGTCGATGCCGAGGGCAGCCGCCTTTTCCGCCAGCGCCTCCTGGCCGGCTTCGGTCACGTTCATCTCGGTCGCTTCCCAGGAGTTGTAAATGACCGGCCGCGGCTTCGGGTTCGGGGCCCGCGGCAACACTTGCGCCAAAGTAAACCGCGCCAACAGACGCGAAGCGCCGCCAAATCCATGATCCGAATACCCGGCGTAGAAAATCGGCGTATCCAGCTTTTCGCCCGGCTTCAGTTGATAGCCAAAGTCGAAGGGATTGTAGCCGCCGGTCACGCGCACCTTGTCCAACTGGTCTTGTTCAATCACGATGCGCCAGCTTCCGCTCCAGGCAAGCGCGCCAAACCAGGTTTCGCCGTGCTCCTCGTCGGCGTCGCCTCTGCCGATGGCGAACCAGGGATTAGCCTGATGCCCGGTGGTCCCGCGCCGGCTTTCAATGACCCGTTCGCCGCCATGGATCGCCTCGCTGTTCAGCGTCCACTCACCCGCCCAGCGGCCCGTCAGGTAGTTCAGCGTGTAATGGGCCGGCGGCAGAGTATACGAGGCTGCGGCAGCCTGCTCCAGCAGAATGGGCTTGGGCTCGCCGTTCTCGATCGTCGCCGACCGCGCCAGAATACCCGTCTCGGGATCGATCTTGTAGTGCAGCGTCACCGTCACCGCGCGGCTGATGTCCTTGAGCTTCACCTCGATCGAATGCGCGTCGGGCTTGGTGCTTGAAACGTAGTGCAGCACCAGATCGCGATTGCCGTCGGCGAAGGTCACTTTCAGCGCCGCCTCCTGAAACAGCCCCGCGCCCCAGCTTGCATACTCCTGCGGCGTGTTGTTGTAGGAGGAGTCGAAGGAGGCCCATTCAATCCCGACCGTCGCGGCGGGAATCGGATCGCCGGCCGCAACCTTGCCGCCCCAGTAAATCTGCTGCAACTCTCCGCGCTGATTCACTCCAAAGGCGTAGGTTGCGTCGCCGCCGTCGAGGCGAAAGACCGTTCCCGAAGCTGGGTCGACTTTGACCACGGCGGGGGCCATCGTCTGAGCCGAGGCGACGCAGGCCGAACTGACGAAGTTCAAGCCGATCATCGTCAGGCCGATGGCAACGTGGAGGCATGGAAAGGTTTTCAATTGGAGCGTTCTCAAGGTGTGCATCTCCGTTCCGAGCCATGCTAACACCCGGGCTGCTTCATCAAAAACAAAAGGACCGGCCCGCCGCTTTCGCCCCAAGCCAGTCCCTTCGATTTCGCTCAGATTCCGCTCGGTCCCGTCTACGCGTTTGCCTCAACCCGATCGAGCGCCGGATAGTCGGTGTAGCCGTGCTCCGTGCCGCCGTAGAATGTGCTTCGATCGGGCACATTCAGCTCCGCATTTTCGCGGAAGCGCTCCACCAGATCGGGATTGGCGATGAACAGCCGGCCATAGGCGATCGCATCCGCGAATCCCTCGGCAATCGTTTCGTTTCCCGACTCAGCGGTGTAGCCGCCCGCCGAAATGAAGACTCCCGCGAAAGCCTTGCGGAAGACGTGCGAGGTGAGCGGCATGGAATCGTCGCTCGGCGCTCCGCCGCCCGAACCGGAAGTACGTGGCTCGACCAGATGCGCATAGGCAATCCCACGCGTCGAAAGCTGCTCCAGCACATACGTAAACAGCGCCACAGGATTCGAATCCCCCATATCGTTGAACGTTCCGAAGGGAGAAAGCCGCACGCCAACTCGGCCCTTGCCCCAGACATCGGCTACGGCATCCGTCACCTCGAGGAGCAGCCGAGCCCGGTTCTCGATCGACCCGCCGTACTCATCGGTCCGATGATTGGTCTTGTCTTCGAGGAACTGGTCCAGCAGATAACCGTTCGCGCCATGCACCTCGACGCCGTCAAAGCCGGCCGCCAACGCATTCACCGCGGCACGGCGGTAGTCTTCAACGATCCCCGGCAACTCCGCCGTCTCGAGCGCCCGCGGCGTTTCAAACTCCACCTGCTGAAACGCGGGCGTCATAGCCTTTGCTCCGTCGACAATCCGAATCGCCGAGGCCGAGACCGGCAAACCGGTCTCCGGATGCAGCGAAGTGTGACTCGACCGGCCGACATGCCAAAGCTGCAGGAAAATCAGCCCTCCTTTGGCATGAACCGCCTGGGTCACCAGACGCCAGCCGTCGATCTGCTCGGCGGAATGAATCCCAGGCGCGGCGGGATATCCCTTGCCCTGGCGCGAGATCTGCGTGGCTTCCGAGATCAACAACCCGCCCGGCGTGGCCCGCTGCGCGTAATACTCGGCGTTCAACGCGTTGGGAACATCGCCAGGCTGCGAAGACCGCAAACGGGTAAGCGGAGCCATAACAACACGATGCGACAACTGCAAGTCGCCAACTTGGAGAGGAGAAAGAAGACGCGGGTAATTCGACATGGCTATTGGATGCCGGCAGACTTCGATCCGATGCACCCCCCGGTTCCGCTCGAAGAGTTTCGCGGGTCTAACCGAATTTGAGCGGAGGTACTACCGCGGGCAGGATTTGTCCGGTGCTATCGTATACATGGGTACCATTGGGAGTTCGTGCAATGGCGGAATCATTCACGCTCTATCTTCATTTCCCTTGTTTCGACGGGGTCATTTGCGGAGTTCTGGCCAGTGAATATCTCCACCGAAAGAGGGGCTGGGAACCAGGCGCGATTGTGCCGGTCAACTACAGCTCCAAGGGCTTTTGGCCGACGCAGGAGCTACGTCAGCCAGCCGTTGTTGTGGACTTCCTCTACCACCCCCAAGCCGTCTTTTGGGTGGACCATCACCAGACTTCGTTCGTAAACAAGCAATTGCAAGCCGATTTTGAGAGTAGGAAATCCTCCGACCTAATTTACGACGCCAAATCTCCTTCGTGTGCAGAGTTGCTTTGGAGGAAAACCTATCGTTCTCTGAAAGAGCCTCGATTCCGCGAAATGGTTGACTGGGCGCGTCGCATAGACAGTGCACGCTATGAATCGGTGGAAGAAGCTGTCCTCGGCGACGCTCCAGCTCTGCGGATCAACGCATCGTTTCTCCAGGACCAATCCCCAGAGTATTGCCAGTTTCTCGTTACCTCGCTTCGTGAGCAGAGCCTTGCAAACGTGGCAGACTCAACAATTGTCCTGGAACGCTATCGGCCCGTGAAAACGGCCATCGCGCGCGGCCAGAGGCTGTTTGCCAGGACATCGAGACTCGAGGACGACGGTATCGTGGTTTTTTCCGTTCCAGAGGAAGTGGAGAAGACCCTGATAAGCCGATATGCCCCCTATCTGGCTTTTCCAAAGGCTAGGTACTCGGTCGGAATTCTTCCCGCCGGGAGTGGAGCGAAAATTACGGCTATGCGCAATCCTTGGCGGCGCTTCAAGAGCTTGCCTCTGGGTCGTATTTTTAGCCGATACGGGGGCGGCGGCCATCAGCGCGTCGCATCGGTTCTGGTGAAGAAAGGGAAAGAAGCCGACAGCACCTTGCAGGCCATTTTGAGAGACCTACGCAACCCGGACATGTCCCTGCTGCGAGATTCCCCGGAGGAATTGGCCGGTGATTGAAAAATTCAATTTTTACGATGTGTACGGCTATTTACTGCCCGGCACGCTCCTCTTCGGACTGTTCTGGCTTCCCTTCGGGATCGCGCGTACAGCGTTACCGAAAAGTGAAATCTCGACCACGTTGCTGTTGCTGGCGGTAGCTTACATTTTTGGCCACATCTTGCAGAACATCGCCTCCGCCGTGGTCCCATCCTCAGTCACGTTTGCCGACGGCGCAGTCCGTGCATTTTCCGACCTGGTGCTCGATAAGGATCACCCCAGTCTGGGCTCAGGCATTCGAAGAGTCATTGGGACTAAGGTTCAGGAGGCGTTTTCGATCGATATCCGCGCCGATGAGGTGGGAACGACGGAATCGTCAAGCAACCGCAACAACGCCTTCTTTCATGCACGCGCCTATTTGATCCGAAAGAAAGCGGCGAACTACGTCGAGCAATTCGAGGGCTTGTACGCCATGATGCGCGGACTCGCCTGCGCCTTCTTCACGGGCTGTGCCTATCTGCTCGGATGGGGACTTTCCTTCCACTGGCAGTGGCATGTTTCCTGTTTGACCATGGGATTGGCTATGTTCGTCTTGACCGTCGCCGGAATTGCCTCTTCCGTGCTTCTTTCCTTCGTCTCGTTGCACTTTTCGCAAGCTTTCCCGACGAACAAAGCGGTTCGAGAAGCAAGAAAGCGATCCGATCGGGGGCTTGCTGCGTCAATTCTGTTCGTCGTTATGGGATTGGGGTATTTTCTGGGAACGTGGCATCCTGCGCCTGGGCGGGTTGAATTCTTTGTATGGACATCTTTTTCCTTGACTCCGATTGCGGGAGCACGATGTCTCTCCGCCTATCGGGCTTTCGCGCTGAACTTTGCAGAGACGGTGTGGCGCAATTTCTCGGAACTGTATTCCCCAGAAACATCGAAGGCAGCAGAGGGTAACCCGAGGCGATAGGCTGACCACGAAGGTTGCCAATCTCATACGCTTCAAGCAGCCACGCCAACGAGGACAATCGCACCCGTGAACACCCTACCCCTCCTCCTGATCGTCCTCGGCATCTTCACCGTAGCGTACCGCTATTACAGCGCCCTGCTGGCCACGCGCGCCTTCCTGCTGGACGATCGCAACATCACCCCGGCGCATCGCTTCCAGGATGGCCACAATTACGTCCCTTCGCCCAAGTGGGTAGTCTTCGGCCATCACTTCGCGGCCATCGCCGGGGCCGGCCCGCTCGTCGGACCCACGCTGGCTGCGCAGTTCGGCTTCGCTCCTGGCCTGATCTGGCTGGTTGCGGGAGCCGTCCTCGCCGGAGCCGTCCAGGACCTCACCGTCCTCATCGGCTCGCTCCGCCATGACGGCAAATCGCTGCCTTTCCTCGTTCAGCGCGAAGTCGGCCCGGTCACTGGCCTGCTGGCCATGGTTGCCGTGCTGTTGATCCTCATTGTGGCCATGGCGGGGCTGGCGATCATCGTGGTCAACGCACTGTCGCAGAGCGCCTGGGGCATCTTCACCATCGGCAGCACCATCCCCATCGCGATGCTCATGGGCCTTTGGATGTTCCGCGGGAAGACTGGCCGAGTGACGGTGCTCGGCCCATCCATCTTCGGCGTCCTCGCCATCGTCGCCGCGCTCATCGGCGGCCATTGGTTTGCCGGCTCGGCCTTCGCCCAACTTTTGCTCTTCACCCCGCACGAGATCGTCGCCATCCTCTGCGCCTACGGCTTTCTCGCCTCCGTGCTCCCCGTCTGGCTGCTGCTCGAGCCGCGCGATTACCTCTCCACCTACGTCAAACTCGGCACCCTCGCCGCGCTCATCCTCGGCGTTCTCTTCGTGCATCCAGACTTGAAATTCCCGGCCTTCACGCCTTTCATCCACGGCGGCGGACCAGTCATCCCCGGCAAGCTCTTTCCGTTTCTCTTCGTCACCATCGCCTGCGGAGCCATCTCCGGCTTTCACTCGCTGGTTTCCTCCGGGACCACCTCCAAGCTGATCGACAAAGAAACCGACGCCCGCTTTATTGGCTACGGAGCCATGCTGGCCGAGTCGCTGGTCGGCGTCCTCGCGCTGATCGCCGCCTGCTCCCTCGCGCCCGGAGACTACTTCGCCATCAACGTGCCACCGGCCGTCTTCGCCCATCTCGGCCTGCATACGGTAAATCTGGCCGAGTTTTCCCAACAGGTCGGCGAACCGCTGGCCGGGCGCACCGGCGGCGCCGTCTCGCTGGCCATCGGCATGGCCCAGATCTTTCGCGGACTGCCCGGCATGAAGGCGCTCACCGCCTACTGGTACCACTACGCCATCATGTTCGAGGCGCTGTTCATCCTCACCACCATCGACGCCGGCACCCGCGTGGCCCGCTACGTCATGCAGGAGCTGATGGGGAAAATCTATCGCCCGCTGGGACGCGCCAACTGGCTCCCTTCCAGCCTGTCCGCCACAGGGATCATCGTTCTCTGCTGGGGATACCTCATCTGGGGCGGCACCATCGCCACCATCTGGCCGTTGTTTGGCACGGCGAACCAACTCCTGGCCTCGATCGCTCTCGCCGCCATGACTACCTATCTCGTGAATCACAAGAAAGCGCGCTACGCCTGGTGTACGCTGGTCCCCGCGCTGTTCGTTTTGATCACGACCGTTGCGGCGGGCTTCCTCTCCATCCAGAACACCTTCTGGCCGATGGCTCTGCGCCCCGGAACGCAAATCCAGGGCTGGATCGAGACCAGCCTGATGGCGATCTTCATCGTGGGCGCTGTCGTCATCGTCGGCTCCGCCGGCCTGCGTTGCATGCAGACGCTACGCGGCGTTCCGCCACCCTCCGCAACGGCGCTCTCGACGGAAGCCGGCAAAGTCGCCCTCGAGCCAGCCGCGCCTTATCGCTGCTGTTGAATCATTCCCGGCGCGGGCTCACTTTTTCGACGCATTGCCTCCGGGAAGCGCCTTCTTGAGCTTCTCGATCAAGCCTGCCTGATCCGGCACTGGCTGTCCCTTGACTGAATTCGGCGGCGTACCGGCAGCGGACCTGGGCGCAGTCGCGGGAGCTTTGCCGGCATCGGGCTTTGCCGGCGATGGCGCTGGAGGCCCAGCGGACTTTGCCAACGCGAGGGGCTTCGGAGGCGAGCCATCCGCCCACTGCACAATCAGCGAAATCCGCCGGTTCGACGGGTCCATCGGATCGTTTTTGACGCGCAGCAACTGGTCCGCGTAGCCGCGTACCTGCGAAATCTGGTCCTTGCCCACACCGTCGGACTGCAAGAGCCGCCGCGCCGCGTTGGCCCGATCCGCCGAGAGTTCCCAATTCGTATAGCCGTTGTCGGCCGAATAGGGCTGTGCATCGGTGTGGCCCTCGAGCAGCAGCTTGTTCGGCAGCGGCTTTAGTTGCCCGGCCAGCATGCTCAGCAACTGCTGCCCGGTCTGGCTCAATTGCGCGCTGCCGCTCTGAAAGAACGTCCCTTTTTTATCCTCGATCAACTCAATGCGCAGTCCTTCCGGCGTGATCGTGATCTCAATCTGCTTGGCCAGCTTTTCGAGGTTGGGCTGCGTCTTGATGGCGTTTTCTATCTGCTCCTTCAGCTTCTCCACATTCTTCTTGTCGATGGGGATGCTGTTGTCGTCTCCCGCCTTATCGGAGCCAGTTTCCTTTTGCGAACTCTTGGGATCCTGGAAGTATCCGGCAACAGCTTTCTTCACCTTCACGCTCGAATTCAACAGCCACAGCACAATAAACAGCGCCATCATCGCGGTCACGAAGTCGGCGTAAGCCACCTTCCACGCGCCGCCGTGGTGGCCGCCGTGGCCGCTGACTTTCTTGATGACAATGATGGGGCGCTTATCCGCAGCCATGGATCGAACTCCTTACGCCGCGGCTGCCGGCTCGGCCGCCGCGCCGCCGCCCTTGCAGGCTTTTTCCATCTCCGCGAACGAAGGCCGCACATGGGCCGGAATTGCCCGCCGCGCAATCTCGATCGCGATCATCGGCGCCTGCCCCTTCAAAAACGCCAGCATCAACACGCGCAGCACCGCCAGATACTCGTTGTGCTCGTCCGCGCCCTTGGTCATATTCGCTGCCAGCGGACCGACTAGCCCGTAGCAAAGCAAAATCCCCAGAAACGTGCCCACCAGCGCCGCGGCCACCTTGTGCCCAACCTCTTCCGGAGGGCCGCCGATTGCTCCCATGGTGATCACCACGCCCAGCACGGCGGCCACGATCCCCAGCCCCGGCAGCGCGTCCGCAACTGTCGACAGCGACGCGATCGGCATCGCCGCGCCGTGATGATGGACTTCCATATCCCGCTCCATCATCTGGTCCATGTCAAAGGGCTCGACGCCGCCGGTGATGGCCATGCGCAGCGTGTCGCAGACAAAATCCTGCACATGATGGTCGTGCAGAAACTCCGGATACTTCTTAAAAATGGCCGATTCCTTGGGCTTTTCGACGTCGTTTTCAACTGAAAGCAACCCTTCCTTGCGGATCTTGTTCAGGAACTCGAACATCATCTTCAGCGTGTTCAGGTAGCGCGCCTTGCTGAAGGGCGAAGGCTTCAGCACCCCCAGCACGCCGGGAATCATGGCCTTGATGATATGCAGCGGGTTGGCGATCAAGAGCGTACCCAGCGCCGCGCCTCCAATGATGATCAACTCCGCCGGCTGCACCAGCACCAGCAGGTTGCCCTTTTCCATCAAATACCCGGCCACAATGGCGCCAAAGACCACCACGATGCCTATGATTGCGAACATTCCCGTCCCCCTTTGAAAGCCTTACTGACAATGTGATTGCCGCCCAGAAGCTCGCTTTCCTGCATGCCGCGCTGCGCCCGCAGCAGCAGGCAACGCAGCGATTCATCCTCCGCCGCGTGGGCCGCGCCAATGCTCACAGTTAAAGGCACCCGGTCGCCCCACCAGCGGAAATCCGCGGTACGCGCCAGACCGCCCAGCCGGTGGGCATGCGTGTCCAGCATCTCCGCCGTGCGCTCATGGCACAGCACCAGGAACTCGTGCGTCCCCCAGCGGCCGAGAATTTCCGTCGGCCTCAGCCCATGCAGCAGCGTCTTTTCGACGATGTCCAGCATGGCGTCCAGAGCGTCGCGGCCATGGGTTTTGCGCAGTGTCGCCGCCTGATCCACGGTGATCCAAAGCAGGCCAAACGGCACGCCGTGGGTATGCCACTCCTGCCACGCTTCATCCAGCCGCTCTTCCATATCCGCCTGCGAGGCTTCGACCCGATTCTCTCGCCCGCCATCCTTATCGACCGCGCCATGCGGCAGCGTATCGATCTCCTCGACCGGATGAAAGCGCAGCAGCGTTCCAAATCGCTTGCCGAGAGCGTCGCGCAGCGGGGTCCGGCGCAGCATGGCCGGCAGCGAATGGCCCTGCTTATGCCGCAGAATGACCAGCAGCGGGCGCTCCACCGGCCCGGCATTCTCCGGCAAAGACTTCGAACGCGGCAACTGCGCGGCGTGATGCTCCGCATCGACCTGGTAAGCACTGGGAGGCAGCGTCCGCGAGAGCAACTCCGCGCTCAGATAGCCGGTGATCGCCTCCGCCGCCGGATTCCAGAAGAGCACCCGCGAACCGGAGTCGAGCACAGCCACGCCCTCTTCCAACTGGCACAGGGCAGCAGCCAATATCTCTTCCCGATTTCCCCCAATGGCCAGCATCCGTCGCCGCTCCCAAAGACCGCCTGAACGATGTATCGGCTGCAGCGAAGGCAACTTGACCCACCCGCGATCGAGTCCAGTGGAGAATTTCAAAAGCGGATGCATCGAAACCTTTTCCGGGAAAACTCAACCTCCGTCGGGTTTCGAACCATCGGCCGGAAAGACCCAAACGTCCGCAGTGTTATAAAGGCTGCACGCCAATTCGGATCCTCCGGCTCCGGCCTGAAATCCATACCGATCCGAACCACCTGACGGAATCCGATTCGTGCCGTTGTTCCCCTCGTCTTTCCCTCTCGTCTTTCCCCCTCGCCTCCAGCCTGGAGCCGTATCTTGCAACGAAAAGGAGTGTCACCTCATGGGTCAAGTCAAGCTTGAAAACACGCGCTATCTTCCCTGCCAGCCGCCCCAGTTCAGCCTGAAGGGCATTCACCCGGACTGGGAAGTCCATCCTTCCTGGATTGCCGGCATCGAAGCCTTGAATGCCTATAACTACTGGGTCAGCGAAGTTGTGCTGCCCATCGCCTTCCAGTGGATCGAGGAGCACCATGACGAGGTCTACGCGACGGTTCCCGATCACTTGAAGGCCGATGTGGGCGTCGTCCTCGCCGCCGCCTTTGAACTCGTCAAAGCCCTGCCCGCTTATCAAGATGGATTGGTGCAAAACAAGAAATACGAGCAGGCGCTTGCAGATGGCACCTGGGATTCGACGCACATCAACCCGGTTTGGGCCGGCATTGCGCGCGAGGTGCGTACCGCAACTGCGGCCAAATTCGAAGCGCACAAAGCCGTGCTGAAAGACTCCGTACGTTGAGTCCCGAGGAGGCGCCGAAATCGCCGTATGCCACAGCTCAGGCCAGATGGCCCGGCGTAATTAAGGATGAGCTCTCTTCCCCGCTCGGCACCCGGTTGAGGACGACGACGGTAATGTCGTCGTCCTGGCCGAACGCGATCGCCGCCTCCATGGCCTGCGCCGCGGTGGGCCCGGTGGCAAAGAGCTGTTCCAGACGATCGTACCCAAACAACTCTCCCGCGGAGCCGCGAGCCTCCAGCAAGCCGTCCGTGAAGAGCGTCAGGAAATTGCCTTCTCCCAGTCGCAACCGGGTCTCGTCGTAGTGAACTGCCGGAAACATGCCCATGGGCAGGGCGCCCGGCAATGAAATTTCCTCGCGTCCCAGAAATGGCGGCGGGTGTCCAGCTGCCGCTAAGACGCAGTTGCCGCTGGCCTCTAAATGCAGCGCCAGACAGGTCGTGAACCCTCCATCCAGCCGCCCGTGGAGTCTGGCGTTCAGTTTGTCCAGCAGCTTCGCCGGCCCTTCAAAATTGTCCGTCAATCCGCGGATCAAACCCACAATCAGCGAGACCGCCATAGCCGCCTTCAACCCCTTGCCGCTCACATCGCCAATCAGCACCAGGGCGCTGCCATCCTGCAACGGCAGGATCTGGAAGAAGTCGCCGCCCACCTCCTGCGCTGGACGGTAGGCGCTGCTCAGGGCGTAACCGGGAATCGAAGGCAACGTCTCCGGAATCAGCACCCGCTGCAGCTCTCGTGCGCTTCGCAGTTCCTGTTCGATCGCGTTCTGGCGCCGCTGCACCTCACCGGAGACATGCACCACCGCGTATACGATCGCGCCCAGCAGCAGCAGGCCAGTCAGCGTGGTCAGCGAAATGTCGTTGCCGCCCAGGCTGAACAGCGGGGCGGCCATTCGCCTGGCCAGCGTCCAATGCGTAAACCGGCTTCCCTGGGGCGCGATCAGCCGCACCACCTGCACCATCCCCCACAGAAAGGCGGCAATGGCCAGCAGCCATCGCGCCCGATCCAGCCGGCGCCGCCGCGTCACCGCGATCGCTACCAGCGCCAGCGGCAGCGCCGAGGTAAGGAAATACGTCGTGGTCAGCACGCCGTCCGCGATCTGCACCATCCAGAACCACGATGCGCTGGCATCAAAAGCCCCCAGCGCCCCATCGAGCGCGGTCGACACAAAGCTCACCGCCGCAAACGCTCGCGCAACGCGCACCAGAGCCGGCGAATCGTGCAGATGCAGCAGCCACAGCAGCATCATCCAAAGCGAAAGATCCCGCAGCGAAGAGAGCGGCTCCGCCATCCCATTGGCCAGCGCCACCGGCCAGCCGATGTGCAATCCAAACAGCAGCAGCCGCAGGATCGGCGCCAGCGCAAATCCCGTCATCCAGAAGAGAACCCAGCGCGTCCGGTCGCGTAGCCATCCGATCAACCCGGCCAGCCCGATCCATCCATACAACAGGTACTCGGCAAACGCGAACTGCTGGCTACGCAGCCACTCGTAATTCGAAGCGCTTCGATAATTTTCGAGCGCCTCCGGATACCCCACAATCGGCGGCGTCTCGAACCCTCCGGAGCGGCCCGAATCGTCAGACATCGGCGGCGCTTTCCAAACCCGCACCGCCAACACCCCTTCCAGCCGGTCGCCCAGCGGAAATATCCCCGGAGAGCTGGTTGGCTCGTGCCATACCGGATACGGAGGCATCCTGCCGCAGTGGCCGATCGCGACGCCGTTCCAGTACACCTCATAGACATCGTCGACATAGGGCATTAGCAGCGCAAACTGGCGCGGCGCATTCGGCTCTGGCTCGAACTTGATGCGAAGCCGGTACCACGCGTAGCCCGTGTAGGCGGGATGGCCCTCGACGCCCCATGGATGATCCGCGCTTAGCAACTCCCAACCGCGGTCATCGAGGCCCGGCTGCGCCCATCCCGCATCGTCGCCGGGATGAAATCGCCACAGCCCGGAAAGGGTATACGCCGAGCGCCCCAACCCATCGGCGACCTTCCCCCCAGGCGCAACCGCACTCTTGGCCGTCGTCTCCGCGGCCTTCGACTGCGCGGCAGACACCGGGGCCGGCATCCATGCCAGCGAGGCCAGGGCTACGCTCAGGAAGCGGAAGAGGCGGCGCTGCGGAAGGAACATGACGCCAGCATACTCCGCCCCACCGAATGGGCACCAAAGAAGTTATGCGATGCCTTGCGACTGGCTCCGATTGAGTTCGAAGCGCGAAAGGCATCGAGAGTTCTCTTCGGCTAGGACAGGCCGGCCATGCCCATCTCCACCAGATCCGGCTCTTCCATATCTGGCTCGGTCCACAGCAGAATGGCCTGCGGCAGCGTCTGCGAAACCACCACGACGGCCAGCGTCAGTCCATAGAGATAGACCGCTGGTCCGCCCGGCAGCCAGCCCAATAGCTTGGGCGCGTTTGCCTGCCAGTCGGCCAGCAGCCAAACCAACACCAGTCCCAGCGTCAACCCCTGATACGCGTTGTAGTGCGCATGGTCCCGCTGTTGCGACTCGCGCTCATCGTTGCGATATGCGTTCTCCTCCGGCTCCGGTCGATACAAACGCAGCCCAAGCACCAGAAACGGCGGCGGATCGACTCCGCGATTGGGCGCCTTGCCGCTGAAAGGCTTGATCAAGCCACCAAAGTTATATCCTCCCAGCAGAGTGCGATTGATCAGAATGGTCGCGAAGATCATGTAAACGCCCGTGACACGCCAGCGGTCCACAAGCCACAATCCTGTCATCGCCAAAGCCAGCGCAGCATAGATCAATACCACCAGCGTTCGCCGGTGCGTTTGCGGCGCCATATCCCACCGCCTGCCCATCAACATCAGTTCAGCTCGCATGATCCCTCCTGGATCGCCCGCCGTACACCTGTTCACTCAACGGCTGAAACGGCTTTCGCGAAAAAATCGCCTCGACCGGCAGCCCAAAAAATTCCGAAAGCCCAAAGGCCAGCTTCAGACTCGGGCTATAGTCCCCGCGCTCCAGAAACCCGATGGTCTGGTAGTTGACCTGGAGCGCATCCGCCAACTGCTGCCGCGTCACCCCGCGCTCAGCGCGCAGCACGGCGATTCGGTTAAACAGCCCGCTTTCGCCTGGCCCATCCTTCGGATTGATGTTTTCATTCACATAAATATATTGCGTATACACAACATAATTGTCAACATATAAAATATTTCACTAACAGAATACCTTCGTCCCAACGCAAATTGAGACGTACTCCGGCCTATCCGCTGCCAAGGGTTTGCCCTAGGAAACTCCCAGTTCCTTCAATTGGCGTTTGGCGTTTTCGTTCGAAGGATTCTTTTCGATAGACTTCCTGTAATTTTCGATCGCCAACTGCTTTTGCCCTGACTTCGCGTCAGCTTCCGCAAGACCGTCGTATGCGTCCCCGGAATCGGGGTTGTTCTTTACATTCAACTGGAAGACGGCGATCGCTTCCGGCAGATGGTTGTCGTGAATCAGGTCGTAGCCCCACGCGCTGACCGCATTTTCGTCCAGCTTGAAGTCGGCCTTCTCCTTCTGCATCGCCACGTACACGTCGATGAGGTGATCAAAGCCCTGCCGGCCCACCTCGGCGCGGAGGGCGTCAAAAGTCGGGGGCAATCCCTTCGCCGCACGGAAATTTACCGACATCAGATGCTTGGGGACGCCGTTTTCCGCTGGCGTCTTTTTGAGCCAAGAGAGCGAATCCGCATCGTGCTTCAGATATGCATCCAGAAAGTGCAGCGTGTAGCGGGCAACCCAGGCGTAGCCCACAATCCCGTCTTCGCGACCATAATCGGCCTTCTGCTGCTCGGCAAATCCCTTCCAGACGTCCTCATTCCTTTGATACATCGAACTATGCTCTACATGCACCAGCGCCAGGTCATGCACTGTAATGAGATCCCCATGCGTCCACTCGTTCAGAACGTTTGAGGCAGGCTCCTTCAGGTCCTTGAAATACCGCTCCTGGTCTTCAAGAGTGATCTCCCCTTGGGTGAAATAGAGCAGCGGAATGGCCATTAGCTCCGGATGAACGCCCGCTTCCTTCACCAAGCCGGGAAAGTAGCGCATACTGCCGTCCAGCGCCACCAGGGCATCAATGCGATTGTCGCGCCAGGCGGCAAAGAGATTCGAGATACCGCCCCAACTGAAGCCAGCCACGGCTACCTCGGACATATCCGTCTCCGGCAACGTCTGTGCGTAGCCGATCAGGAAAGAAATGTCAGCCGCCTGCGCGTCAATTCCAGCCACGTCGCTGGTCATTTCCCGCGTGGTTGCGCCCATATCCGGGCTGGCAATCACCACATACCCGTGGCTGGCCAGATATTCGCACAGATCGGCGTTTTCCCAGGACATCGCCGAAAAACTGGGTGCGTAGATCACCACCGGAAACCGTCCCGCAAGCGGAGACGCGTCGCGCACAGCCCACATCGGATTGCCCAGAGACGGCTGCATGCCGTCGATCCACTGCTTCATTCCCGCTGCAATATCAGGCTTGCCAAAGCTGGTTTCCGTCGCCCCCAGTTGGCCGTAGTCGCCCACCGTCATCGGCTTTGCTGCCGTCTTCTGCGCGGGATACCAGATCAGCGTTTGCAACGGGCGCGCCCGCTCGCCCACGTAGGGCTTACCCAAATCGTTCGTTGCCGGCCGGTAGGTACGCGAGAAATCGTACTGCTCCACCACCCGCAGGCCCACGGCGTCCGGCCCTGGGGCCGCGGTGAAACGAAATAGCTGGGCATCCTGAGCTGAAGCCGAGATCGTCGCGAAGAGAATTGCCGCCAGGGACAAAACAAAGCAGGTCGTTACAAAGCAGAGCTTGCGAAGCATGAAAGAACTCCAACCGGAGGTATGTGCGGCGAGTATAGCACTGCGATTGATACCATAGAGAGTTGGAGCAAACCATGTCGAGAATCCCTGCGCGCGTCTTAGACGGCGCCGCAATCGCCGCCGAAATCAAGCTGGAAGTCGCCGAAGAAGTGAAGCAACTGGCTGCAAATGGCCTGCAACCCGGCCTGGCCGTCGTTCTGGTGGGCCATGTTCCCGCGTCCGAAATTTATGTTCGCAGCAAGGTGAAAACCTGCGGCGAACTGGGCATCTACAGCGAACTCATCACGCCAGAAGACTCCATCACCACCGAAGAACTGCTTGAAATCGTCGCCAGCCTCAACGCCCGCGACGCAATCGACGGCATCCTGGTGCAGCTTCCGCTTCCGGAGCATGTGGACGCTCGCACCGTGCTCGACTCCATCCTGCCCTCGAAAGACGTGGACGGACTGCACCCGGTCAACGCCGGGCACTTGCAGGCAGGCCGCCCGGCACTCGCCCCTTGCACCCCTGCTGGAGCCATCGAAATCCTCAAGCGCAGCGGCATCCCTATCGCCGGCGCGCACGCCGTCGTCGTCGGCCGCAGCGACATCGTCGGCAAACCGGCGGCGACGCTGCTGCTCAAGGAAAACGCGACCGTCACCATCTGCCACTCGAAGACCCGCGATCTGCCCTCGATCACCCGCCAGGCAGACATTCTGGTCGCCGCCATTGGCCGAGCCGGCTTCATCACGCCCGACATGGTGAAACCCGGCGCGACCATCATCGATGTGGGTATCAACCGCATCACCGGGCAGGCGGAATTTGACCGCTTCTTCGCAGGAAACGCCAGGCGCGCCGAGTCTTTCGCGAAGCGCGGCTCGACCATCGTCGGCGACGTCGATCCTCATGCTTTTGAGATCGCCGGCGCGTACACGCCGGTCCCTGGCGGCGTCGGCCCGCTGACCATCGCCATGCTTATGGCCAACACCGTCCGGGCAATGCAGCTCCGGCGCGGACGCTAGCCCGATGGTGCGGGTAGGACTCACCGGAGGCCTGGGCAGCGGCAAGAGCACCGTAGCGGCCATCCTGCGCGAGTTCGGTGCGGAAGTGATCGAAGCCGACGAACTTGGCCGCGCCCTCATGGAGCCGGGCCAGCCCGTCTACGAAGAGATCGTCGCCGAGTTCGGTCCTGAAGTCGTCCGCGCGGACGGGAAACTCGACCGCGCCAAACTGGCCGATCTGGCCTTTCGAGGCAGCCGGCTCGACGATCTGAACGCCATCGTCC